>Ga0214923_10009093_pt1 | contig 10401 bp, 13 predicted proteins | sample LL1510_MetaG_FD_177993 | JGI IMG/M metagenome (GOLD analysis project Ga0214923, IMG submission 177993) | Freshwater microbial communities from Lake Lanier, Atlanta, Georgia, United States - LL-1510 | ecosystem: Environmental > Aquatic > Freshwater > Lake | place: USA: Georgia | collected...
ATGAAAATTTTTCTCATAATGTATCATTGTAAAATTTTCATACACAAACCAAATTATATAACAAGTTATTAAAAGTAAAAGTATATTCCGTTTGTAATTCATTTATATATATATATATAATATATACTAATTTATTAAATTTACAAACTAATTTATTAAATTTACAAGTTTAACATAACACCTTTCACATTTTATACAATCGTCCATAGCGTCGTGTAATTGATTCCATTGTTCTTTATAAAAACAAGTATAAAGGTCTACTAAACGTGGAAACTTTTTATTTCCTCCTCCTATCATTTTATGACCTTCTAACATAGTGCAATATTCTTTCTTTTTTTGTATCTCATCTACAACTTCTTTAAGACCATATCTATAGCATTCTGACAATAATATGTTTTTATCAAAATTTAAATTGTGTGCTATGATAGTATCACAACTTTTGATATCTTCATAAAATATATTTACCATATCTACAAAAGGTATTCCTTCCTTTTCAGCTCTATCTTGGGATATATGGTGTATAATCTCATTTTTTATAACAAAGTTATCTGGTTTAATTATAGTTGTATACGACTTGATTTCTATATTGTTTTCATTTAATATTTTGTAAGCTATTTGAACTATTCTACTTTGTTCGTAATATTTTAATTCTTCGGCAGGGAAGTAATTATTAAAACTTTTAGTAATAGGGAGACCTGTTGTTTCAGTATCAAAAACTAATTTATTCATTTTATTTGTTGGTACAATCTTATAAATACAGTTTTTTCAATTTTATATTTTAAAAACAATATAAAAAATATAAAATGTGGGATGATGAAGATTCCGAAACAGTTAAACCTGATTTTAACTGGGACGATGATATTAAGGTTAAAACCAAAGTTAAACCTAAAGTTAAAACCAAACAAGTTAAAACTAAACCAGTTTTACCCAAACAACAAGTTAATAAACTAACAGCTGAAGAAAAATATAAACAAAAACGTATCGAACAAGAACTTGTCGAAAAATCAGATGCCGAATTATGTATAGCTCTGTTTAAATAAAATGTTTTTAGAAACAAATAGTTTTTAAATCTTGATAATCACTATTATGATTTTTAAAAAGATACAATACTTTTTGAAGAACTGATAAATTATTTATTATTTTTAATCTTTCAATATATCTTAATTTATATAAAATAATTTTTAAAGTTTTGTAAAGTTCATTTTCTTCTTCGCAATATTCTCTGAATTTATCGTTTATTTCAAGCTTTTTTGAAAACATTTTTATTTGTAATGTATCATATTGTATTAATAATTCTTTTTCGATTTCATCATCTATATACTGTTTTTCGGTATATATATTATTTAATATTATTATACAGGTTATAATTATTAAGAATAAAATATAAGGGAAAAAAGAAGGATACGAAACATTTTTTCCGCATTCAAGACATTTATATTTATAATTAGCGTGAAATCGTTTCCATTCTTTTAAACATTCAATGTGAGCATAATGTCCACATAACATTTTGGGAGATTTTCCTAAGCATATTTGACAAGTCATTTTTTAAAAAATTATTTAAAATTTTAAAAAAAATCAATATTAAAAATTAATCATACTTTTAATCTTCAAAAATAGGTTGAGGAAGTAATGATATATCTATTTTTCTTGTGTCACGTTCATGATTTCGAAATTTTATTTTAAAATCATTGTATTGTAAAAAATTTATCATATCAAGTATATGTGTATCTCCCTGAAAAATAACTATATATTTTGGTTCTGGATTATACAAACCTTCTACTCTTTTAAATATTCTTGCGAGGGTGTATCCTTCTATAAGAGGGTTTAATAAATTCAGGATATTTCTTATATAATTATTATTACCATTTAGGGTTTCTAGAGCATTTGGATTTTTTTGAAACTTAGTAATATCTAAAAACATTTTGTTTCCATCTATTTTTGTTCCAGATGATGAATTTTGACAAAAATTTTCCAATCGTCTCTTCAAAACTAAATCATTTATTTTATTTATTTCCTTTCTTAATGGTGTTTTATTTATAAGAGTAAAAAATACATATTTATGAAGGTTGTCTATATCTCTTATTTTTGACGATAGTTTCATAGCTTCGTTAAAATTACGATTTAATAAAGCACGTACGAGAGGCATTAATACATTTAATACATGATCTTTATTCATAAGTTCTCTTATGTCGGTAGCATGCAATCTAAAAGTACAGTTTTTATAATTGTAACAATCTATAAACTTCTGGAAAAAATAACTTAGTTCAGAAGTTTTTAAATTGGGATATCTTACAAAAAGAGGTATTTCGATAAAAAAATCAATTAACTTTGTGTTTGATTTAAAATATTTTTCAAAATAACTTGTACACGTTATACTATTTTTTGTATTTTCAAAATTATGAGGTGTGTGAACATCTCCTAAAAGTAAAATTTTTTTATTATACTTTTCAGATACTAAATATACAACGGATGAACAACCTAAAAGAAAATTATATTTAGGAACAGGTGGATTGCCCGAAACATAATTTTTTAACAATCTTAAAAATATATGATTTTTAACAAGTGAAATCTTATCGTCAACCTCATTTAAAATCTTTTTGATATCTTCTTTATCTAAACCATCTTTTTCTATCCAATCTAAATCAGCACTACTACAAATATTCATTTATATTATAAAAATTAAGAAAAAATTAACTTATAGGTTTTGTTTTTGTAAACAACATTCTTATAGATGTTATAGGATCTGAAATAAATTTTGAAACTTTAACTGGACATTTTTTCCATCCGTTTTTACCCCAAGCTCTTTCACAATAAGGGATTATATTATTAGGACAATAAACCTCTATTTTTCCAAACTTGTATTTTTTCAAAGGGAAAAGTTCTTCTTCATACAAATATTCTTTAGGCCATATTTTACGTGCCCTATCTTCTTTGTATCTGTATTTATCATCTACTTTTTCAAAAGGAAATACATCTATCCATAATTTCTTGTCTTTATCAAGAAAAATTTTACCGCAACAGTTTTCATTATCACGGTTTATAGCGTAAGTCTCATAACCATACTTTGAAAAATCAATAGACATAAACCTATCTACATCTTTATCAAAAATAGCAATATCAATATCATCATCCCAGGGTATTATTTCTTGATGTCTCGCTACTCCAAGTAAAGTACCGCATATAACAAAATAAGGGATGTTATGTTCTTGTAATACAGTATCTACTTTTTTCATACCATCGTAAAAAGTTTCAATTTCTTTAGATGTTAAAAAAATAGATTTTCGTTTGAAAACAACGAATATGATATACATTACTATTAAAAAAATTAACACAATATATCTGTTTTTCATTTTTTATATAATATAATATAAAAAATGAGTTTAAAACAAGTATCATTACTTATTATATTAGTATCATATATCATATTATACAATACATATAATAACTATTATAAATTTATAAGGCAACCATGGTATAAAGACACATATGTTTCTTCTAATAAGTCTAAATATTTGAAAAACATAAATGAAGATATAGACCCTATTATTAATCCTTTGTTTCAAACTTATTATAACAAGTCAAAAATTCCAAAAGACATATATGATAACATTAAAAAATATGCTCCGGAATATACTCATATAGTTATGGATGACGATGATATAATAAAGTTTTTGAAAAAATATTACAACGATAATGTACTATACACTTTTAATCATTTAAAATCAGGTGCTCATAAAGCTGATTTAGCACGCTATTGTATATTATATATTTATGGAGGCTTGTATATGGATATAAAAACAGAACTTACAAAACCTTTAAAAGAGGTATTCAATAAAGGAAACATTTTTTATACTGTTAAATCTATTATGGATGGAACATTTTATCAAGGTATAATCAAAACACCAAGAAACAATCCTATCTTCCTTTCGTTAATAGATTATATTGTAAAGACTAAAAATCCTTATAATTATCTTGACTTTACAAAAGATATGTATGTACAAATATCAAAAGATATCAATGGTGGTATAAAAAATGGTTATAACAAAAGTATTAGCGGTTATAATGATTATTATATATTTTTAGAAAAATGTTCTTCGACAGATAGTTCTATGTGTTACGATGGGTTTGATAGATATAACAAATGCTGTTTTATATGGGATCGTAATGTTCCGGTTATAAAATCAAGAAGGTCAACTTATCCTTGGAAATAATTATTTTAAAATTATAGGTTCATTTAATTTACTATAATGTGTTTTAGAAAATAAGTTTTTATGAGTGTTAAAAGTGTTAAAAGAGTTTTCTAAATTTTTTAAATTATTATACACAAGACCTAAATATTCTTCTGTTTCAACTAAACGATGGTTATATTTATCGATAATAGGCATAATAGCTTCTGTATAAACTATAGGTCCTGATAATTTAAGTACGCCATATTTCCCAACACCATCTGAAATTCTATATGTTTTTATATTTTCAATTACCAACTTGATAACTTCTTTTAAAAATGGATGTTTTGGACGACATATTATATGCCATTGTTGATATTCTCCTTCTGTTATATCATTTTTCAAAACACTGAAATTACAAGGACAAATCCAGTAAGATAAAATATATTCATCTTCTGGATGTATTATAGTATCTAATGGTCTTTCCATCGCACTTTTAATATCTAAATACACACCTCCTTCTTGATACATAAGAAGATATCTAAAAAAATCAGCTCTACAAGGTCCGTATTTAGGGTTTATCATATCGTAACATTTCAAGTATTCTTCCCCGTAATATTTTAATATATAGTGTCTTCTATCTTTATCGTCAAATAATTTATATTCCCAACCTGGATTCAAGTTTTTTATGTAATCTATATTTTTTTGAAATTTAGGAGATAAAGTATCTTTATCGGATATTGTTTGGAAAATTTTTTTTGGAATATATTTTAAAGGTTGTTTTGTAGTTATCGTATATTCATCTTTAATGTTGTCTATATGATACTTTCGATACAATACTAATATTGTAAGTATAAGACTTACCAATGAAAGTAAAATAAATATTTTAAACGATCTATCCATTTATTTAAAATATTATATTTATTATTATTTATTCTATACTGCAACTACTTCTGCAACTTTCTAAATCTATCCTAGTTTTGTGAAGTTTTATATAAATATATATACCTATTACTATAATAGCTAATATCAGCAGGATTATAACAAAATTCGGAATACTCCCAACAGCACATTTCGTAAAAAATCCGGTTTTCTTTTTAGGTTTTGACATTTATTAAATGGATAAAATATATTTATAAGATGAAAAAAGTTGTAGTATAAGTAGTAATATCGAAAGATGATTTTATTTTAAAACAAACGAATTGTAAGATAAAAATGAGAATCGTAGGTAGTATGACCACTATACCAGAACGTATATCTAAAATAAAAAAAGTTATACAATCTATTCTAAATCAAACACGGAAACTTGATTTGTTATATTTAAATATACCATATATTTCTAAAAAAGGTTTAAAATATAAAATTCCTTATTACTTACAGGATAAAGAATATATCAAAATTAATAGGTGCGAGGATTATGGACCAATAACAAAGTTATTACCAACTTTAGATGTTGAAACAGACCCAGAAACATATATAATAACATTTGATGACGATAGATTGGTACATAAAGATGTCGTAAAGATAATTGAAAGAAAAATAAAAAAATACCCTGACGCTGTTCTTAGTTTTTCAGGTTGGAATGTAGGTTTTTTTCCTTTCTATTTACAATGTTTAGACAATAATATACAAGATGTAGAAGTCGATTGGGTTCAAGGTTGTCATAGTATAACGTATCCAAGAAAAGTTATTAATAAAAATAAATACTTGGAATCTTTCCCAGAAATATCACTTTTATCCAAACACGACGATCATAAATTATCAGCCTATTTAGAACTTCAAACAGTTAAAAAAATATCTATAAATAAAGATCCTGAAATATATTTTAAAGAAGTTCCTTGTTGTTTTATAAATGCTATTTCAGGTGGAAATTCTATTTATAAAAAAATAATATATTTTACACAAGTGCAGTATATTATGATTATGTTTATGATTAAAGGTTTATATAAAAGAAAAGTTTTTATATATAATTCAAGAGGATTTAAGGTTATTTTAAGTTTATGTGTTATTATAATTTTTTATCATTTAATTTTTTAATAATATTTTTACCTATAACTTCAATATCTTTTGATACAGTATTAGCAAAATTTTGCCACATCATGTAATAGACTATATATATTATAAAAACATATAATACAAGTTCTTTTATGTCTGGAAATCTAAAGTGTATTATACAGAATATAAGTATAGTTGAAATTATTGCTGATAAATAACTTCTTCTCCATTTTACGCATGTTTTATCGACCAACAAACAACCTTGAAGTTTTCTACATAATTTTCTTTTTGAATCAGTATCTTTGGGAATATAATTTGTATATGTGTTACTTTGGATTGTATTTTCCATTTTATATGCTTCGTAACATTTATATAACATTATCGATAATATTAAAACTACATGAATTTCCATTTTAAATGTTAAACAATATTTTCTTAAATGAAAGTAGTGTTTTATATTGCGATAGTTTTGATATTGGAAATACTTAAATCTTCTACCAAAGATGGTCCCGGAACTATATTGCATATGAAAGGATACGGAATGAATAATGATGATATAGGCGTCCTTCTCGATAGAATAGAATGGTCTAATAATTATAACGGAAGAAATAATATATATGGAAGGATACTTTTTATGTCTATTATTTCTATATTGATGTTAAATGTAGTAATTCAAAAAGACACATTTAAACCTCTCGTATTCTTACAATGCGTCGTGATATGTTTTATAGTCTTAGTAGCTTTAAATTTTTTCACACAATACCATTATGATAAATTTAGTAATTATGCTATATCAAAGAATATAAAATTATTAAGAAAAAAATTAAACTTGAAAAAAGGTAAAAAATTATTAGAACACAAAATTAATTTTCAAGGCAACTCAGAAGCTTGGAATTATACTTATTCATCATAAAATATATTTATAAGATGAAAAAACTATTATAAAATGTATATACGGGTAATCATTATCGTAATCATTATCGTAATAAAATATATATACGATATTTTTTATCCTACAAAACAACTTGAAAACGTATTTAATCCCATCAAATACACCAAACGTATACCAAACATAATCTTTAGAACTGCTGAGGACAAAAAAGTATCTTCAAGCTTTTACACTTATTGTCATCAAAAATGGGTCGAATTAAACCCTGACTATAACATTGTTTGGTATAATAACTGCGATAGAGAAAAATTTTTAAAAAAATTCTATATTGGAGATGTATATAACGCGTATAAAACGCTGAAACCAGGTGCTTTTAAAGCTGATTTGTGGAGATTATGTGTTCTATATAAATTCGGAGGTGTTTATGTTGATATGTTTTCAGTACCTATGATGTCTATTAAAAATATGATTAAAGGTTGTTTAAAAGAAACAAAAAATTTTATTTCAGTATTAGATTCAACAAAAGTAAATGCTATACATAACGGTTTTATAATATGCGAAAGAAATCACCCTTTTTTAAAACAGACGATAGATGACATAGTAGAAAATGTAAAGAAAAGGTATTATGGTTCTTCATCGCTTTATTGTACGGGACCTATATTACTTGCAAGGTCTATTAATAGGGTTTTAAAGAAAAATAAAAACATACACAAAAAAGGTTGGAATAACCATGGAAACTTATCTTATTATCTTTACAAACACTGTCATGGTCCATATCAATATATATACAAAGATGAGCTTATAATTTTATATAAACAATTTAGTTTTTTACATTGGATATATAGAAAAAAATTCGATAAAAATGATTATGATAAAATGTGGTATAATAAAGATGTTTATCTATAAAATTGTTTTTGTATCTCTAAATATCTTTATTTTTTTTTTAAATAATTTTTTAACTTGACATATATCTTTATCTATATCATTTACTAAAAAACTATCTCCTATGTATATTTGAAAATTTTGTTTTATTATTTGACAATTTTCTATCTTTATAGTATCCATTACAATAGGAGTTACTGTAAGATTTAATTCTTTTGCTATTCTAAATATTCCTGTTCTGAATGTTAAACTTCTCGGTTTCATAACATATGCTAAAACAGAAGTTTTTTGTATTTGTTTTGAAATTTGTTTTTTAATGTATTCATAACTATTTTTTTCTTCCTTGTATATCGGTTTAAATAAAAAATTACCCCAAGTGTTCTTTGTATCCCATCTATTTACCATAATAATAGCAATATCTTTTGGTATCAACATTGTAGCTAAACAATCATAGAATAATTTTGGATAATTAACCACGAAAATAGTATTATGTTTAGGTATATTTTCAAAATTTGTTTTTACATTGAACATACTAAATAATTTTTTTACAGCATTTTTTATTTCTGTATCGTGTTTCATTTTTTTACAATTATATATGTTCAAAGAATGCGAAAAAAATTGAATGTTTCTACGATAAACGATTATAAAAATCATAATCACAAGAATGCTTATGTTAACCTTAATATATAAAGTACTTATTAATATAACAAACAAAGGAAATAAAGGTTGAAAATGAAGACTATCTACACAATATACTATCAAAAATAAAATTATAATTAAGTAGCTTATTAAAAATAACATTTTAATTATAATTTTATATATTTTAAAACAAGATTTTTATAAGGTATTAGGTTGAATTACTGAACCCTAATATTACTTTCGAGTTTTAAATTCTTATTCTTTTATTTTACTTAATTTTACATACACCAGTATATTTTTTACTAATTTTTTCGTACCAAATATATTCCAATACCCATAAACATAAAAATTACAAATATTAGGATACTCCATTCTCTAACCCAAAAAAGTAAAAATTTACTATCACTATTTTCCCAACTCCCTTTTCCTAAATGTATAGTAAAAACCTGTTTATCACCTTTTAAAACCATTTTTTCATCTTTAATCCCATACGGATGAAAGAGTTTCCAAGGTAAACTTTTAACCTTATATCTATATTTATATGTTGAATAAACATGATTCAACATACCCGGACCTGTTTTAAACATAACATCTAAGTGTTTTGTATAATAATATGAAATATCCCTTACTTTTTCCATTTCTATTAAAACTTGTCTCCAAAATGGATGATTTTTAGTAGAATACATAAGTGAATTACTTATATGATCATCATCTTGTCCAACTACACCATTTGGAGACTGAACAAAATATATATTATTATCATAAATAGCCATAGCTTCGTCAAGAGGACGATTGCAATAGTAATCCATATCAGCATACCAACCACCATACCTGTGTAAAATTAAATATCTAACCATATCACAACGTTGAATTTCGTATGTGTATTTTTTAAACATTTCTAAATATTCTTGATAAAAGGTTTTTATAAGTTCAATACACATATCTTTATTCCATTCTATAATATACCAGGTTGGATTTTTAACCTTCCAACTGTTTCTATATAATTTTAAATTTTGATAAGCTTTTTTAGCACTTCTTTTATTTGGGATTGTTCCAAACCACACTTGATGTATTATTCTGTTTTTTTGTGCAATCAATATATTGTCTAAATCTATAAAGTCTAAATCCATTTTTAAGAATATATATCAGTGTTTATAAATTTAATATAAAAACGATATTTTTTATATTATTACGTTTAATTTAATAGTTTAATTATCAACAAGTTTCGTTTGAAACTTTCGGTCTACCAGTTGAACATTGATCTCCAATGTTACGATCGCATGTTTGAAATCCCTGTGTATCATCTCTTATACACAAACATGAAATACTACCATCGCCATTAGATGCTTGTTCGCAATCTAACTCATATCCATCATCTCCTATACCACCACCGCATATAGCTCCTTTCCAACCTAAATTACTTAATTCATTATTCCAGTCAAAACCACAATAATTAGTACAATTACAGGTTCCGTTATTACTAGTTGTTTGATACATATCTTTTGCTATACCTATGATAAATGTTGAAGCTTCCAATAAATTATATGTCAAAGGGAACTTGTTACCATAGTCGGTAAAAGAAATATATTTCTTGATATTGTTTACGTTTATATAATAAGATTTACCTTCATCGTATGTTATAATATCGAAGCCTTCAGATTGCATACTAGCAGATAATGTAGCAGTTCCATCGCTTCCAATGTTTAAATATCCGCCCTGTGCATAATATTTACTATTTTTATTACTGTAAAATTGTATCTGTTTATTACCATCTTCGTTATAAGTTACATATAAATCTATAGAACTATCTCGGGGAAAATAATTTCCATT
>Ga0214923_10009094_pt1 | contig 10399 bp, 1 predicted proteins | sample LL1510_MetaG_FD_177993 | JGI IMG/M metagenome (GOLD analysis project Ga0214923, IMG submission 177993) | Freshwater microbial communities from Lake Lanier, Atlanta, Georgia, United States - LL-1510 | ecosystem: Environmental > Aquatic > Freshwater > Lake | place: USA: Georgia | collected 2015-10-15
GGTTTGTGGGTGTCTACACATCGGACAATTTTTGCAGCACTTGCCTCTGAGTTTAGACTTCAGTTGATGGATATGCTCGAATATCTCATTCAATCTTCGACTGTCGTTTTTTCACATGCCACCAGTACCAGTCAAACCTATGATATCTATCGGTTTGGTAGTTCACGACGTACACGACCTCGTGAATTTGATTCTCATGGCGCTTCCGGACGCTTTCTTTCTCGTGCTCTAGGACCTGGAACTTTTTTTGGCTGTTCATTACTTCTTGAGCACAACGATCTTAAAATTCCGTCTTCTGCCGAGGAAATCTGTGAGCGCATTGAGGATTTACCCAATGGTTCAGAATGCCTTGCACAATACACGAATCTCTGCAATATTCGTATCAGAACACTTTTGCTCACACGACGAAATGTTCATGATGTGCACGGAAATTTTATCGTCTGCAATTTTCCTGGGTGTGCTTACGTCGATGGTTTTATGCACAGACCACATTTTTTTGGTGTTGTGAATCCTCTTACACAATGTCCAGCAGGACACGCTTTGTGTCAGCGTTGTCACCAGTTTCATACTGGTATTTGCGAGGATTTTGTTGGAGTGGAACTTCCTCCTACCGTCAAACGTTGCCCCACTTGTCATACAGCCATCGAGAAGACCATTGGTTGCAATCACATGAGATGCACTCAATGCGGACAGAATTTCTGTTGGCTATGCATGATGCGCTTCAATCAGTCTGAACAGTATGTCATACATGATGGTCCTGATGGAAATGTTTGTCCACAATATTCTGACAACATCAACGGCAACGTCAACGGCAACGTCAATGGCTATGTCGACGTCGATGATGACGATGACGATAACGATGACAACCACGCCCACAACGACTACCGCGATCACCGCTATCACTACGTCTATGACCCCTACGACTATTAATGTTCGCGACCCGTATTAGTTGTTTCAATTTACCAGTTTTTAAACTTTTTCTGGATTTTTTTTTTTGAATTTAAAATTTTAAGTAACTCTATAATAACTATTTAAGACTCTGTTTCGTACTATTTATTACTATTTAATACTCTTTCATACTCTTTCATATTCTTTCATACTCTTTCATACTCTTTCATACTCTTTCATACTCTGTTTCATACTATTTAATTCATACTATTTATTTATTTATTTATTTATTTATATAGCTTTGATTATTTTCCATATATTTTTTTATAAATATTTTTTATTTTATTGTGTTAATTTTATTGTGTTAATTTTATTGTGTTAATTTTAATTTTAATTCTAAATATTTATTTTTATATTTTAAATATTTATCTTTATATTTATTATTATATTTATTATTATATTTATTATTATATTTATTATAATATCCACCTAAAATATCTTTCTTAAAAGATTTATAACATCTAATCAATAGATGTATATCAATTAAATAATTAAACATATTTTTTTTTGTTATTATAATATGATTTAAATCACCAAATAAAATATAATCTATTATATCATTATATTGATTTTTTATCATATCGGTTGATAAAATTAGATTAGTTGATGTTATTTTACAATCAAGTAATAATAATTGCACATAAATTTCTTTATATCTTGTATCTAAAATATTAAATATTTTATGAACATCTAAATCTTGTGTAAATCTATTTTTAATATTCAAATAAATCTCAAGACATTTATTTAATTTTTTTAAAAATGTTTCTTGAATTCTTTTAAATGTATTTAAACCATTTACAATAGGATCATTAACATTTTTAATTTCTATTTTTTCAAATAATAAAATTAACATTATAATTTCATGATCATATAATGGCATGAAATAGTTTTTATTAATCATATATATTTTTATAAATGGATTTATAAAATTATGACAATTTAATAAACCAACATTGATATAAATATCATTAGCCAATTTTTTCTCATTATATGATTTTGAAGTGTATATAACTTTATTTAATAATGTTTTGATAATAAAATTAAATTTATTATTAATATAATAATTATCTAATATCATAAATAAATTTAATTCTGCTATATTTATAGGTTTAACATTAATACAATTGGTTATCCATATAATATATCCTATTATTACAGTGGGTATAAAATTAATAGGAGTTGCTATATCGAATAATACTATTTTATTTGAACTATTTATAATTCTATTTCGTCCAGTAATTTTATCTAGAGAAAATATATTAAATATTTTTTTATTATCTTTATTAAAATTTTGTATATTTTTATAAAGAGAAAATAGATTTAACTGTTTTTTAGTATCAGAGTCAATATATAAGTTACGCTTATAAATTGGATGATCCTTAGTATGATCTTTAGATTCATTATCTACTAATTCAAATCCCAATTTTATTTCATTCAAATTGTCATAATTATTTATTTTAGTTTGTACATTAATTGTTGTTTGAATTTGTATTTCAGTAGTTATATCTACTGATACATTAGTTGTAATAATTGGTTCTAATGGTTCTGTACTTTCTATTAATTTTATTCTACTTTGTATATAATAAGGTAATAACTTAGTAGAACTAATCATAAAATCATGAATTTCATTATTTATTAATTGTTCCAGAGATTTTTTATAATTTTCTTTTGTAATTATATGTTTATAATTTTTAATTATATATGTATTATTATCAAATACATTCAAGTATTTTCCACATATATCAGATGTTTTATTTCCTTTTATAAAATATTTTTTAGAAAGATCTTCATGATATAATCTAACAATCCCTAACCAATATTCTCTTGCAAATAAATTATAAGATGATCTTAAAAATATTATTTCATTATCATCTAATATTTTAGATAAAAATGCATTATTTATGTCAGATACTTTATATCGTTCTTTTATAATTTTTATATCTATTTCTGTTAATAAAATATCACATATCTGCCCACGACCTATTTGTCTTAATCTATACATACCTTGAGCAATATCTCTAAATCTTGTATTTTCCGACATTGTAACCAACCCTCTAGCATCAATATGAATTTTAAAATCCTGTCCTATTATATGTTTATTATCAAAAAAGTAAAATCGTTTATCTAATGGAATCTTATGATTATCGTAATAATCTTCAATATAATTATCTTTATATATAATCTTTTTAATATGATTTGAATCAATAAATACAATTCCTTCAAATAGATGTTTTAATTTATTAAATAAAATTTGTATGATATCTTCTATATTATCTCTTATATATGCGGATGTATCAATCAGTACACTATATTTATTTTGTCTTTCATTTTCATCTATAATAATTCTAATAATATCATTTATATTTTTATTTTGAATAACTTTATAGCTAGAAATATTATCAGTTCTTGAAATATTTTTTTTAATAAAATCTTTATTAGGATCATTTATTTCTGATTTAAAACCATCGCTTAATTCCTCAGGTATATGCATATATGGTGTTCCAGAAAATCCAGTTCTTGTTTTGGTAAATTTAGATAATAATAAATCATATGTTGAAATATTATATGATAATTCATAATTTTTTATTTTTTCATATATAATACTTTTAGTATATTCTCTAATATTTTTTTTATTACAAATTTTTATTATAATATTTTTAATATCATCATCAGATAATGTTTTATTAATTATTGATTCTAAATTATTTATATTTTTAGATCCATTTGATAATAATTTATTAAATTCTTCAATAACAATAAATGAATTATTTAAATAATCTTGTTTCTCATTTTGATATTTATCATAAATATTCTGTTTAAGAAATCTATAAATATCATTAACTCTAAATTTATATTCTTCTTTTTTACTATAATATGAAGAAATTGTGAACATTATAATTTGATATATATTACTGAATTCTGAACCATATACCGGTGTATCTACTGCTAAATATGGTATAGCAATAAAATTGTCATTATCATCTATTTTTCTGGATAATCCAAAATTTACATTCTTAATTGATTTAAATACAATTTTAGAATTTATATAAATATTATATAAATATTCTGATATTTGCATTTCAGAATCTGATAAATCACCCGAATCTAAATTAAATATATTTTTAATAATTCTATCATCAATAATTTTATCATCATAATATATCTTATTTATTATTGATTTAAAAAAATCAATATATAAATTATCATTTTTAAATACAAATGAATCTTCATTTTCTATAAAAAGTGTATCGTGTAATCTTTTATCTGAATCATATATTAAATCCATAAATTGTAGTGTTAAATATATTATATTAGTTATTTTATCTGAATTTATATTACATTGATTTATATTCATTTGATTATTTAATGGATTAGATACATCATCTATTTCATCAAAAATTAATATATCTGACTGAAATGATATATAATTATCTAATATTACATTTGATAATTTATAATTTTTTAAAAAATTATCAGATGTAATATTAATTCTATTAAAATTTATTTTATCTATTTCATTTTGTTTATATATAGATTTTTTATTTGTAAAAAAATTCAAGCTAAAACATATTGGAGAAATATATTGAGACATTATAAAATATGATGATCTTACAAGAGATTCAGGCATTACATGAATTATTCTATTTTCATAATTATTTTCATAATATCTGAGTAAATCTAAAGTTAACAAAGGTGCAATAACACTAGTTTTACCTGAACCCATAAGAAATGAAAATATTTCTTTCTCATTAAATATAGAAGAAAATATTTTATTTTTTAATTCATATTGTTCTTGCCGAATAAAATATCCAAATAAAAATTCAAATGTATTTGTAGATCTATATAAAATATTTTTAATATTTTTCCAAATCGGTTCTGTGTGTTTATTTTGTTCATTTTGTTTTATTGAACATAACGTAATTAATGGTATTATTTTTTTAAAATTATCAGATTTATCATATAATAATGCATTTAATATATCAGGAAATTTTAAATTATTATATATTTCATTCAAATATACATTTAAATTATCTTCTGGTATATCATATGTATTAATATTTATTGTAAATATATCATCAATAAATTTTGAATCAAAATTTATTTTATAATTTGTTACATCTCCGAATATTGTTTCAGAATTAATATCATTTTTTTTTAGCATTTTATAAGTACTTAACATGAGGCGAGTATTCATAATAGATTTTTTATCATTTAATGGATATAATTTAAAATAATATCTGTTTTCATTAAAATTGACATTAGAATAAATATCAGGTAGTACATTATTAATTATAAAAAATAAATTTTGATTGTTGATTAATAGAATATTTGATCTTATTTCTGAATTATCTATATATAAATCTTTAATATATACATTTAATTTAATAAGATAATATAATAAATATATACTCTTCGCATGAAATGCTTGTTGTATTTGATATAATTTTCCTTTTAAATATTCTAATTCATTTATTGATGTATTTAAATATGCAAAAGCACCAAAAAATAAATTATATATATTATAATAACAATTATTACCAATCGAATTTAAAAAATATAAAAATGTATTTTCTGATGGTAAATTATTTATTAATCCATTTTTATTTATTTTTATTTTATTTAATCCTTTTTGAGATACATATAATATATAATCTTCCATATCTATTTTACAATACATATTTGGTGTGTCTAATAAATAATATCTTAGATGTTGTTGTATATTTATAAGATGATAATCGATATCCAAATAATGAATATTATTTTTTAAATCATGTATAATAAAATTTTTAATTTTAATATCTTTATCAATTAATTCATATTCTAACAAAAATATATATGATATATCTTCTACTAACAATAATATTGTATTTTCTTCTGAAATATTTGAAAGTATTAATTCTAAATTATTATAAAATAAATAATCTTTCATAAAATCAAATATTTTATCATATATTATTCGAAATATTTTATATTCATTATTTTCCATTGTTTCATATATTTTTTTTAGTGGTATCACACGAAAATATTTTTGTATATCATATATATTTGATATATATATATCATTTTTAGTTTCATCTATTATAATTTTGAAATTTGGTGATATATATTTTTTAATTTGTGATTCAGATATATAATCTTTATATTCAATATTAATTATTTGTGCATCAATTAATGAATATCCAGTTAATATTTTTTTAACTTTATCTGGATAATTATTAAATTTATAAGTAATAATTGGTTCATCTATTACATTATATTTAATATTTGATAGTTCATAATTATTATTTTTTGAATATTTAAGTTCTCTAATTATATTTGTATCATTTTCATTTAAAAATATATTTAAATTAAATTTTTCATATATTAATGATATATGACTTATATTCGTACGTTGATATATATTATAATATATATTGTTATATAATATTGTTTGTGTATTAATATTATAATCAATAATAATTATATCATAATAATCAATATATTTATTATTTTTATCTGGATTAATTAATATTTGTATATCCAATATTATTTTTTTACTAAAATGTTCTTTATAAATTTCACTAAAATTCAGTAAAGAAAAATCAATATCTGGTAAATCATATTTATTAATTATTAATCTATGTGTAAGTTTATCAATTATGTAAATAATAAAATCATAAATTTCATATGTATCAATAATTTTATCATTTAAATTTATTTTTTTTTCTCCGCGTGATAATGATACCATAATATTTTTTATAATACAATATAAAAATTTATAAATTAATTCAAAAGATTTAATATTAATTATGTCATCATATATAATATTTTCTAAACAAGCAAAATAAATATTATTATTATTATCAACTATTATATTTGAAATAAATTCATCTTTACCAATTATTTCAATATAAAATATTATGTAAAATAATATATGTGTATCAGATATATTCATTTTAATATATCTTTGCAAATATATAATATTATATATATTACTAAATAATCTTTTATATTTATTATACATCGTATCTGCAGATATAAAATTATTTATACTGTATGAATATAATTTGTTAATGTATTGTGGATCATTATTATAATGTGAATAACCTATATAAGGAACAAATATATTTTCTGTCAAATTAATATGATTATTAAATATATTTAATATATTAATATCAGTAATATGTGAATTTTTAACACTATAATTTGTTATTAAATTAAATGATGCAACTTTATCATAATTATCATTATCATCATTATTATCATCGTAATGATGACTATATATATTCATATTTAAATGTAGACCTCTACATAAAATTATAAATATACCAAACGATATATTATCAAATTCATGTTTTGTTGTACTTAATGTTATATCACTTGTTTTTCCGCTATCATTATTTTTATATTCTGTTTTATCATATATTTTAGGTTGTAACATATTTTCAACATATCCAAAACGTAAATATGGATAATAATTATTATAAAATGTACATATTGTTTTATGGATATTATTATTCTCTCTTGTCAAAAATATATTTGATAATATACTTGATATATCATTACTCAATAAATAATTATCTGATTCATTATTAAAATTAAAATGATTATTTATTTTAATATATATACTAAAAATGAATAATAAATTTAATGTGATTGAAATATTATTTTTTGTAGTTTCTGTATTTGTAGAATATCTACTTAAAAATGGATATATTCCAGAATATTCTCTAATCATTTTTGTTTTAAATTTTTTAAATGAATCAGATATTTTTAATTCCTTTGTTTTATTTTCTTCTAAAAATTTTATAAATTTATTAAAAATATTAAAATATAATATATTTTGATATTTTATAAATATATGATAATATATTATATTTGTATTTATAAATTCATATTGTATATTATATATACGTTCTATCAGTATAGTTGTTTTATATATCATTTCAATCATAATTGATACAATTTCACACCATTCATCATAATTATCAGCCATCATATTTAATTCATTTAATTTATCTAATAATTTATCTTTTATTAACATAATTTCTGTAATTATTTCATTCTGATTTTGTATTTCTGATTTTATAACATTTTTTTTTGATTCTGTTTTGTGATTATTTATTGTTAATGATCTTTTAATTAGTTTATTACGATTTATTATTATTTTATTATCTAATGATTCATATAATTCTAATATATTTAAATTTATTTTTTCTCTATTTTTATTATATTCATAAATATTTTCATTTGTTAATATTTCAAATAATTTATTATTTATTGTTTGTACTTCTAATAATAAACTACATTCAATCTCATTATTAGTTATCTTATCATCTAAATAATCATTCAGTAGTTTTAATTTTAAATAATTTTTAATATATTCATAAAATTTATTTATTTCTTGATCACTTTGTGTATTTTTTAATTCATCGTGAATTATACAATATAATGTTAGTAAATATGAATAAAATGTACAATTATGTGAATTTTGCGAAGATGAATATAAAAATGAATATTCTTTTTCGGTTGTATGTATACTTTCTAATTCTAATATTAATCTTCCAATATTTAATTCTGATGTAAAAGAACATTGTAAAATATATTTGATAATTGAATAAAAATGATTCATTGATACAATTGTAAAAGTATCATCTACTAATAAACTAAATAATGTTTGTATAGATATTTCAGATACATTATGAATAATCATAATTGATGGTACATATTCAATATTATTTATAATTTTATTTATATTTTCATGATTCTCTACACCGAATCCAGCATTTAAAATATAAAAATCATAAATTTTAGTTGTATTTTCTGTTTTAATATATTTTAATAAAAATGCAATTTGATGTGAAAAAATGCTATGTGTAAATAAATTATATTTACCAAATATTTTTTTAAAATCCCAAAAATTTATAAATGTATGAGTATTAATTACATCAAAAAAAACTGTAAATATATCTGTAAAATTAATAGATTTTGGTAATATATTAATTGTTTCTAAATAATGATCTTTTTTAGATTTTATATATTCTTTATATATATTATAAGTATCTTGTGAACTATTACCTTGTTTATCAACACGAGAATCAAATAAAAATAATCTGTATATTTCGTTAAGATATTTTTTCTTATCAGTATGCATAACTGAACTTTTACTAACAGATTTATCTTTTAATAAGTCAGAAAGATTTGGTAATTTATATGAAGTAAAATTTGCCATATATATATATTTATATATATATATATATATAATTATTTTACTACAAACAATTATGATAAAATACAAAAATAATATAAATGCATCAATATATATATATATCTATATCTATATCTATATTTATATCTATATTTATATTTAATAGAATAGAATAAAAATTGAAATATGTAAATCATTGATAATCCTTATATATTCTACACATGATCGGTCAGTTTTGTCAACTGATTAATGAACGAATAGCATTTGGTTTTATGACATTTGTTTGTCACGTTATCATTTGTTATAATTAGACTGACTATCTAATTGTTCGTTCGTTTGTTATCATAGTCAATTTTGTCGATTGACTAGATGTCTACATTTGGTTTTATGTCATTTTTATCACTTGTTGCAATTAGACTGACAATCTAATTGGATAATATAAATGACACTTTAGAGATTGATAACTCTGAAGAATTAGTTAGAACAAAAGTTTGTCTCTGATATTCAGACAAATTTTTTCAGCATAATTTATCACTATGCTGTTTGTTGCTTTATTGCTAAAGCAATCTAGAATATCCACAGGAGATACAATTTCTTTGTTTATATGTTTGTTTTGTATATGTGCCGTTACAATAATTATCACAAATCATCACATTTTCTATAGAAAATATGTTGAGTATGATGATTATATGATACCTTGCCCATTATTTATGTTTTTATCTTTGTTTATGTCTATATATATCTTTATTTATATCTATATTTATATCTTTATTTATATCTATATTTAATAGAATAAAAATTGAAATATGTAAATCATTGATAATCCTTATATATTCTACACATGATCGGTCAGATTTGTCACCTGACTTAATTCTTGATTAACATTTGTTTTTTTGTCATTTCATCATTTGTTACAATTAGACTGACAAACTAATTGTTCATAAAAAAATGCCACTTTAGAGATTGATAACTCTGAAGAAATATAATTAAAAATTTGTCTCTAATATTCAGACAAATTTTTTCAGCATAATTTATCACTATGCTGTTTTCTAAACCAATCCAGAATATTCCACAGGAGATAAAATAAAATTTCTTTGTTTATATGTTTGTTTTGTATTTGTGCCGTTACAATAATTATCACAAATCATCACAACTCATTACATTTTCTATGGAAAATATAATGAGTATGATAATTTTTTGATACCGTATCCATTATTTATGTCTTTTGTCTTTTGTCTTTGTTTATATATAGATATATATATA
>Ga0214923_10009095_pt1 | contig 10399 bp, 8 predicted proteins | sample LL1510_MetaG_FD_177993 | JGI IMG/M metagenome (GOLD analysis project Ga0214923, IMG submission 177993) | Freshwater microbial communities from Lake Lanier, Atlanta, Georgia, United States - LL-1510 | ecosystem: Environmental > Aquatic > Freshwater > Lake | place: USA: Georgia | collected 2015-10-15
CCAAATCGAGTCCGAAGTTGCTTCACTTGAAAGCGAACAAGAAAAGCTCGAATATTTGCAGTCTGCTGGCCTTAACGAAACTGGACTTGCCAAAATAATAAGGGCTAGCTTTAATCTACTGAATCTAATTTCTTTTTTTACTGTTGGTCCAAAAGAATGCCATAGCTGGATGCTACTAAAAGGACTCGCAGCTCCAAAAGCCGCAGGTGTTATTCATAGCGATTTTGAAAAAGGCTTCATTCGTGCCGAAACTGTATCTTATAGCGATTATGTAAATTTAGGTGGCGAAGATGGAGCAAAAAATGCTGGCAAATTAAGGCTCGAAGGTAAAGAATATATTGTGCAAGACGGCGATATATTTCATTTTCGTTTCAATAATTAGTTTTCTGGATTATTTTTTGCCTTGCATAATTCTCTGATTTTAGCAAATTTAATAAATCGCGAAAAAGCAAAAATATAGCTATAAACAATACCATCTACACCATAAATAAAATATCTTCTGACGATAAATGCTTTAAAAAATCCTAAAACTGGACTAATAAGCAATTTAAAAATAGATGGCTTCTTGTTTTTGGCAACAAAATCTTTTGCCTGCATCTGCGAATAAGAATTGATCTTTTCAAGCCAATGGCCGAATGAGCGAAAAGATTGATGATAAACAATATTTTTTAGTTGCAAGATTGTCGCACCATTATTTTGTATTTTAAGTAGCACAGAATCATGAACAGAACTATTATTAAAGCCTGCCAAATCAACATTATAAAGGCGAAATTGATTATAATAATAAGCCCATTTTTTTGGTTTCGTTTCAAAGCGAAATTTATTAACTATCTTGATGCGAAATCCAGCCAAATTATTAGCAAGGGGTTGCTGAAAAATATTTTTTATTTCTGCAGCTAGTTCTGGAGATAATTCTTCATCAGCATCAAGATTAAGAATCCATTTGTTTTTGCAAGCTTGTTCGCCAAATATTTTTTGTTGCCCGTAGCCTTGCCAAGAATTTTGTAGCACTTTCGCCCCCAATGATTTTGCTATTTCGCAAGTTTGATCGCTACTGTAAGAATCTATCACTAAAATTTCGTCAGCAATATTTTGAACTGATTTTATTGTTTTAGCTATTCTATCTGCCTCGTTTTTCGCAATTATAAAAACAGAAATTAATGACATAAGAAATAATTTTTTGTTGAATTTAGTAAATTATAGTTTACAATATTTAAAAAGTTAATATACTATTTGTCAACAAACCTATGTTGGTTTTATTTTAAAATTAGCATAGACAAGTATAAACTCGATTAAAATACATAAATTATATGAAAAAAGCTAAAAAGAAACAACTAATCATTACTGTCGCCATTGTTTTTGCAATAATAAATATTGCAGGCTTGTTCTATTTTTTCAATAAAAAATACAATGCTACACATATATCCGCCACTTCGCAAATAGATTCGGCACCGATAAACCCAACAACTCCCAATCCTACAGCCACTAATCCAGCCTCTTCTAATTCTGCATCAACCAACGATTCTAAACAGCAGTCCACAAAAGATGAAAGCATTTTAAAAATCACAGATTCTGATTTTTATCTTGGCAATAAAAATGCTCCTGTCACCATTATAGAATATGCTTCTCTCTCTTGTCATCATTGTGCCGAATTCACTCGCAGTGCTTTTGTCAAATTAAAAGAAGAATATATCGATACAGGCAAAGTAGTTTTTTCGTTGCGAAATTTTCCTCTCAATAATCAAGCCTTGTTATCTGCGGTTGCAGTAACTTGCTATGCTAATCAGCACAACGAAAATCGCCACGAAAAGTTTTTTAATATTAGCAAAATATTATTCAGAACTCAAGACGAATGGGCTTTTGATAAAAATTTTGCCGATAAATTAAAAGCCATTTTTAAGCTTGACGGTATGAGTGCAGAAAGCTTTGACGAATGTGCTAAAAATCAACAAATATTTGACGATGTTCTTAAATTAAGAATCGATGCAATTGAAAAACTAGCACTTAAATCTACCCCAACATTCTATATCAATGGCAAGGCAATCGAAGGTTTTCTTGATTACGATTCAATGAAAAAGATTATTGAAGAACAATTACAACTCAAACAAAATAAATAATTATGTCTATCGACAATAGTTTTAGCATAGTTTCTTCTAAAAACTCCAGCTTTCTTAAGTATCTTACCGAAATTCAAAAATTTCCAATACTTACTGCCGAGCAAGAATTAAATTATGCTAATCAATTTGTCGATAATCCCGACAGTCAACAAGGCAAAGAAGCTGCCAAAATGCTAATTCAAAGCCATTTACGTTTAGTAGTAAAAATTGCCAACAAATTTAAAAATTATGGCATCCCTATAACCGATTTAGTTTCCGAGGGCAATATAGGCTTAATCTATGCTCTAAAAAAATTCGCCCCCGAAAAAGGTTTTCGTTTTTCTACTTATGCAATGTGGTGGATTCGTGCTTTTATGCAAGATCACATTCTTCGCTCTTGGTCTTTAGTAAAAATAGGCACGACTATCGCTCAAAAAAAACTATTCTTTAACTTGCGAAAAATCAAAAAAAGATTAGGCTACGATCAAGATAAATCATTATCAAAAGACCAATTAAATGAAATATCGCAAAGTTTTGGCATATCAAGCAAAGAAGTCTCCGAAATGGATTCTCGCTTATCTCAAGGCGATTTATCTTTAAATTCTCCAGCCAATTACGACAGCAATCAAGATTCTGCCGAAATAATAGAATTAATAGTCGACAACTCTCCCAATCAAGAAGAATTATTTGCACAAAATCAGCATCATCAACAACAAAAAAAGTTATTTCAGCAGGCATTTGCTATTCTCAATACTCGCGAACAAGAAATTTTATGCAAAAGACAAATACTCGATAACGGCCTCACTCTCGAAGAACTAAGTAAACAATACGGGGTTTCGAGAGAAAGAATCAGGCAAATAGAAGAAGTTGCAATCAAAAAAATTAAAAATCACATTGCTAAATTACTTAACAAAAACTGATTATGTTTACAGGTATTATTAGCAATCAAGCAACAATCAAAACAATACAACAACAATACAATAGCGATTTATTGCTTGAAATAGAGATGCATAATTGCTCACAAACTCTAAATATTGGTTGCTCAATTGCCTGCAACGGTATTTGTTTAACTTTAATTAAACAAAATAATAATTTACTTTATTTTCAGGCATCGCAAGAAACAATAAACAAAACAACCATCGCAACTTGGCAAGAAGGAGATATAATCAATATCGAGTTTTCTCTCAAAATTGGCGACGAATTAGGTGGACATTTAGTTCTTGGACATATTGATACAACTACAAGCATTCTTAAAATAGAACCGATCAACCAATCTTGGTTATTTGTTTTTGCTAATCAAGCATCAATAGCTCCATTCATTTCGCCAAAAGGCTCAATTTCTATCAATGGAGTATCGCTTACTATCAACGATGTTTTTGCCGATAGCTTTGCTATCAATGTTATTCCGCATACTTTTTTGCATACCAATATGCAATTTCTTAAAATTGGCAATATAGTCAATATCGAGATCGATCCTATCGCTCGCTATGTTGGCAACTATCTCAAATTTTCACATGACAATCAAAAATAAACTGGCAAACATTGCCGAAATTATATCCGAAGCTAAACAAGGCAAAATGTTTATCTTGGTCGATGACGAAAATCGCGAAAATGAAGGTGATTTAATCATCCCTGCCCAGAAATGCACCGCCGAACATATTAACTTTATGGCGATGCACGGCAGAGGCTTGATCTGCCTAGCTTTGAGCGAAAAAAGAGTGAATGAGTTAGCCTTACCACTAATGTCTGCCAACAACCAATCTCGCAACAAAACTGCTTTTACCATTTCTATAGAGGCAAAAGAAGGGATTAGCACTGGCATCTCGGCTCACGACAGAGCCAAAACAATAGAGGTTGCCATCAACAACAATTTAGGCAAAGATAGCATAGTCTCTCCCGGACATATATTTCCGTTGCGAGCAGAACCTGGCGGTGTTTTGATTCGAGCTGGACATACCGAAGCATCGGTTGATATAGCCACTTTGGCAGATCTCGATCCTTCAGCTGTTATTTGCGAAATAATGAATAACGATGGCACTATGGCCAGATTGCCCCAACTTATTAAATTTGCCACCAAACATAATCTCAAAATAGCAACCATAGCAGATCTAATCGAATACAGAAGAAGAAACGAAAAATTAATAGAATTAATTTCTGCTCGCAATTTTAATCATGCTATTGCGGGCGAAGTTATTGTTAAAATATATCGCAACAAACTTGATAATGTTGAGCATGTGGCTTTTATCAAGGGCAATATAGATGTTGCAAAGCCTGTATTAGTGCGGATGCATCATCTTAATATCGTCAATGATTGTTTTAATTTTGCCGACAATCCCAAAAATAACAGCCTTAATCAGGCATTCAAAAAAATAGCCAGAGCTGGTAGCGGAATAGTGGTTGTGGTTAGACAACCGACCGAATCAATAATTGATTTTTTTAATCAGCAACAAACAAATAATTCTATTTTGCGAAATTATGGTATTGGAGCCCAAATTTTAGTAGATCTACAGGTAAAAGAACTAATTTTACTCTCGAATTTTAAGCAAGCAGTAGTTGGGCTAGATAGCTACAATCTGAAAATTCGCTCTTATCGCAAGTTGTGGACATAGTTTTTTGCAAAAAACTATGTCACTAATCATTCCCCCCCTTGAGGAGATTAGATTGCCATCGATCTAATCGCCCCCCAAAAAAATTATTAATAGTGGGGGGTCAGAAAACTATCGTCGAGATCGGGGACTCGTTTTAATCACTCCCCCCTTGAGGGGGAGTCGAACTGCCATCGGCAGTTTGGTGGGGGGGCAGAAAACTATCAGCAACCTCGATCTAATCGCCCTCGATTAATCTTTGCTATGATTTTCTATCACTGCAATTTCTTCTTCGCTGAGCTGATAAAGGGCATAAACTATGCGATCGATTTCGGCATCTGTTTGGTTGAAAGTAAGTTGTAATTTTTTGACTTCGGCTTGCTTTTCTTTTAATCGAGCAAGCCACTTTTCTTCTTGTTTAGCATTTAAAAATATTTTTTGTAAAGTTATGGCTTGCAAAAACTCTCCCCAAGAAAGCTCGCTCCACCTAGTAAGCTGTTTATTGATGTTTATTGTGGCAAATTCTCCTGTGAGTAATTCAAAAAATTGAGTGTTAATAACATCAATTTTGCCGTTTATTTGCATCAGCAATTCAACTTTTTCAATAATTTCGATTTGTTGTTTTTGGCTTGCTATCGCAATTGGTATTTTACAAATTGGTTGCATATCTAGTTGATAGTTTGAGCCTTGCATTTTGCCTTTATTTTTTAAATAAAAAGCGACAAGTTTTGAGTTTAAAACCCCAGTAAGATATTTTAGGTTTATATCGTTTGGTTTGATGATATTAAAAGTTCTGTCAACATAAGAATCAAAATCAATATAACTAAAACAAGGTCTTAATGTTGATTTTCTAACGACTAATATTTTTTTCCCTAAAAATATTGTTTCTTTTCTAGCGCAATGTAAACCATAAGGCTTATTCATTGAGGTTATGATTTTTTTAAATTTATCTAAATGTTTTTTGATGTTTGGATAATTGTTAATTTTATTTGGTTTTTTAAAGCTGGAATTTGTATAAATTGTCCATCTAGTGTTTTTATTATTGGCAAAATATCTGTCAATTTCTTTGGTGGTGTATTCTGGTTTGATAATTTCAAGCTCTTGTGTAGTTAAGTTTAAGGCATCTTTTTCTGCTGTGGTGATGCTAAAAATTCCGTCACCAATTTTAAAATTTTTACCAAGGATCTTTTTACTTTTTTTATTAACAATATCTTGCGAATAATCTATTGTGCTAAAAATATCATCTTTTTTTAATCTATAGCTACCTACTTTTTCGAGTTTATCAAAAAGTGGTTTTAAATTATCACTTACAAAGTGAATGGTTTTATCAAGTAAATCAGCGGTTGCAAGCTCTATTTTTTCAAAAGTGCTTTTTGTGAGGCTTTCAGAAATTGCCACTTGCTTTTGGGCAAATAATTTTTCGGTTGTGTTGTTTAGTTTGCAATACTCTACAAGATGTGTGGCGGTTGGTGTTTTTTGCAAGCAAAATATCATAGTTTGAATGTCGGCAGTTTTAAAAACTTTGTTATCGTTAAAATCAACATACGAAATCAGTGTTGCTTCTTGCAAAATTTTGTTACGAGTTTTTGAGGCTCCGTGGTTGGTAAGCCAGCTGTTTGGGGCAATATAAGATAAGTAGCAGTTTTTGTTTAATAAATCAAGCCCAAGACAAGCAAAAAATTGCCAAAAATCCATTTTGCCTTGATAATATTGCGAAGCAAAAGGAGGCTTGTTTTGTTGTGGCGAATGTTTGGTTGATTTATACTTTTTATTAGCAGGATTTAGCGGCTCAAAAATTTCTCGGTGCTTGTCTTCTTTAATGTAGGGCGGGTTGCCAATAATAACATCAAATTTAAAATTAAATTCTTTTTGCCAATCAAATGCTAGCGATTTGCTAAATATATTAGCTTGCCTTTCTTTGTAAATATCGCCAATCATATCGTTGGCGGTGCCTGTTAATTCGTAAATAACTTTGCCTTCGTATTCATCGTATCGACCTGCAATGTTTTCGTCTTCTATTAAACTGTTGCCGATTTTGATGTTGTCGTTGAGATTTAATAGTTTTTCTTTGTGATGGGCGGTTTTTAGCCACAGCGAAAGTTTGGTAATTTCAACCGAATTTGGGTTGATGTCGACTCCATAAATATTGTTTTGCAAAATAAACTGATGATGATTGTTGATGCCTAATTTTCTGGCTTCGTTGGTTAAAAAATCAAAAACCTCTACCAAAAAAGCTCCACTTCCACAAGCGGGATCGAGCACTCTTATAGAGAGCAAGGCTTTTTTATATTCTTCTAAAAACTCTGCTGAACCTTCTTGAAAAATTGTGGCAATTTGTGTTTTTTTGTCGTTTAGCCATTTGCCAATTGTTTGACTTACGATATATTTGGTAACATAAGAAGGGGTGTAGTAGACTCCAAATTTTTCTTGTTCGTTTTTTTCTGTTGTGGCAAAGTTTATGTCTTCTTGGGCTTCGTTTTGTAGATCGGAAATTGATTTCTCAAAAATATGCCCCAAAATTTCAACATCAAGATCGCTTCTAAATGCATAATCGATAACAAACAACAGCTTATCAATTTCTTCATCTGCAATGCAAAGCTCGTCAAGAAATTTATCTTCTTTAAATAGTCCGCCGTTAAATGCTGGCACTTGCGGATTGCTTTTATTGTTGCCAATATTAAGAGAACGAAAAATATCTTTTAGATGATTATATTTAGAGCCATAAACCTGCTCTTTAACAAATTTACTTAATGTATTGTGTGGTATTAGGCCCCTTTCTTGGCAAAATACAATAAAAATTATTCTTCTTAATAGTTTATCTGATGCATAAAGGCAAAAACCTTTGCGAGATTGTAAGTGATTAACCTCAATTAAATGTTGTTTTAGTCTTGTGCGATTGTGTTTATATAAATTATAAAAATCTTCTTGAATTCTTTCTTTTTCTTCTTCGCGATCAATAATAATTTTATGCACTGGCGACTGCTGATGTTGCTTGGTAAACAGCCGATCTTTTGCCAACAAAAAATGGAACTCTTTTAATTTGTTGGTATTTGTGGCAAGCTCGGCAATAAAAAATGAGTGATATTTGCTAGAGTCAGATGCCTTATAAAGCCGAATTTCGGCAAAATTGCTAACAATAACCCATTCGCACTTGCCACCAACTTTTGGAGCATATAAAAATCCCTGCTCAATAGGGGTGATGGCAAGGCCTTTGCGGTTTTGATTTTTATCAAGATTAACATTGCTTGCTTTAAGCTCAATTACTACTCGAATATCGCCTGCTTTGATGTTGCTGGTATTGATATCTTGATTTTGGTAGCTTTGCAAATTAAAACCCAAAATGCCATCTGGTCTTCTGCCGTCGTTGGTGCCAGATTCCCACCATAAAGTGTTGTGTTGATTGCCTGTTTCGCCTTGATAACCAAGAATTTTAACAAAAAAATCTTGCAAAAAATTGTGTTGATGTTGTATTTCGTTTTCTATACCACAAGAATTTTCGCAGGCACTTTGCCATCTTGCTAAAATATTGTTTTGAAAGTCGGAAATATCAGCATCGGAGAGTGATTGATAATTAGTAACATCTAGCGATTTTTGATTAAATAGATTTGTCATTTTGCCGTTTTAAAGCTTGTTTTTAATGTAAATCTCCTCGAATAAAATGGCATTACAAAATAAACTTACTTAAATCGTTTTTAATATTTATTAAATCGCCAAGATTTTCGTTTACATAAGAGCTGGTGATGCTTATTTTTGTGCCATTAGGCAATTCGTTTGCTTCAAAACTGATATTTTCAAGAATCTTTTCTAGCAGGGTATGCAGTCTGCGAGCACCGATGTTTTCGACTTCGTTGTTTAATTTAAAAGCAATCTTGGCTATTTCTTGCTGGCCATCGTCAGTAAAATCTAGGACAACTCCATCTGTAGCCAGTAAAGCTATATATTGCTTGATTAGGCTAGATTCTGGCTCGGTTAGTATTTTTAATAAATCACTTTCGGTAAGCGGTTGCATTTGCACTCTAATTGGGAATCTGCCCTGCAACTCTGGCAATAAATCTGCTGGTTTAGCAATATGAAAGGCTCCAGAAGCTATAAAAAGTATGTGATCAGTAGATACGGTGCCGTATTTTGTAGTTACAGTAGTGCCTTCAACGATTGGCAACAGATCTCTTTGCACACCCTCTCGAGATACATCGGCATTACGACCAGATTTAGCACATATTTTGTCTATTTCGTCAATAAAAACTATACCATCATTTTCGACAGCTTTTAGTGATTGAATGATGATTTTTTCGTTGTCAATTAATTTATTTGCTTCGTCTTCGGTTGTTGCTTTAAGAGCATCGGCAAGCGGTAATTTTACTTTTTTAGTTTTTTCTGAACCCATGGCTTTGTTTATCATATCGCCAAGATTAATCATGCCAATTTGTCCGCCTGGAATCTCGAAGCCGTTAGCAAAATTTTGAGAGTTATCGGCTATTTCAATTTCGATTTCTTTATTATCGAGCTTGCCACTTTCTAGCATTTGCAAAAATTTTTCTTTAGTTTCGTCGGAAGCGGTTTCGCCAACGAGAATTTTTAAAATTTTTTGCTTTGCTAATTGCTGAGCTTGTTGTAATTGTTGTTTTTTGGCATTGTTTTTGCCTTCTTTTATTGCCACTTCAACCAAGTCGCGAATAATAGAATCAACATCTCTACCAACATAACCAACTTCGGTGAATTTAGTTGCTTCGACTTTAATAAATGGAGCATTTAGCATTTTGGCTAATCTGCGAGCTATCTCTGTTTTGCCAACCCCTGTAGGACCTATCATTAAAATATTTTTAGGAACTATATCGTTGCATAATGGAGCCTCTACTTTTTTGCGACGGAAGCGATTTCTTAAGGCTATTGCTACCGATTTTTTAGCATTATTTTGACCAACTATAAAACGATTTAGCTCTTCAACTATTTGCTTTGGTGTTAAGTTATTGTTGCTCATGTTTTTGGTTATTGTTTAGTGTAGAGATGTTTAGCAACCAAACAGCGATCCAGATAGATGCTGAGGTTGCAATGATTATTAATAAAGTCTTCATATTAATTAAATATTTTTTTAAAAATACTATCAGCTTTGTTGTTTCTTTTGTTTATTACAGCCTCAAGTTGTTGCATTAACGATTTTTCTTCGGCAGTTAGTTTTGTAGGAACTTCAAGATTAACCTTAATAAATAAATCTCCTCTGCGACCACCGCTATTGATAATACTCATGCCTTTGCCTTTAATGCGAAATTGACTATTATTTTGTGTAGATTCAGGAACTTTTAAAGTTGTTTTTTCGCCCTCGATAACAGGAATATCGATATCGCCACCAAGAGTAGCGGTAGTAAAGAGTAATGGTAGCTCTAGATATAAATCATCGCCTTTTCGCATAAAATGTTTATGCTTACGAATGCTGATATAAACATATAAATCACCTGGTTTGCCACCTCTAAGACCAGATTCGCCTTCGCCACTAATACGAATACGATTGCCGTCTTCGACTCCCGCTGGTATTTTGACGATAAGAGTTTTTTCTTTATTAATTCTGCCAGCGCCATGACATTTTTTACAAGGGTTTTTAATTATACTACCCGCTCCTTTGCAACTATGACATACTTTTTCGACAACAAAAAAGCCTTGTTGAGCCCTGATTTTGCCAGAACCATTGCAGGTGCCACAAGTTATTGGCTTAGAGTTATCTGC
>Ga0214923_10009096_pt1 | contig 10397 bp, 7 predicted proteins | sample LL1510_MetaG_FD_177993 | JGI IMG/M metagenome (GOLD analysis project Ga0214923, IMG submission 177993) | Freshwater microbial communities from Lake Lanier, Atlanta, Georgia, United States - LL-1510 | ecosystem: Environmental > Aquatic > Freshwater > Lake | place: USA: Georgia | collected 2015-10-15
ACCGCTTAAATCTGAAGCGGATTTATTCAATCTGACCATGGCTGATCTACTGCCCATCAAAACCTATGTGCTCGATCCAGATACCGGTATTCCAAAGCTTGATGAAGATGGAAAACCAAAGATTGTTGCGTTCTTTAGTAAGCAGGATAAGAACAAAGAAGTTGTTCCTGCCGAGGTTGCCATAAAGCTTCTCAAGAACATTGAGGAAGCAAAGACCAGACCGCTCTGGCGAATTTTGGTAGCACTTTCAATAAGGCATGTGGGTCCGGTGGCGGCTAGGTCACTTGCAAATCACTTTGGTTCAATTGATCGAATATTTGCTGCATCTGAAGCAGAACTTTCGGAAGTAGATGGTGTTGGTCCGATATTGGCTAAATCGCTAAAGGATTGGATCAGCGTCGCTTGGCACAAGAACCTGATTGAGTCTTGGCGTGCATCGGGAGTGCAACTTGAAATCCCTGACCACAAGGGTCCTGGGTCACTTGGGGATTCTGGCGGAGTCTTTAGCGGTTTGAGCATCGTGGTAACCGGAACTATGGCAAACTACACCCGTGAACAGATTGAGGAGTTGATTATTACTAACGGTGGTAAAGCGGCCTCAAGCGTGTCAAAAAACACCGCATTCGTGGTGGCTGGGGCTAACGCGGGATCCAAACTTGCAAAAGCCGAGGCTCTAAATATTCCAGTTATCTCTGAAGAGGAATTTGCCAAAAAGCTTGTCTAGTTGCTAGCTTTTTTACCCGTAAACAGTATGGGCTTTGCCCCGATATACTTGTTTTATCTAGTCCCAAAGGAATCCAATGTCTGAGATAACCCCCGATTTGGTGCGTCATCTGGCTAATTTAGCCAGAATTGAACTAAATGAGGCAGAGCTAGCCCGCTTCACTGAGCAATTGAGCGTAATCGTTGATTCGGTAGCCAAAATCTCAAATATTGTTGATGAAGATACTCCAGCAACTAGCCACCCAATCCCACTAAACAATGTTTTCCGTGAGGATGAGGTTCGTCCATCGATTACCCAGGCTGAAGCTCTTTCGGGTGCGCCAGATAGCGCTCAGGGCAGATTCCGTGTTGCGGCCATTCTGGATGAGGAGTAATAAATTATGTCTGAACTCGTCAAGAAAAACGCCAGTGACCTTATTGCCATGCTGCAATCCGGGGAAGTCACATCGGTTGAACTTACCCAGGCACATCTCGACCAGATTGCCAAAGTCGATTCTGAGATTCACTCTTTTCTAGTAGTTACCGCTGAAACTGCGCTTGCTACCGCTAAAGATGTTGACGCAAGACGCAAGGCGGGGGAGACTCTTCCAGAACTCGCTGGTCTTCCAATAGCTGTCAAAGATAACCTGACCACAACTGATGCCCCAACCACAGCAGGTTCCAAAATTCTAGAGGGTTGGGTTCCACCATATGATGCAACCGTCGTCACTAAGCTTCGCAATCAGTTGATGCCGATCTTGGGCAAAACCAACCTCGATGAGTTTGCCATGGGTTCATCAACCGAGTTCTCGGCTTATGGTCCATCGAAAAATCCTTGGGATATCACTAGAACACCTGGTGGTTCTGGAGGAGGATCTTCCTCAGTTATCTCATCGTTCCAAGCACCTCTGGCAATCGGTTCAGACACCGGTGGTTCAATTAGATTCCCAGCAGCTGTTACCGGAACCGTTGGGATTAAACCAACCTATGGAGCTATCTCTAGATACGGCTTGATTGCTCTTGCATCTTCACTGGATCAGATTGGTCCGGTAGCAAGAAATGTTCTTGACGCTGCATACCTGCAGGATGTCATAGCCGGTCATGACCCGTTTGATAGCACCTCACTGCCAGACTCACTCGGTTCGATGGTTGAAGCAGCCAAGCGAGGTTCACTCAAGGGCAAGAAGTTTGGACTTATCAAGCAACTTTCTGGTGAGGGTTTCCAGCAGGGGGTTCGAAACCGTTTTGCCGAAGCAATAAATCTGATTACTGGAGCGGGCGGTGAGATTGTTGAGGTTGATTGCCCAAGTTTTGAATATGCAATCGACGCTTACTACCTAATTCTTCCTGCCGAGGCATCTAGCAACCTGGCAAAGTTTGATTCCGTTCGCTTTGGAATGCGCGTTACCCCTGAAGGTAGCCCAACCATTGAGAAGGTCATGGCTGCAACCCGTGAGGCAGGCTTTGGTCCAGAGGTGAAGCGAAGAATAATCTTGGGAACCTATGCACTTTCTGCAGGTTCGTTTGACAAGTTCTACGGTGCTGCTCAAAAGGTTAGAACGCTAATCCAACGGGACTTCGCCAATGCCTTTAGCAAAGCGGATGTTCTAATCTCACCAACCGCACCAACCACCGCATTCAAATTTGGTGAGAAGGTAGCAGACCCACTGGCTATGTATTTGAATGACATTGCAACCATTCCAGCGAACCTTGCTGGTCTGCCAGGAATTTCAGTTCCAATTGGTCTAGCCGATGAAGATCAGTTACCAGTGGGAATCCAATTCCTAGCCCCAAGCTACAAAGACGCACTGCTCTATGAAGTTGGTGCAGCTCTGGAGAGCACTCTGGAAGGCATCTGGGGTAAGCGCATGATTGATTTTGCTCCGAAGTTGGAGGTGAACTAATGGCTAAAGCTAATTTGATGGATTATGACAAAGCCATCTCGATGTTCGAGGTGGTGATTGGTCTCGAGGTTCACGTTGAGCTAAATACCAAGACCAAGATGTTCTGTGGCTGTAGAAACGAGTTTGGTGAAGAGCCAAACACCAACGTTTGCCCAGTCTGTATTGGATTGCCTGGTTCTTTGCCTTCGGTAAACAAGAAAGCCGTTGAATCATCAATCTCTATTGGTCTGGCTTTGGGTTGCAGCATCGCTCCAACAGGTCGTTTTGCACGCAAGAACTATTTCTATCCAGACCTAGCTAAAAACTTCCAAACCTCGCAATACGATGAGCCAATCGCATTCAACGGAGCGCTCGATGTTGAAGTTCCTTCAGGCAAGGTGTTCACCGTCCAGATTGAGCGAGCTCACATGGAGGAAGATGCGGGCAAGCTAACCCACATCGGTGGCGCAACTGGAAGAATCCACGGTGCAGAGTATTCACTGGTTGACTACAACCGTGCTGGTGTTCCACTGGTTGAAATTGTCACCAAGCCAGTTTTCGGCGCTGGTGCTGAGGCACCTGAGTTAGCCGCTGCTTATGTTAGATCAATTAGAGAGATCGTAAAGGCTCTAGGTGTTAGCGATGCTCGTATGGAGCGAGGTAACGTCCGCTGTGACGCCAACGTATCGCTTCGACCAATTGGTCAAGAAAAACTAGGAACCAGAACTGAAACTAAGAACGTAAACAGCCTCAGAAGCATTGAACGTGCAGTGCGCTACGAGATTCAGCGACAGGCTCAGATTCTAGCCGACGGTGGTTCAATTACTCAGGAAACTAGACACTGGCATGAGGATAAGGGTGCCACCAGTGCCGGTAGACCCAAATCAGATGCTGATGACTACCGCTACTTCCCAGAACCAGATCTAGTTCCAGTCATGCCTAGCGTGGAACTGATTGAATCACTCAGAGCAAAACTTCCAGAGAACCCAGCTGAAAAGAGAAAGCGCTTGGCAGCTGAGTGGGGCTTTGCTGAGATGGAATTCAGAGATGTGGTGAATGCTGGATTGCTTGACTTTATTGAGGAGGCAGTTGCGTCTGGAGCTAAACCTCAGTCAGCTCGTAAGTGGTACTCCGGTGAAATCGCCAGAATCGCAAACAGCGAAGACAAAGACGTACTTGAGATCAACATCACTCCAGCACAGGTTGCTGAGTTAGCTAACCTGGTTGACTCTGGAAAAATCAACGACCGCATCGCAAGAACTGTTCTAGCCGAGGTGCTACTTGGTAAGGGTTCTCCTGCGGAGATTGTCAGTTCACAGGGGTTAGAAGTTGTTTCTGACGATGGTGCACTAATTTCTGCTATTGATGAAGCCCTAGCCAAACAGCCCGATGTTCTTGAGAAAATTCGTGAAGGTAAAGTTCAAGCAGCCGGTGCGGTTATTGGTGCTGTGATGCAGGCCATGAAAGGCCAAGCAGATGCAGCTAGAGTTCGTGAACTTGTTTTGGAAAGAGCTAATCAGAACTAACCGTGCAGCGGTCTAACTTCGACTCTTCTGTTGCACGCTTTTGATCCGAGCTTGGCAAGTTTTATGGCTTCTGCTTTATCGGTTGCTTTGATAATCCAAAAGCCAGAAACATAGGTTTCTTCGCTGTATAGCGGGCCGTCAATCTGCTCATTCTTGTCTGCACGATTATCTAATTGCACAGCTTCACTTGGATCTGAAATTCCATTGGCGTAAACCCAATGTCCGTTTTGCTCAAGCATCTCATTGAATGCATCGATTTCTGCGATTTCATCACCAGTGGCAGAGCCAGTGTTTGAATCTAGGACATTGATTAGGAACTGCTTCATAGCGACTTTCTAAAAGCTAATGGGGTGAGTAACGGGACTTGAACCCGCGACATCCTGGACCACAACCAGGCGCTCTACCAGCTGAGCTATACCCACCATGGCTTAGTCAAATGACTATCTAGAGTTTATCAGTCTTCAGGGTTTCAGCCAGAGCCTGAGCCTGTTCAATACTTGGGCCTGGGCTCTCTACGAAGACTGTCTTGCGGTAGTAGCGCAGCTCGTCGATGGATTCGAGAATATCGGCTAGGGCTCGGTGCCCGCCCTCTTTCTTAGGGGCTTGGAAGTATGCCCGTTGGAACCAGCGCTTAGCCAACTCTTTGATGGTGGAAACATCGATGTTCCTGTAGTGCAGGTGGGCATCCAGATTAGGCATGTATCTAGCAATAAACATGCGATCGGTGCCGATGGTGTTGCCGGCCAGGGGAGCAATTTTAGGAGTTGGAATGTATTTCTTGATGTATTCCAGAACCAGTTTCTCAGCCTCTTCCAACTCCTTACCAGAATCGAACTCATTAATTAGTCCTGATGTGGTGTGCATGTTGCGAACATAGTCGCCCATACCAGCTAGAGAATCGGCCCGAGGCTTTATGACAATGTCTAAACCAGGATCCACGGGATTTAGTTCTAAATCGGTCAGTACCACTGCGATTTCGACTAGGCAGTCCTTTTCGGGATCTAAACCAGTCATCTCGCAATCGATCCAGACTAGATACTCAGGAATATTCATCATTCACTCAACTTAGGGGCTGCCTCTGACTTACTAAGTCTAGTCATTAGGCGATAGCTCGCTTGAGAGCGCGACGCTCTTTTCTTCCCTCAGTTAGGCGATACAGCACTGGAACAATTACCAGGGTCAAGATAGTGGAGGAGAACAGACCACCAACCACGACAATTCCCAACGGTTGTGAAATGAATCCACCGGAACCGGTGATGCCGAGCACAAGAGGAGTAAGGGCACCAATTGTGGCAAGAGCTGTCATCAGGATAGGTCTTAGACGCTGTCTGGCACCTTCCATGATTGCCTCATCCAGTGGCATTCCTAGAATTCGATACTGGTTGATTAGGTCAATTAGCACAATTGCGTTGGTGACCACGATTCCAACAAGTAGCAACATTCCAATTAGAGCAGGAAGTCCTAAAGCTGTGTTTGTTAGCAACAGGGCAACGAATGCTCCAGTTGCTGCAAACGGAATTGAAATCAACAGCACCAGCGGCTGCATCAGGGATCTGAAAGTGGCAACCATAATCAGGTAGACAATCGAGATAGCAGCAAGCAGTGCTAGGAATAACTGGTTGAATGACTCGGCCTGATCCGCTGAAACACCACCGATAGGCAAAAGCGAAGCGCCAAGCGGCATATCGTTTTTGATCTTGTCTAACTCTTGGCTGACATTCATGGTGATTGTGGTCAAGCTCGCATCTGGGTTTGGAGTAAGGGACACAGTTGCTGCTCGGTCACCATCCTTAGTTGTTACCTTGGTCGGCACCTGAGCAATGGCAACCTCAGCCAAGCTAGTGAGTGGTCGAAGACCAGTCATGGTTGGGATGGTGATTGCCTTAACCTCAGCTACCGTATCTGGCACGTTATTTGACTTCACATAGATGGAAGTTGATTTGTTATCGATGTTGATGCTTCCAATTGCTTGCGGCGTCATGGCACTTGAGACCATTCCAGCTATGGCAATTTCAGATAAGCCTGCCTGGGCGGCAGCCACACGATTCACCGTAACTTTCAGAGTTCTCTGCTTCTCAGAAAGAGTAGTCGTGATCTCGGGATTCACATCCTTGATCTTTCCTTCCAGGGCACCAACGACCTTCTGGATTCCAGCTCTTAGCTGCTCATCCGTCTTAGCCGTGACGGTGACATCGATGGTTCCGCTTGATCCAAATGACTGGCCAGATTCAAATTTGACTTTCCAAATCTTCGGTAGAGTCTCAAACTTCTTCTTCATCTTCTCTTGGAAGGTATCTCCATTCACACCGTCCTTGGTGGTGACCTGGAACTGAATACCTCCAGCAGTTTGTCCAAATGCAACCCTGGAGTCATTAGCACCGATGGTGGTGGTGACAGCCTTCGTGTCGCCAGATTCAGTTAACTGCTGCTCAACTTTCTTGGCAGCCAAAGACTTTTCTTCCAAAGAGCTTCCCAATGGCACACTCATGGCAATGGCAAATGTGTTTGAACCAGAGTTACCAATGAAATTGGTCTTCAAAAATGGGGTTAGACCAAAGGTGAAGATTAGTATCACAAAGCTTGCCACGATGGTGAGCACAGGGCGCTTCTGAGTTCCCCGCAGTACAGGAAGATAGGCACGCTGCAGGATCGATTTGCGCTCACGCTCATTCTCTTCCTCTTTGATCTTGGCAATCTGTTTGCTGAGCTTTGCCTCGGATGACTTGTCAAAGGAATGCTTACTCTTTAGGAACCAGTAGGCAATCACTGGCACGATGGTCAGAGATACCAGTAGTGAAGCAACTAGGGCCAGTGCGAAGGTGAGGGCGAATGGCCTAAATAGCTGTCCCACCAAGCCACCAACACCGGCAATCGGAAGGAATACCGCAACTGTGGTCAAAGTTGCTGCGGTAATTGCGCCGGCTACCTCTCTAACCGCATTGAGGATTGCCTCCAGTTTCTCTTCACCATATGAGAGGTGTCTATTGATGTTCTCAATAACAACAATCGAGTCATCGACCACCCTACCGATAGCTATGGTTAGAGCGCTTAAGGTGAACAGGTTTAGGGAATAGCCAAAGCCGGATAGACCAATGAAGGCAACCAGCAGCGAGGTTGGGATAGAAATAGCCGTTACCAATGTTGATCGCCAAGAGGTGAGGAAGATCAAAATGATGATGATGGCAAAGGTTAGACCCAGTCCACCTTCTTTGACTAGATCAGCAATCGATTTTTCAATAAACGGTGCCTGGTTAAAGGTTTCCTTGACTATTACATTGCCACCTAGCTTCTCAATAAGTTCTTTTTCAAGCGGTTTGATTGCCTGAGAAATAGAAACAGTATTGCCCTCTTGAGTCTTCGTGATGGCAATAGCTAGTGCTGGCTTACCATCGACTCTCGAGATGCTGGTGATAGGAGCTGGATCATAAGTAATATCTGCAACATCACCCAGTGTCAGCATTCCATTTAGTGGAAGTGTTTTTAGTTGCGCAATTGATTCAACCGGAGTTCCCACCTCAACTGTGATTTGACCTTTGGAATCTTCAATCGTGCCAGCTGGAACAACAAAGCCGTTTGATTTCAAAGCCGTTTGAATGGACTGCGCTGTTAGTCCGCTGGTTGCCATGAGCATCGGGTTTAGTTCTAAGTTGATTCGGTAGTCTCTGATGCCACCAATCTGGACATCCTTGACACCCGAAACTTTCTTAAACAAAGTTGTTGCAATATCGGGTAGCAACTTGCTGATCTCAGTGTTGTCCCCATTCTTGGCAGAAACGCTCAGCACTACCACTGGAATCGTATCCAGGCCTCCACTAAACACCTTTGGTGAAGCTCCCTGAGGCAGCGTGCTCTTTACTGAATCAACAGCATTGTTTAGTAGTTCAGTTACCTTAGCGCTGGTAGTTCCAAAATCAAATGTGACTCTCACAGTTGAAAGGCTGCTCTGGCTGGTTGACGAGGTAGTGGTTACGCCATCGAGGGATCCAATCGCGCTTTCTAACACTCGGCTAACCTGAACATCCATCACCTCGGGGGAGGCTCCTGGATAGCTGGTCACTACTGCAGCTTGCGGGAATTCAAGTGAAGGAAATAGTTCCTGCTTCAACTGAGAAACAGAAATAAGTCCAAACAGGGCAAGAATCACCGTGAGAAGTGCAACTACTGAGCGGTTAGCCAGCGAAAGTCTTGACATACGAAACATTGATTGAAACTCCAGATCTAAAGGTATTTACCTAGGTAAGTAAAGCCTAACAATGGGCTCCTAGGATGCCTAACTACTAGCCTAGGCTGGCTGAGAAGGCCCCGCTGATAAACTTTCACAGTTGTCTAGGAAAGTTCGGTATGAATCCAAAAGTTGAGTTCAAAGCGGTCGATAACGCTAATCTCATCCCGCAGAACTGGTCGCAGTTGACCCAAGGTAGCCTGAATATCTTCAACATGGCACTGATTTCAGTGGATTCTGGCTACCTAGCGGCCTACCGCTTTGTTTCTGGAGTGGACCGAATCAGAAGAATTGCCGTTTGTTTACTGGATGAGCATTTTGAACCAGTGGCTGGTTCAGCTAGAGCACTCTCTGATGAAATCGAATTTGCTCAGACTGATGTCCCAGAACAGTCCAAGATATGGTTTGCCGATCAGGCTTTTTAGGCTCAAAGGCAGAATCTTTATGGTGTGGAACAACGGTCACACCGAGGATTCCAGTAACAGCCAATACATGGTTGAACTAGATAGCCAGGGAAAACCAGTTGCCAAAGCTAAAGAGATTGTGCTTCGCGCAGCAAGACGCAAAACCGAGAAGAACTGGGCTTTCTTTGAGGCAGAAGGTAAAGTTTGGGCGGTTTACTCGGTTACTCCGCACCGAATTCTAAGAGTCGACCTAGATTCTTCTGATGCAGAAGTGCTCTGCGACATAGACAACATCGCAAGTTGGAAACCTTCATACACAGAAGTATTTGGAGCATTTAGAGGTGGAGCGCAACCGATTCAAGTTGGCGATTGCTTCATAAATGTTGTTCACTCAAGATACAACATGCCAGATGGGGCTGAGTATGTTCCAGCGGTCTATGAGTTCTCAGCAAGTTACCCATTTCAACCAGTTAGAGAGCTTCCATATCCACTCTCCTTGAATTTTGATCCCCACACTGACCCATCTGCCCACGGTTTCCCCGACGAACAAAAAGAAGATCTGAACCCAACTACCTCATGGGTAATCTACCCAACAGGTTTTGCAATCACTAAAAATAACTTTGTTATCTCCGGTGGTTATAACGATGCTCACTGCTTTGTTGCTTCAGGACCGCTGGAACACATTCAGTCTGAAATGCAAAAAGTTAGAACTTCACCGCAACCAGGAATAAGTCCAGTTGGAACATTAGACGGACAAGCTATTACTAAACAGTTTGGGCAACAAACCAAAACAGAGTTGCCACTTTTCTGGTGGATAGCAAAAGACCGCGTAATGAGCCCCAAGATTGCTCATCAGGTCTTTTCTCATGGAAACTTTGGTGATGATGCATCAGAACTTCTTATCAAGCGACTAACCGGCTTTACTCCAATTCAACCCGAGGCAAATCAGAACAAGCTTTTAGCAATTGGATCCATCCTGCACAGAGCAATCTCTGGTGATGTGGTTTGGGGATCTGGACTAAAAAGCACTGATGCCCTTGATGCTCACCCTGGGGGAGACATTTTTGTTAGAGCTGTCAGAGGGCCAATGACACTAGAAGTGCTAAAACGTGCTGGCTGGGATGTTAGCAACATCACGGAACTTTTTGATCCAGGAGTATTACTGGCTCATCTCTGGAAGAAGGAACTTGATCAGTATCCCTTGGAACGAAATGCCAAGAAGGGCAAAATTAGAATTGTTCCACACTTCAGAGACGAACTAGTGTTCAAACGCTGGAATCCGAAACTGCATCACCACTTTGTCTCAGCTGATAATCACCCGCTGACCGTACTAAAGCAAATGCTCGGTGCAGAACTGGTTATTTCCTCATCACTGCATGGAATCATATTTGCTGAGAGTCTTGGCATTCCCGCTATCTGGGTTGATTCGCCAGGTAAAGAAGCGCACTTTAAATACCAAGACTATTACGCGAGTACTGGACGCGAAAAAGTAAAGGCAATTTCATCAATCCAGGAAGCGCTGGTAGCAAGTGCACCTGAGGTTCCTAAGTTTGATTTTGAAAAACTACTTGCTACTTTCCCTAAGCAAGAGATAGCTGAACTTGCAGAAAGGGCTAAACCTAAATTCCAAGGTGTGCTACTTGCAGCCGATGATTTCAAC
>Ga0214923_10009097_pt1 | contig 10397 bp, 5 predicted proteins | sample LL1510_MetaG_FD_177993 | JGI IMG/M metagenome (GOLD analysis project Ga0214923, IMG submission 177993) | Freshwater microbial communities from Lake Lanier, Atlanta, Georgia, United States - LL-1510 | ecosystem: Environmental > Aquatic > Freshwater > Lake | place: USA: Georgia | collected 2015-10-15
ATTAGTATAAATGATCCTGGAAATCCAGTTTGTAATATTGCAGTAACTAAGTCTGTTACTTACCCAAGTTTAAATAATGGGGAAGCTCAGGTTGCACCAAGTGGGGGTGTTGCTCCTTATACTGTTCAATGGAGTAATGGACAAGTAGGATATAAAGCAGTCAACCTCGAAAATAGAAATTACCTCATCACATTAACAGATGCAAAAGGTTGTGTTACGAATTGTACCGTGAACCCTGATATTGCCAATTCCTTAGTGGGTGATTATGTTTGGTTTGATAGTAATCTAGATGGCCTTCAATCTCCTGGAGAACAAGGTGTTGCAAATGTAGAAGTAATTATTACCCGACTTGATTCCCTGGTAGAAAGATTTGCTGTTACTCAGACAGATGCATCAGGTAAATACTTTTTTCCTGTTCCTCCGGGGCAATATAAAATCACTTTTCAGGTTCCGACGGGAATGGTTTTAACAAAACCTAACGGAATGGTTGGAAATGATTCACTGGATAGTGATGTGGATAGAAAATCAAGAATGACGGATCCTTTTATCGTAAGTAAAGGAACAGCTAATTTTTCTTTCGATGCAGGTTTTATTCCAGCCCCTCAAGCGCTAACTACCAATACAATATGTTTGAATAATGCTACACAAAATGGTAATGGTCAATTTCAATCCACGCTTGAAATTAGAAATGAAGTATCTGGACAAATTTGGAGAATTTTAAATCCTGTTGGTATTTATGATCAATTTAGTCTCCCCACACCTAATTTACCCAGGCTGATTCCAAATAATACAGTGATTCCAGAGGTTGAACCTGGGGTGTATCAATTGAAATTCAGACATGTTGATGGTAAAAATTATACTGCATTGGTCACAAATGGTATCGATACTATGGTATTTAAAGGTGGTACTTCCTATCCGGAAATTCCTATTACCAATCTGCCTTTGTCTCAATTGAGTTTATGTGAAAATGGGGGTACCTTTAAATTTAATCTGGATACAACGGTCTCGGGTAACCTAAATATTTCCTTAAATGGTAAATTGATTTCTGAAATTAATCCTGCTGAACTTGGAAAGGGATCTTATAGTCTTGAGATAAATTATAACACAGGGTTGTTACAAGAGTGTGTAACCATTCTCGATCTAAATGTAGTGGTTCAAAAAGATAGTTGTTTAGCCAAGCTTGGTGATCGTGTTTGGAATGATTTAAATCAGAATGGTATCCAAAATCAAGGAGAACCAGGGATAAGAAATGTACAAGTGATTCTATCCGTTATTGAAGGTAATAAAATTCGGGAAATGGACACAACCTATACAGATAGTACAGGTATGTATATGTTTAATGTGCCTTCTGGTAAATATAAACTGACTTTCGCAAAACCTAATCCAGATTATGCACCAACTTCATGGCTTCGTGGGACCGATAAAAATCTGGATAGTGATATGAGTCCTTTTACCATGATGACTGAGTTTATTACCATTGATACAGGGGTAAATAGAATGGATATTGATGCAGGCTTTTATTTAGAATGCAAGAATGTGACTTCTGGTGGTGAAATTGGTTATAATCAGTTAATATGTGGTCCGGGAAATGATCCTGTGAAAATAGTTAATGTAGTAAGTCCTTCTGGCGTCCAGGGAGATTTAGAATATTTGTGGATGTACACAACGGATAGAGCACTGACTTTCGATATGAATTTATTTAGCCCAATTCCTAATTCTGATACACCCGAATTTGATCCAGGACCTTTATATCAAACAACTTATTTTGCTCGATGTGTCAGAAAAAGAGGATGTTATGGATTTATGGAATCAAATGTTGTTAAAATAGAAGTTGGAAATAGAGCAACAGTCAAAATAATTAGTTCTCCGACTTTGTGTATTAATGCAAATAATTTCTTAGAGGTTCAAACCAGTACTTCATCGGCTCAGATAACATGGGAATTAGGTCCAGGTTTTCAATCGTCCTTAGCTTACGGTTCTAAACCTAATGTTCGATTCAACAGTATTGGAACTTTTTCTTTTAAAGTAACCGTTGTGGAGAGAGAATGTACAGTATTTTTAAACGGCTCCGTAACAGTAACTAATAATCCTACCTATTGTCCCTCTATTAATAATCCGGAAATCATGTCCATAGAAGCAGAAGTAATGCCTGGATTGGATGTAAAACTAAAATGGAGAAGCAGAACCTCAGCTTATTTACCTGTTTATACTATTGAAAAATCAATGGATGGTATTCATTTTACTCGAATAACAGATAAAAAATTACCTGTTATGGAAGTTGAAGAAATGAAATATTTTGAGTTTATTGATAAGCCTGATAAAATGGGTTTACAGTATTACAGAGTGAAAATGAAACAAGAAGATGGAACAATGCTTTCTTCAAACATTGAAAAAGTTATGTTAATGGATAAACCGGATATGAAAATGATGGCATTTCCAAATCCAGTCTATGATATTCTCCATGTTGAGTATTATTTAATAACACAGGAAAATGTTGAAATTTCTATTTTGGATGCTAATGGATCGCAAGTTAGATACTGGCAATTTCCGCCTGGTCCAGCAGTTTCAAGATCTTTAAATATAAAAGACCTGGCTCCGGGTGTTTATGCGATTAGAATAATTTCTGGATCTGGCAGTCCTATTTCGGAACGAATCATTAAACATTAAGGAATCTTTTTCCTTAATGATATAATTAGAAGAGGCTGATAAATCAGTCTCTTTTTTATTATTTAAAAAAACCTTCGATTTCATTCGGTTCTAAACTAATTGCCCTTATTTTTGTACTCTTTTAAATTAAATAAATGATTAATACTGATTTACTGATTATTGGTGCAGGTCCGGTAGGCCTTTTTACCGTTTTTGAAGCTGGTTTGCTAAAAATGAGATGTCATCTTATTGATGCTCTGCCAATGGCTGGAGGACAGTTAACTGAAATTTATCCGAAAAAACCAATCTATGATATACCTGGTTATCCTTCTGTTTTAGCTGGTGAACTGATAGAAAAGTTATTAGAACAAATTGCTCCATTTAATCCAGGATTTACACTGGGAGAAAGAGCTGAAAGTTTAGAAAAACAGGATAATGGTTCCTTTGTCTTAACCACAAATAAAGGAACGAAAATTAAAGCACCAGTTATAGCTATTGCAGGTGGATTAGGTTGCTTTGAACCAAGAAAACCCCCTTTGGAAAACTTAGAAAACTATGAAGATAAAGGGGTAGAATATATCATTAAAGATCCTGAATTTTATAGAAATAAAAAAGTAGTAATTGCTGGCGGTGGAGATTCTGCTCTCGATTGGAGTATTTTTTTAACTGACGTTGCAAAAGAAGTTTCACTAATTCACAGAAGAAATGATTTTAGAGGAGCTCTTGATTCTGTTGAAAAAGTTTTTCATCTTGCTCAGAATGGTAAATTAAACTTAATGACTGATGCCCAGGTTATAGGATTAAAAGGAAATAATGGCTTGGAAGCTGTTCAAATAGAAAGTAAATCAAAAGGTGTTTTTTATCAGGATACCGATCATTTCATACCTCTCTTTGGTCTCTCTCCAAAACTGGGGCCTATTGCCGAATGGGGTCTTGAAATTGATAAAAATGCCATAGAGGTTAATACCTTTGATTATGCCACAAATATTCCTGGTATTTTTGCCATAGGGGATATTAATGTTTATCCAGGAAAACTCAAACTAATCCTGTGTGGTTTTCATGAGGCAACTTTAATGTGCCAGTCTGCTTTTAAAATCGTATTCCCTGACAAAAAGATAAGCTTTAAATATACAACTGTAAATGGGGTTGAAGCTTTCTGATTTTTATAATTTTAGCGTGGTCTATGTTAGTCATGTTTTAAATTTTTCTCTGACCATTATTCAGGTTGGCTTGTTAAAACTAAAATAGAATTAAAAGAATTAATGGAAATTGCTACACTAATGGGTCTATTGGAAAGTTTATTTATTGAAAAAATAATCAGGGTATAAATAATTATTCAATGGGTAAATTGAATGGAACCATATTTAAAATTACAGGTTAATTATTAAAAAATAGCTATGAAATGTCCAGCATGTGATGAATTTTTATTAATAACTGACAGGTCAGGCGTTGAGATTGATTATTGTCCAAAATGTCGTGGTGTTTGGTTAGACAGAGGAGAACTTTATAAAATAATCGAGCGATCTTTACCTAATAACCATGGAAAATACATGGAAGAAAAATCAAGATATTACGAAAACGACTACAGAGATCAGAAGCATCCTCATTATGGAAAAAAGAAGAAGGATAGTTTTCTCGAAGATTTATTTGATTTTTAATAAAAACAGCGACTGTTACTTTACTGAACAGTCACTTTTTTTTGTAGCCCGTACGGGAATCGAACCCGTGTTACAGGAATGAAAATCCTGCGTCCTAACCCCTAGACGAACGGGCCGTTCGTTATGGAATTATATTATTTGTAGCCCGTACGGGAATCGAACCCGTGTTACAGGAATGAAAATCCTGCGTCCTAACCCCTAGACGAACGGGCCATATTGAAGACCCTAATAAGGTCTTTTTCTAAAGGAATGCAAATTTAAGAACCTATTTTTAATCTTCCAATTTTTTCGACTTTTTTTTAAAAATAAATCTAATAAATCATAATGTTAGCCAGCTCAATATTTTAGGGAATAAAAGATTAAGATCTAGCACTTATTTTATTAAAAAATGATGTCCTATAAGCAGTTTTTATGTATTTTTGCCCCTTGTTACAAGATAGGTAATGTAAAATTGAACTTTTTGTAAATATTTCGTAAACCCTTACAAATTACTAAACATCATGGCTAAAAGAATAGCTATTAATGGCTTTGGACGAATTGGACGTCTGACATTTCGCAATCTCATTCAGATGGAGGGAATAGAAGTTGTCGCTATCAATGATTTGACGGATAATGCTACCTTAGCGCATCTATTAAAATTTGACTCCGTCCATGGCAAATTTCCTGGTACAGTATCAGCTGATGATCATTTTTTGTATGTCAATGGAAAGAAAATTCATGCTATTGCTGAAAGAGATCCAAAAGCTCTTCCCTGGAAGGAGATGAATATTGATATTGTGATTGAAAGTACAGGCAGATTTACAGATCGCGAATCAGCGGGTTTACATTTAAATGCCGGTGCTAAAAAAGTCATTATTTCTGCTCCAGCTAAAGGTGATATTCCTACCATCGTTTTAGGAGTGAATGATGAATTGATTCATTCAGACCATCATATTTATTCAAATGCATCTTGTACAACGAATTGTCTTGCCCCTATGGTGAAAGTATTAGATGATGCTTTTGGTGTTGAGTCAGGCTTTATGACTACGATTCATGCTTATACCGCTGACCAGAGAATTCAGGATTCTCCCCATGAAGATTTGAGAAGAGCCAGAGCTGCCGCAGTATCTATTGTGCCTACTTCAACGGGTGCAGCTAAAGCTGTTGGATTGGTTTTACCACATTTAATGGGAAAATTGAATGGCAATGCCATGCGCGTTCCGGTTCCAGATGGTTCTGTTACTGACTTTACCGCAACATTGAAAAAGACTGCTACGGTTGCTGAAATAAATGCTGCTTTTAAAGCCGCTTCAGAAACTTATCTGAAAGGTATTCTAGAATATTGCGAGGAGCCTATCGTTTCTTCAGATATTTTAGGTAACCCTCATTCTTGTATTTTCGATGTCGATTTAACAATGGTTCAAGGAAATACTGCTAAAATTGTTGGTTGGTATGATAACGAAGCTGGTTATTCTGCCAGATTAGCCCAACTAACAGATCGTATTTAGTTTTTCTGATAGCTATTATGGAAAATATAGATTTTAAAGGAAAAAAAGTCTTGATAAGAGTGGATTTCAATGTCCCTCTTTCAAGTACTTTTGAGATTACAGATGATAACAGAATTAAGGCTTCTTTACCTACACTAAATTATATTTTAGAGAAAGGTGGGGCACTAATTTTATGTTCTCATCTGGGACGTCCTCAACAAAAAAAACTCGATAACGGGGATATCAATGTAAATAAATTTACCTTAAAACATTTGATTCCTTATTTATCAGATACATTGAAAAAACCTGTTCTTTTTGTTGATGATTGCATAGGGCCAGATGCCATTAAAACTTGTAATGCAATTCATCCCGGGGAAATTGTTCTTTTGGAAAACACCCGATTCCATAAAGGTGAAGAGAAAGGCGACGAAGAAATGGCAAAAAAATTGGCTTCATTGGCTGATGTTTACATCAACGATGCTTTTGGTACAGCACATAGAGCTCATGCTTCTACTACCTTGGTTGCAAATCATTTCAGCTCAGAGGCAAAAGGTTTTGGTTTTCTTATGAAGGCAGAAATTGAAAATGCCAAACATATTCTTGAAGCTCCAGAAAGGCCTTTCACCGCTATTATTGGTGGAGCAAAGGTTTCTGATAAAATGCTTTTATTGGATAAGATGATTGACCAGGTGGATCATTTGATTATAGGTGGTGGTATGGCTTTTACCTTTATTAAAGCTAAAGGCGGTCAAATCGGTAATTCATTGGTTGAGTTAGACAGATTAGATCTGGCACTTCAATTATTAGATAAAGCTAAGGCTAAAGGTGTAAATTTAATGTTGCCTGTTGATGTTTTAGCGGCAAATAAATTTGATAATGAGGCAGATACAATGGATGTTTTATCTGATAATATTCCAGATGGCTGGCTAGGATTAGATATTGGGCCCCAAGCGGTACAATCATTTATTTCAAGTATCAAATCGGCTAAAACCATTCTATGGAATGGTCCAATGGGTGTTTTTGAAATGCCGGCTTTTGCAAATGGTACCTTGGCAATCGCTCAGGCTGTTGCTGAGGCAACCCAAAAAGGCGCCTATTCCTTGGTAGGGGGCGGAGATTCTGTAGCCGCTGTAACCCAAGCAGGATTATCTGAAAAGGTATCTTATGTTTCTACTGGAGGTGGCGCTTTACTAGAAATGTTGGAAGGAAAAACCCTTCCAGGCGTTAAAGCTATCAGTGAATAGTATTTTATCCGGTTTGACCGGTAGCACTTGAAATAGCATTGACAGTCAGCAATAATGAAACTAAGGTTTTATCAGATTGCTGTCTGTCATCATTTTTAACCTGTTTTCTCCAGGTTTTTAGGAGGTTAATCTGGCATTTATGTAAATCTTCAATCAAAGAATTTCTTAGCAAGTTCGAATAATAATGTCTTGGTCTTCTTTCTTCTAAAGAATTTACTAAAAGGGCTGATAGATGAACTTCCGTAAGTGCTAATTCATTCTTAAACAGTTGTAAAAATTTATTTCTAATACTCTTATTTTCAACCAGTTCAGCATAGTCTGCCATTATTTTTATGGAAGATCGTGCAAGGCTTGTATCAACATTGGTAACAAAATATCGAATAAAAGAGTCATCTTTTAAGGCTATTTTAAATTTTTCATAATTCTGTGGTTGCTCATTTTTTAATTTTTCAAGCGTTGAACCAATTCCATACAAGGAGGTCATGTTGTACCTTGCTTGTGACCAAGCAAAAACCCATGGTATAGCCCTTAAATCTGATAAAGAATAAGCACCAGTCCGTCGTGATGGTCTTGAACCAATTCTACTTTGTTCTAACGCATCAATTGGGGTTGCTTGTCTGAAAAAATCCATAAAACCCTGTTCATTTAATAGATTGGTATAAAAATATTGGCTTTCTTGTGCCATCCATTCTAATATTACTGAAATGGGGTGTTCATTGGGTGGTTTTATAGACTCCAAAAGGCTGTGTGATAGGGCACTGGCAGTTAATACTTCTAAATTATAGACTGCATTGACCCGATTAGCATATTTTTGTTCTATGGTTTCACCTTGTTCGGTAAGTCGGATATCACCATTAAAGGCTAATCCAGGTAATGCCTGAACGAAATAATGAGTTGGACCTGCACCTCTACTGATGGTTCCTCCTTTTCCGTGAAAAAATTGAATTTCGATTCCTAATTTTTTACCTGTCTGGCTTAAATTAATCTGAGCTTTATGAAGATTCCACTGGCTGCACAATAGTCCACCGTCTTTATTACTGTCGCTATAGCCAATCATCACTTGCTGGCTAATTTCATGATGATCAGCTTTTTGCTGGGCCTGATATTTTAAACTTCTTTGGGTAAATGGATGGGATAAAAAAGCTTTCAAAATGGCAGGTCCATTCGTCAAATCCTCAATGGTTTCAAGTAAGGGAACAACGGGAATCATACATATAAGGCCTTCCGGGGTATATTTAGTCAGACCTGCCTCCCTGGCTAATAAATAAACGACAAGTAAATCGGAAACATTTCTCGTCATACTAACGATTAATGAGCCAATGCCACTTGTTCCAAATTGCTGAATATGCTCTAAAAGTACTCCATAAACTTCCATAACATTCCTCGCTTCTTCGGGTAAATCATAGATATTTCTTACAAACGGCCTGCCAGATTTGAGTTCGTTTTCTATAAAAAAGATTCTTTCTTCTTCGCTTGCCGCTGAAAACCAACTTCCAGAGCCCCCTGTTGCTTCAATTAATTGAATTATAGCTTTGTCATGGAAGGCACTGTTCTGTCTTATATCAAGTTTAGCTAAATGAAAGCCAAATGTTTCTACTAATCTGATACTTTCATGAATTTCTGTTTCTGCAATGGATAATGCTCCATATTCAATGAATGATGATTTTAACAAGGCAAGATCTTTCTTTAATTCATCAGAAAACCGATAGCTTGTGCTTCGTTCCTGTAAAGCTGTTGCATGGCCTCTTGCAGTTGCCAGAGGTAACTTTTCAATCATTAAACTTATAAATTGCCTAAATGCTTCCCCTCTGTTTCTGTTATAAACTTCATAGGCTTGTTCACCAAGTTCTAACAATAATTCACTGACTCTAAGTTGTAAATCGTCAGGTGCTTCCTCAATATTTAGTGCGAAACTTAAATGTTTAACCAATTGGGTTAATTTCCTTCTTAATACAACAAAAGCATTTAATCGTAATTGTTTTAGCGTCTCCTGAGTGACTTTTGGAGTTACTAAAGGGTGTCCATCTCGGTCTCCTCCAACCCAGTTTCCAAATTGAACCTGTGGGAAGGCATTCTTTTGGAATAAATCTTTTTTTGGATAACCAAGATATTCCCAGGCCTGTATTAATCGTCTGTCCAGGATGGGTAAAACTTCAGGAAATACATTAGTAAAATAATGTAATACATTTCTTATTTCAGAGGGTACATCTGGTTTTTCTAAATATATTTCACCAGTTTTCCATAGTCTATATAAAGAGGATTTAATTTTTTCTTTATTTGTGTTTAATTCATGCATAGAAAACATGGTGTTTTCTCTTTCCACAAGAAGTAAATACAATTCTCTGTGGTGCTCCAGTACGGTCGCCCTTTTAGCTTCTGTTGGGTGTGCGGTTAAAACGGGTTCAATTCTTATTTTTTTTAGCCAGGTAGCAATTTCTGTTGATTTAAAGCCAGCTTGTTTTATTTTATTTATTTGATAAGCCCATAATCCATGCACCCCGCTAAGGTCAATATTCTCCTCTTTCCTTCTTTGCTGAACTGCTCCGTTAACTTCAACAATATGAACCAATTGAAACAAAATAGAATATAACTGGACTCCTTTGTCGTTTAGAAGTGCTTCCTTATTATGATTTTCTTGAATAAGAGGAATACATTCTGCAATATCAGTTTCTCCATTTTCAATCAATACATCTTTAAAAGACATTAACAGAAAGGATAAATCTTTGTAGGGCTTTCCCAACTTTTCAATGACAATATCAAGAATATTTTCTGGTTGATTCCGCATAATAAAAATTTGCGGTCAGGGCGATGCAAATGTATGGCTTTAAACTTTCTTTTCTTTTATTATTGAGAAATTACATTTTTTTCAAACTGTTAATTTTTTGTTAAAATAATATAGTTTATCTTTGTCCAAATTATTAATAAGCAGTTCATGAAAAAAGGTTATCTGTTCATTTTTCTATTCATTTCATTTAACATGAACAGTCAGGCTACATTTGAAGATTTTTTCAATTACCCAGTTTATAATGGTAATGACCTTGGAATAAACTGGAGTAGTACCGAAACAAAGATAAATATCTGGGCTCCGACGGCTTCTTCTGTGACTTTTCAGTTATATAAAACTGGATTTGGGGGGAGTCCCCTTAAAGTTTTAACGTTGAAAAGGCAATCTATGGGAAATTGGACCTATTCTTTAAAGGGGAATTGGGAAAATTATTTTTATACCTTCAAAGTTAAAATTGGGAATAAGTGGTTAACTGAAGTTCCAGATCCTTATGCTAAAGCGGTTGGCGTGAACGGTTTACGAGGTATGATTATAGACATGACATCGACCAACCCAACGAACTGGGAATTTGACAAATCTCCCGGGCTCAAGAATAAAG
>Ga0214923_10009098_pt1 | contig 10397 bp, 9 predicted proteins | sample LL1510_MetaG_FD_177993 | JGI IMG/M metagenome (GOLD analysis project Ga0214923, IMG submission 177993) | Freshwater microbial communities from Lake Lanier, Atlanta, Georgia, United States - LL-1510 | ecosystem: Environmental > Aquatic > Freshwater > Lake | place: USA: Georgia | collected 2015-10-15
ATTTTATATTTATTTTATATTTATTTTATATTTATTTTATATTTATTTTATATTTATTTTATATTTATTTTATATTTATTTTATATTTATTTTATATTTATTTTATATTTATTTTATATTTATTTTAATAAAATTGAAAAATAATATTAAAATTATATTATATATTATATATAATATATAATATTAATAAATATGAATACCCATAAATATAATACAAGAATAGCTACTGGAGCATTAAAAAGGAAATATTATAATAATTGTAATTATGTATTTGATATTTTTAATAATTCAGATAATTCAGATAATTCAGATAATTCAGATAATTCGGATAATTCGGATAATTCAGATAATTTAAATAATTATGATAACTGTAAAAAATTTAATATATTAAATAATATTAAATATTATTCAAATTTAAATAATATTTTTCCATCGAAATTTAAAATAATTAAAAACAAAAAATTCATTTCGAATAAAACCAAATTAAAAAATAAAAATAAAAATAAAAATAAAAATAAATTATATATTTTAATTCCTTTAAATAATAAAAATTTTGATAAAAAATTTAATAATTATAATCAATATAATATTGATGATGATTTTGATGATGATTATGAAGAAGAAGAGAAAGAAGAGGAAGAAGATGCAGAAGAGGAAGATGAGGAAGATGAGGAAGAAGAGGGTGAAGATGAAGAACAAGAAGAAGAGGAAGAAGAAGAAGAGGAAGAGGAAGAAGAAGAGGAAGAAGATGATAAAGAAAAAAAGAAAAAAGAAAATAATAAAGAAGAAAAAGATAATAAAGAGAAATTAAAAATAAGTAATTTAAATTATAAAAAATTTAATTCAATATTGGAAGATAATAATGATGAATCGGATTATTTTAAAAATAAGTTATCAAAAGAAGAACAATTAAATATAATAAATAAATTAAAAAATATTAAAGATTTATCATATATAGAAAAACCATATTTATTACATTTAATAGATTTAAATATTCCAGATGTGTATAAAGTGTGTGCATTAAAAAAAATAAATATATTACGTTCTATGGATCAAAATAATGGAAATAATGAATATTATAAAATTAAAAGTTGGATAGATTCTTTTATAAATATTCCATTTAATAAATATAATAATTTACCGATTACATTTGCGGATGGTATAGATAAATGTCATGATTTTATGGAAAATGCGAAACATAAATTAGATGAAGTAGTATATGGATTAAATGATGCGAAAATACAAATAATGCAAATGATTGGTTTATGGTTAGTAAATCCAAATGCAATAGGTTGTGCTATTTCTATAAAGGGACCAGCAGGGACCGGTAAAACTACATTAGTAAAAGAGGGAATAAGTAAAATATTAAATAGACCTTTTGCTATGATAGCATTAGGTGGATGTTGTGATTCCGCATTTTTAGACGGACATGATTATACATATGAAGGTAGTAAATATGGTAAAATATTAGATATATTAATTCAAACTTGTTGTATGAATCCTATAATTTTATTTGATGAATTAGATAAAATAAGTGATACAGCAAAAGGTCAAGAAATAACAGGAATTTTGACACATTTAACAGATACAACACAAAATTCGGAATTTTGTGATAAGTATATGTCAGAAATATCTTTGGATGTATCAAAAGCTTTATTTATATTTACATATAATGATGAAACAAAAGTGAATTCAATTTTAAAAGATAGAATGTATAAAATAGAAACAGAGGGTTATAAATTAAAAGATAAAATAATAATTTGTAAAAATTATTTATTACCAAAAATAGAAAAACAAACAAAATTTAATAATCAAGATATATTAATAAATGATGAAATAATAGAGTATATAATTAAAGATTTTACGGATAATGAAGCAGGAGTAAGAAATTTAAAGAGATGTTTGGAAATTATATTTACTAAATTAAATTTATATAGATTAATGAAACCTGATATAAATTTATTTGAAAAAGATATTAATCTAAAAGAAAAAATAACATTTCCATTAAATATTAATAAAAATATAGTAGATAAATTATTAATTAAATCTAAAAATGATATTATACCATTTGGATTATATACTTAAAAATATTTCCAACTATAATAATATCTTGTATCTGTTAAATTTTCATATTTTAAAAAAACAAATGATTCTCTACATAAAGACATTATTTCTTCTTTATATTCTGTAATAGTATTATATTCATAATCTGTAATTAAATAATTCGGATTTTGAATAATTAAATGTAATTGAAATTCTTTTTTTTTTGGTATTAATTCAAATGCGCCGATATAAAAGGGTTCTTTAGTTTTAAATTTTTTATTAATAGGATAATAACCAATGTAAAAATAATTTTTTGTAATATTTTTATATGAATAATCTCTCATATTAAACATATCTTGATACATAAATGTTGGAAAATAATCTTTTAATGTTACCATTTCATATATCCAATTTATAGTATATTCATTTACTTCATTATATTTTAATAATTTAATATTATCATGTTTTAAATCATTTATTTCTTTTATTTTTTTATCATTTAAAAATGTATAAAATGATGGAAAATTATCGTATTCTGTATTATTTGTAGTGCAATTATCTTCTTCTTTTAACATCATATAAAAATTATTTTTTTTATTATTTAAATTATATTTATTATAATAATTATTATCAAATTGATTTATAATATTAATTTTATTTAAATTATAATAATGTATATTTAAATTATTTTTTATATTTAATTTATTATTATTTAAATTATTATTATTAAAATTATTAAAATTATTATTTTTAATAATAAAATTTATAATAAATATTTTTAAATATAACATTTTATTTATTTATATATATATATTAAAATATATTATTTAAATATTTTAATATATATTATTTTTATCTACTTTGTATATCTATTAATTTATAAAATTCATTTAAACTATCTGTAGAAATTTTTGTTTCTTTATTTGAAGGATATATATAATTTTGAGAGTATGGATTTTCATTTTTAAAAGCATTTGTAGGACTAAAATATAAATTTGAATTCTCATTTTTTATTTGAACGAAATTTAAAGGTTCTTTATTTAAACCTCTTCTTAATAAATAATATTGTTGTTCTGGAGTAATGCAAGGGCAACCTATATCAGTAGAATAATTACTACTAGAATAATTAGTATAATAATAGCAACATTCTGGTAAAAATTTATTATCATTAAAAATTAATGAATTAATTTGATTAATTTTATTCGGATATGGATTTAATAATAAATTTGAGTTTTTAAATAATTGTCCTAAACTATCTTGACTATCTTGATTATTTGGTTTATTAATATTTGCAAAATTCTCTTTTTGAATATTTGCAGAATAATTATTAGATATATCGGAATAATTATTTAATTTATTAGATTTTTTTGAATTATTAATATTTGATTTTATAGAATTCGAATCTATATTTATAGAATCTATATTATTAAAATTAGAATTAGAATTGAAATTAGAGTTAGAATTAGAATTAGAATTAGAATTAGAATTAGAATTAGAATTAGAATTAGAATTAAAATTAGAATTAGAATCTATATTATTAAAATTAGAATTAGAATCTATATTATTAGAATTAGAATCTATATTATTAGAATTAGAATCTATATTATTATAATTAGAATTAGAATTAGAATTAGAATTAGAATTAGAATTAGAATTAGAATTAGAATTAGAATTAGAATTAGAATTAGAATTAGAATTAGAATTAGAATTAGAATTAGAATTAGAATCTATATTATTAGAATTAGAATTAGAATTAGAATTATAATTAAAATTAGAATTAGAATTAGAATTAGAATTAGAATTAGAATTAGAATTAGAATTAGAATTAGAATTAGAATTAGAATTAGAATTAGAATTAGAATTAGAATTAGAATTAGAATTAGAATTAGAATTAGAATCTTTATTATTAGAATTAGAATTAGAATTAGAATTAGAATTATTTGATAAATTTTCTATATATGTAATATCTTTGCTACTATTATAAATAATAATAATAAATAATAAAATAATAAATAATATTTTAATTATATAATTTTTCATATTATATATTAAAAATAAAATAATATTAAAAATAATTAATTATTTTTATAAGATATAATATTAGATATTATATTAGATATAATATTTAATAAATAAAATTAATTATTTATATTTTTAGGTAATTGACTGGTAGTATCTTTAATAATATTAGATGCGAAATTAGAGAAAACTACATACATAATAATAACAAATATCATAAATATTAATAATAAGAATACAATTAAAATATATGAAACATAAATAGGGAAAAATACGAAACCAATAAAAGGCAAAGAACAAAGAACAGCTAATACGATGGTAACGATAATAGCTAATACAAAACCAAGAATAGAAGGAATAACTACAATAGTAAAAAAAGATAAAGCCATAATATAAAAACTTAATCTAATAAAATTGGCTAATAATATAATAGTATCATATATAATAGTAATAATAGCAAGAATTTTACTTAAAAAGGAAATAATATCATTACTAATATAATCTATTTCAGTTAATATGGATAACATTTTTTGAATAAATTGTTTAAATAATTCAGCGGAGGAATTATATAAATAAGTAAAGAAATCGGTAATATTAGAAATGATGTTACTTCTAGAGGCGAAAGAATCATATGTTTGATTTAATAAATTTTGAATAGGTGTATCGACTTCATTAGTAATTTTTTTATTTAAATCATTTAAACAAGAATTCATATTATCAATAGTAAATTTAATATCTTGAGAATTAATAAAAGCGGCAAAAGGGATGTAAAGAGGGTTACATTTATTAATTTCCCAATTAGCTTTTAAACTTTTAATATTATTAATAATATATAAATATATAACTAATAAAGTAGTAAAAATGATAATAGTAATAGTAATCCATATATCATAATCATATTGTTCTAGATAAGTTTCTTCATCAAAATATTTTTTAAATTTATTAATAATTTTTTTAATTTTTTCTTTATTAATATCTTCAGACATAAAAATTTATATAATTATTATATAAATATAAAATAATTATATAAATTATATCTAGATTTTATATTATAATTAGATTTAAATAATAAAATAATTAGTGTAATATATAAATATATAAATATATAAATATATAAATATATAAATATATAAATATATAAAGATTATGAGTTATATATAAAAACTAAAGGGAATTAAATAATATCTCCAGCGACTCTAATAATTGTTCCAGGTAGTTCTTGCCAAGCGGCATCAGAAATATTAATAAAACCTTTCATACTATAATAAAAAATAGTAATAGTAGAAGCCAATTTACTAAATGTATCAGAAATATTGTTATATAATAATAATGATTCATTAATAATTGCATTAATGCGTTCATTAACATTACCGGATAAACTAGTAATAGTATCTTGATTATATAATGCTAATTCTTTATTACTTTCAAAAAGTTGTGTGAATATAGCTCCTTGTTGAGCGACTTGTTCCAAAGAACTATAAATAGGATTTAAGAAATTTTGCATATAAGTGGATTGTTGTGTTTGTATGCATTGATCGAAATTAGTAATAGGGTCATAACCGAAAAAACTAGCGAAAGGCATAACAAGAGGATTACATTTATATTTTTGCCAATTATTTTGTACGTTAGATAATCCAATTGAAAGAGCTAAAAAAACATTAACAAGAGTAATAATAAATATAATAATAACAACTGAACCTAAATCTCCAGTTAATCCCATATTAAAATATATATTTATAATAAATAATAATATTAAATATAATATAATATTATGAATTAGGATTAGATAAATTATTTTTATCTAATAATTCTTTATTAATATTATACATCATAGTATTCATTCTATTAGCATTAATATGTAAATTAGAGGTGCCTAATGTATTAAAATTAGTATTACCATTAGTGAGAGCTTCTATAAGGTTTGTGAAATTATCAGTATTAGATGAATAAACATTATTATTAATAATTCTATTTTGATATAATTTATCATAATGTTGATTATAACTTTTCATTATATTGGAATAATCAGAAGAGAATTGATTAACATCATCTTTATTTTGTATAAGTTGTTTTAATGAATTACCGGTATAAGGTTCGTATATAATAAAGTTATAATTACCTAAAATAAATAAAAGAATAATAGAAATAGAGATACCCATAATAAGATATTTAATAGGATTTTTATAAAAAAATAAGAATTTCATAATATAATTATATATATATTTTATTAAATATTAAAATAATATTAATATATTAAAATATATGTCAGAATTTAATATATTAAATTTACAAGAGAAATTAGATTTAAATAATTTAATAAAAGCGAATGAAGTAGTAGATTATACGGAAGAGATACGTTATAAAAAACAAAGTGAATTAATAAGGAATGATGTGAAACAAATGATATATTTAAAAAATAAGAATAAATTAAAAGAAGAGAATAATGATAAAGAGGAATTAGATAATTTATTAATAAAAGAATGTAAATTTTTATTTAATAATTATACAGATATATTTAATAAAATAAAGAATGATATAATAGATATAAAAATATTAATGAATTTTTTAGATATATTAAAAAAGATAGAAGAAGGTGAAATAGATCAACATGAGGGTTCATATTTAGTGGGAAAGTATTTAAAAGAAATGTATGTAGATAGTGTATTAAAACAGAAAAGTAAGATAGAAGAAGAGGATATAAGAAATGAGAGAAAAAAAAAATTTAAGAATGAATTAATAGAGAGAAATATATGTTATAAAGATTATAAGATATTAACAAAAAAATAATTTAAAAATAATAATTTAATTTAATATATTTATAAATTTTATATTTCTCTCTTTTTTTTTAAAAAATAAATATATAAAAAAAATAATTTAAAAATAATAATTTAATTTAATATATTTATAAATTTTATATTTCTCTCTTTTTTTTTAAAAAATAAATATATAAAAAAAATAATTTAAAAATAATAATTTAATTTAATATATTTATAAATTTTATATTTCTCTCTTTTAATATATTTATAAATTTTATATTTCTCTCTTTTAATATATTTATAAATTTTATATTTCTCTCTTTTAATATATTTATAAATTTTATATTTCTCTCTTTTAATATATTTATAAATTTTATATTTCTCTCTTTTAATTATTTATTAATAAATATAATATTGTAATTATTAAAATTATTATATATAATTTGTATATATTTTTTATTATAAATGTAAATAATAATATTAATATTAATAAATTACTTATTGTTTCTAATATTTCTATTAATATATGTTTATCATATTGCATTTCTGGATAAATTCCTGAAATTAATGTTGAACTATTATCACTGCAACTATAATAATAATATATATCTGCTATTTTATATTTTTTATTATATAATATTGATTTCTCATATAATGAATATGGTTTTATTGTTATTTCTTTATCTATTAAATTAATTTCATATTCTTCTATTAAATTATTATCACAATATTTTTTATTTAATCCATAATCAATACATAACACATTTCTTGGTTGCAAATATTTTTTATTAAAAATACACTCATTATTAATGATATTATGTCTAAAATTATAAGATAAGATAAATACATTTATTATATTCATTTTTATTTTTTTTTAAATTGTATTTTTATATAAATAATATTTCAATTTTATTTATAATATATATAAAATTGAAAATTATATAAATGATTTATAATAATATTATATTATGATTAATAATTATATTTTAGTTATTGTTGAATCTCCTGCTAAATGTGATAAAATTGAAAAATATTTAGGTTCGGGATATAAAGTAATCGGTTCTTTCGGACATATTACACATTTATCTGATTTATCACAAATCGATTTTAATAATAATTTTCTTCCTACTTTTAAATTAATTGATACTAAACAAACTCAAATTAATAAAATTAAAAAATTTATTATTAATGCAAAAGAAATTATTATTGCTACAGATGATGATAGAGAAGGTGAAGCTATTGGTTGGCATATTTGCAAAGTTTTTAATTTAAATATTCAAAATACTAAAAGAATTGTATTTCATGAAATTACCGAAAAAGCTATTATTAATGCTATTAATAATCCTACTATTATTAATATTAATTTAGTATACGCACAACAAGCTAGACAAATTTTAGATTTAATTGTTGGATTTAAAATATCCCCTATATTATGGAAATATATTATTAGTCAAAATAAAAATGATTTAAGTGCAGGTAGATGTCAAATCCCTACTTTGAAATTAATTTATGATAATTATTTAGAAATTAAAGAAAATATTACAAAATTTAATTATAATATAACTGGTTATTTTACACCTAATAATATTTTATTTTCATTAAATAAACCTATTGAAAATAATACTGAATTACTTCTATTTTTAGAAAAATCCAAAGATTTTAATTATATTTTAACTAAAGAAAAAGAAAAAGAAATTAAAAAAAAACCACCTTTACCATTTACTACTTCAACTTTACAACAATCTGCTAATACATATTTAAATATATCTCCAAAAGATACTATGTTTTTAGCACAAAAATTATATGAATTAGGATATATTACATATATGCGAACCGACTCTAAAATATATTCTAATGATTTTATACAAATTGTTAATAAATATATTATTAAAAAATATAATAAAGATTATATAAATCCCTTATTCATTCACAAAAATAACAATAATGAAAATAAACAGGATAAAGAATTAGCTCACGAAGCAATTAGACCCACTAATATAGAAATATTGAATCTACCAAATGATGATATATTATTTACAATTAAACATAATAAATTATATCAATTAATTTGGAAAAATACAATAGAAAGTTTAATGTCAGATGCTATATATAAACAATTAATAATAAAAATAACAGCTCCAGATGATTTATATTATAAATATATATCTGAAGAAAATATATTTATGGGTTGGAAAATAATTCAAGGAATTGAAAAAGATAAATATTATATATTTTTAAATAATATTAAAGAAGGACAAATAAATTTTAATAAAATTATATGTAATCAATCATTAAAAGATTTAAAAACACATTATACAGAATCAACATTAGTAAAATTATTAGAAGATAAAGGTATTGGAAGACCATCTACTTTTTCAAATTTAATAGAGAAAATACAAAAAAGAGAATATGTTAAAAAACAAAATATAATAGGGAAAAAATATGAAATAATAGATTATGAATTAGAAAATAATAAAATAAAAGAAGATAAAAAAATTAAAGAATTTGGAAATGAAAATAATAAATTAGTAATTACAAATTTGGGTATAATAGTAATAGAATTTTTAACAAAATATTTTAATTTATTATTTGAATATGATTATACTAAAAATATGGAAAATGATTTAGATTTAATAGCAAAAGGAGAGAAAAAATATTATGAATTATGTAAAGAATGTAATGATTTAATAGAAAAATTATCAAATAATAATAATTTATTATTAGAAAAAGTGAATGAAGAAAGAGTAAATATAAAAATAGATAATAAACATACTTATATGATAGGGAAAAAAGGTGCAATTATTAAATATGAAAAGGAAGATAATACAATCGGATTTTATAAAGTAAAAGAAAATATAGATATAGAAAGATTAAAAAAGGGAGAATATAAATTGGAAGATATAATAGAAATAAGAGATGAAAATAATAAATTATTAGGGGAATATAATAATAAAGATGTATATTTAAAGAATGGTAAATATGGTTATTATATAGAATATGATGGTATAAAAAAATCATTAAAAACAATAAAAATAAATGTACCGATAAAGAATATTAAATTAGAAGATGCGATAAATATAATAAATATGAAAAGTAAAGAGGATAATTCATTAGTAAGGTTAATAAATGAGAATATATCAATAAGAAAGGGACAATATGGAGATTATATATTTTATAAAACTATAAAAATGAGAAAACCATTATTTTTCAAATTGAATGAGTTTGAAGATGATTATATAAATTGTGATATAAAATTATTAATAAGTTGGATAAAAGAGAGATATTTAATAAATTAAAAATGAAATATATTATAATTAATAAGTTGTTTTTATATTATTTTTATAATATTTATTACTTTTTTATAATATTTATAATTTTTATATTTTAATTTTTTATTTTCTCTCTTTTATTAAATTTAAAAAGTTATAAATTCTATTTCAATATTTAAATTTAATTTATAAAAAATGGGAATTAAATAAGAGAGAAATATTGAAAATATAATTTTTTTTATTTTCTCTCCCAATTAAATTAAAAAAAGTTATAAATTCTATTTCAATATTTAAATTGAATTTATAAAAA
>Ga0214923_10009099_pt1 | contig 10396 bp, 11 predicted proteins | sample LL1510_MetaG_FD_177993 | JGI IMG/M metagenome (GOLD analysis project Ga0214923, IMG submission 177993) | Freshwater microbial communities from Lake Lanier, Atlanta, Georgia, United States - LL-1510 | ecosystem: Environmental > Aquatic > Freshwater > Lake | place: USA: Georgia | collected...
TTATATGAATATAACAACATACCCTCAGAAAAAATTAATTCCCCTACTGAGAAATTTAAACGAGGAGTGAATTTTGCGCTTGGTGGTTTGATGCACTCAACAGAGAGGTTGTCTCGTGAGATTCTGTTTTTAACTTCATACCGATTGTCTCGTAGAAAAGGTATGTCTGAAGAAGATGCTATAGAACAAGCAATACAAGATACTAATGACGCGCTCGGTAATTATGGCGAATACAACCGTCCTATGGTTATGCGGAATCCGGGCGGTAAGATTGCCTTGCAGTTTCAGATGTACCCTCTACATGTTACATTGTATTTACTTAAAAACTTTAAACGCATGTTTGTCAGTGCAAATAAAAACGAAAAAGCTGAAGCCGCAAAAATATTTTTTGGCACACTAGGCACTACATTTATTCTTTCCGGTGCTGCTGGGCTACCCATGTTTAGTGCAATTATGGGGCTTATTGGTTGGGCGTGGGGGGCCATAGACGATGACGAAAAACCAAAAGACGCAAAAGATTTAGATTTTATACTTTGGTTTCGCACTGTATTTTTGCCTGAACAACTTGGTCATATAACTATTGGCGATAAAAAATTAAGTGATGTAGTTGATCGTGGGCTACTTAACGCATTTACGGGTTTAGATTTTGCTTCACGTACGCAGTTAAACGATCTTTGGTTTAGGGATCTTAAAGAAACACGTACCGCAAGAGAGGAACTTACACAATACGCTATTGAAAAAGCTGGCCCCGGCGTAAACATGATATTAAGTTGGGCGGATGCGTATGAAGCATTTAAAAACGGCGACTATCAAAAAGGCGTAGAAAAAATATCTCCCGCTCTTATTCGTAACTTGGTGCTTACCCATAAGTATGCAACGGAAGGAGCTAAAGATAATAAAGGCGCTCAAATTATGAGCAAAGACGCTTTCACTACGGGGGAGCTAATTGGACAAGCAATTGGGTTCCGTTCAGATCTTTTGGCGAATACGCAAAACGTAACTTTTAAACTTATTGGTATACAACAAAAAATTGAAAATGAAAGACAAAAACTCTTTGACAATATCGACCGTGAGTATCGCAACAAAAACTTTAAAGTGTATAACAATATATTAACTAAAGATGTAGTTGCCTTCAACAAAAAATATCCAGCGTTTGCTATTGAAATTGACGATTTACAAAGCTCTCTTGAGCGCCGAGCCAAACAGCGTGGGGAATCTTGGCGTGGTCTGCGGTTGGATGAAAAGAATGCAGCGCTCTTTGCGCCTGTTGCAAAACCCTCTAGAATGGCTATAGCTGAACGCGAACGCGAAGCAAAAAAAATCCCGGCGGAGAGCCGGGATTAAAAGGAAACGTCAGTTTCCCACAAGGAGGTCACATAATCATGAGTGACAGCCTTAAATATACACTAGATTCTCCATACGCGCAAGCCTTTTATCCCCTCTTCAATAGCAACCTTCATCACTACTTTCATACGTAGTCGGCGCATGACTTCGTTGACAGCAGTCTTTGCTGCGCGGTGGTTAATACAAGGTACAAAGAAAGAAGTCCCAGGTTTGAAGTTGGCCCAGTTAATGTTGTACGTTACTGTCTCGATCTTCATTGCCTGTCAGCGTATCCATCCGTAAGTACTCAGAGTTGGAAGCGTCAAAGATAAGAGCGCGTACCGCAGGGGAGTCAAGCTGTGTGCCTTTACCCATGCGTTTATTCACAGTTTCCGTATATACATTTAACTCTTTGAGCTGCTTTAGCGTGTCTTTGTAATTGATTTGCTGCTTTGCACAATACTCTTTGAAGCTGTTCACAGTTATAAACAAATATTTAGTATCAGGTTCATAACGTATATTTAATTTCCCCTTTGGCACTAAAGTAGGATTAGCAGACATGTTGGTCCGTTTATCCTCTTTACCGTTTACAACCAAAGCTTCTTGAATAAATGTGTTAACAAAATCACCTACGATCATTAAAGGGTTAAGTGTAGGGGGTTTAATTTCTTCGCGCATATCATTCAACATGCGTACTAACCAATCATAAATCTTAGTCATATCCCAATCGTGCAGCTTTAAACTTTGAGCAACTAATCCACCTGTTATGTTACAGGCTGCAACTGCCGACCAAAAACGCTCTCGGCTAGAAAACTGCACTTCTTTATCAATTTTAGCTTGCACTTTACGCAGCAAATCTTTAATGTTTTCTAAATTGTTTACCAAGTGTTGTATGTAAATGTCGCCTGCGTGTCCATAATTAGCTCGTAGCACATGGTCAAACATGTGCTTACCTTCTTGAGTGTCTATAGCATCAGATTTTTTAACGTGATACTCCAGCAAACGCATGTTTTCACCATCTGGTGAATTTTTCAATGTGGATAATTTTTCATAAAAACTTGCATTTGAAGAAGCTAATGTAATACCTTGCCAATTTGCTATGTTTATGCGCTCTTCGTTAACGCTAGACTTCATTCGGTTTTTGCCGCGACCTTGCGATATGCTGTACGCTAAATCAGAAAATTCTTGTGGTAATGTATTTGTTATTTCATCTAACGTATTGGGAAGATTATTCATCACACCCAAGCGATGTATTTTTGCGTTATAGGTATCTTTCCACATAGAACCAAGCTCAGTAGGGTGTCCGTATACGCTATTGCACATATACAATACGGTTGATTTACCGGTACCAGCCGACTGATGAATAAGATTAATAATAGCTCCGTGCATACCTGTAAACTTTAAAAGTGGGGAACCAAATGCAGTAAGTGCGCCAAATGCGTTTGGCTCAAGTCCGGGCCTCCCATATAAATTAAAAACCTCTTTCCATTTTTCTAACGATCCTTTTGGTATAAGCGATTCAGCAACCACTTTTGTGTAGCTTGAAGGTGGGCTATAAAAAATTCCATCCTTTGTTACTTCTCTATCGCCAATAATAAACTTACTATCACCTTCTATCCAACCAAATTGCGTACGCATAGTTTCAGCCCTTTCTTTATATTGAACAAATTTAAGTGACGCGACAATATATATTGATAAATCTTCATACTGACTTTTATGAGTGTATACTCCATTTTGCGCCAAAATCTGCCGAAGTTTATCTTTAGAAGATATATCAGCCGCTGATATGGTAAATTCCTTAACACCATCTCTTGGCAAATGTAAACGCACTACAGCTACATCCCCCAGCAGTGGATCAATCATACGTTTGTGTAAATACAAATCGTGTTCGTAAACCAATTTCGCTTCTTCTTCGCTTTCAGCGGGTGGACGTTTGTACACGCCACACGTTTTACCCCGAAAAAACGGAAATGGATACTCAGGTATGTCTAAAGTTTCAGTTTCTCCATCTTCATTAACCACTTCTATTTCATTGCTGTCGGCTTCCTCAATCTCAACCCCCAAAACAATTGGAGACTTAAACTTGCCTTTGTGGGGGCACCCATTACAACCACCGGGGTTGTGCTTTTCAAACGTCGTGCAGTGATGGGGTGCACCGGTCTTTACTAGATCGTCGGCTTTGACTTCCGTTTCATATCTATTGTATTCAGGGTGATCTTTAGATATTTTGTGAATGGCTTTATCTTTATCTACACAAAAAGCTGCTATTGATAAAGCAGCCCTCCACAAGTTATAGTTAATTTTGTCTTGGTTTTGGTAGCAATAAAGTAACTGAGCGCAGCCCTTGCCTTGGGCCGACTTGATCATAATAGTGCTGAACCGCTTAATTTTGTTTTTTAACAAAGCCTCCATCATGAGGCTTGGAGTTGCGGGTATAAAGTCAGGGCGTTCATCCTCTAGTTCTAATTCAGGTTCACCCAATATCTCCTTTATCCTAGCTACGGATATTCGGTCTGATGACTCGTTAACAACCGTAACTGTCTGGGGGTTATCTTTATATTTGTAGTTGTATGTCCCCGGCACACGCAGCACTCGTGAGGCTTCAAATACGGCTGGATCAACAATCAAGTTATGTTTAAGACATAGCTGCCTAAGTCTTTTTGCTAGTGGATTCCATTCCTTTTGCGTTAGTGTTTCTTCTAGTAACCAGTAAATATGTATGCCGTAACCTGAATTTACCAAAATAGGTTTGGGAAGTCCTACTTCCCTGCAAAACCTTTTAAACTCGCTCATCCCCGTAGGTTGATCAATATATCCTGTGATTACACCTTTTTCATTTGGCTTTGCTTTTTCTTCGCCGCAATCAAGGTCAATCCACAATGCCCTAAAATGAAGAGCATTGCTATGTGTGCGGTTGTCTAATGCGCCGAATTTAGCGCATCCAAAATACACGTTAAAATTAGGGGCGAGTTTTTTTATTTGTGCTTCGGCTTCTTCCTTGGTAGCAAAAAACTTTTGATCTACATATTTACCAATCCCCAGTATGCAATACCGACCTTCAGGGGGCAGCACAGCATCCAACAAATCAAAATTGGACATAGCAGATCTTGTAGAAAGATAAAATCAGCGACGTTTGCGGCTGGCACGAATGAAGTCTTGTATAGGCTTTTCATGTTTGGCGTGGGGAGCGTTAAGCCCCCAAAACCAATTGTAGACTGTGGCCCTGCTTACCCCCAAAGAGTTAGCAATTTCGGCCACAGGTATGCCTAACTTCACACAATGTTTACCCAGCGTTACACCAAGATGCTCAGTTTCTGCGTTTAATACAGTAGTCACTAAGCTTTGGCTGTACCCGTAGGACATGTTACTCCTCGTCAGCCCATGCTTTTACAATTGCATCAAGATCAGCTTTTGCTGTAGGCGGCGTTTCTACTTTTTTACTCTCGCGTTTTTTAGGCGCAATAGGTTCTTCTGTAGAAACTATAGGTGCGGGCAGCGATTTTACTGCGTCGGCTTGATACGGAGTCATAATTACAATACGCTGCGTAGAACCAGATTCCAAAATCTTCTTGGAAGTATCATATTCGTTTGCTCTAACCCAACGTAAAGGCATAAACAACACAGATTGATTATCATTATCTTCGTTAAAAAAGATGCTAGTGATAATGTGATCAATACTTTTGCCGTTGTTCATGCATACTTTGAGATAGTTTTCAAAGGTATATGCATTTTCCGTATTTGAATCACCAAACAAAGACTTTGATGCAAGATTCATTTGATACACTTGCCCTTCCAAGGCGGTGTTAAAATCCTCAAGCAAAAGCAGTGCAACCCTACGGGAATAACGGCAAGCCTTTGAATTACCCATACCGGAACCTTTAACGTTTCGGGGGCAAGTATCACAGCGGTCAGATGGTGGATTTTCTACGGATGCATCGGGTAATTGCCCATCGTTTGAAAAACAAGTTGGGGGCGTCGGTTCTGCATCGGGACTCCATTGTTTTTCATAAAAAATACGGCCGACTTTGGGGGACACATCCACAATAATAACTTCAAGTGCGCCTTTAACTTTACCTACCTCTTCGCCGCCAGCCATTTTGCGAAAAATACCATTCTTAGGCACGATGCGTTTTACACCGCCGCCATTACCAGCAAGGCGTTTGGTTAGTTCACTAAGACCGGTACTCTGAAGAAAATCGGGAGTCTCTTGACTTAAAACAATATTACTCATTTCTACCCTCATTTAGAACGTCTAACGATTATTGTGTATTCATTCTCTACGTTTAAACCCGCAGGGAACAAGTCTAAATTTTCATGCAAAAATTCTTTCATGTTAGTTTGATGAATACGCTTTTCTAACAATGCAAACGCATCGTTATCTTTAATAAACTGATACATTGAATTCCAGTCATTTGTCCAGTACCTCGATTTGATTGAACGTATAATTGTTCCATGAGCTGTACGAATACTGTCGGCTTTTATCTTATTGCAAGCGTTCAACATCTCCTGCTCAAGCACAGTCATTTGTTCTTTTAGTTGGTTATCTTTTTCATCAAATTCTGATTTAAGCTTTGTTCGCTCATCTCTAATTTTGACATAAGTTTTTGCCAACTGGTCCATTGGTAGGTCTAACACTAAATCTTCCATATCTAACTCCTCTGATAAAGAACCACAATCATACCATAACTTTTGACATTGTCAAGCCATTTGCATCTCCTGTTTGTATAAATCAACAATTTTTGTATGCTGTTGCATGTTGCTACGTAGTAATTTATACAGCCTGTCTTCGACAGGTGATCCTTTTATATGTACCACAGTCATGTTGTTTTTTTGTCCGGGTCTATTAATGCGAGCGTTGGCTTGCAGATACGTCTCTACACTTGTTACGGGTGAGTACCATATGACGGTGTCGGCTGCGGTCAGTGTTAGCCCATGAGATGCGGCCATAGGTTGAATGATCAACACTCGTGGGTTTGGTTTGTTTTGAAACTCTCTTACTATGTCAGCACGTTTATTTACGGGCGTACTGCCGTTTATAATTTGATTCGGTATATTATGTTTTGTTAAAAATTGTTCCAGTATTTGTATGGTGTGCGTAAACGGTACAAACACAAGAGTTTTGTTTAAAGATTCTTCAATCACTTCTTTGACGGTGTTAAGTCTGTTTGATACATCAAACTCTAAGACTTCTTTGTTATCCGTATATACTGCACCGCCAGCTATTTGCAGTAGTTTGTTTATTTGCACCGCAGCATTTACGGCTGTTACATCCTCATCGTCTGCCTGTATAACCATCTGCTTTTTCAGCATAGTGTAATACGACTTTTGTTGTGAAGTTAGCGGAGCCTCTCGGTCAACATAAGTCAGCGGGGGCAAATCAAGGCATTGATGTTTTTCAAAACGTATAGCAGGCTGTAGTAATTTATGTATTGTTTTATCTGCGTTTACTTTAGGAACCCACCGATACATGGAAGTTTTGTCCATGACCATATCTCTAAACTGTCCAAAGAATTTAGGTGTATTTAGTGGGTTAATTAGTTTGGCTAATCCGTATGCATCCACTGGTGACTGTGCGGCGGGCGTACCTGTCAACATCCACAAACCTTTGATGCTTTTGGTAACATCGCGCAGATCTTTCCATCTGTCAGTTTGCACATTTTTGTAAGCTGACGCCTCGTCAATAACAATTAAATCAAACCCCCCGTTTATGATTTCTTTCTTCGTTATGCCGACGCCGTCAAAATTAATGATGACTACTTCAGCAACACCACTAACAATTTTTTTGCGTTTATCAGCGGTGCCATATGCAATATCAACTGAACGATGGATGGCGAACTTAAAAAAGTCTTCTTGCCATGCGGAGCGCATCACAGATAACGGGCAAGCTACTAGTACGCGACGCAATACGCCAAGTTTCATGAGGTAATCAACTGCCCAAATAACAGATGCAGTTTTACCCGTACCTTGCTCATTAAAACAAAACGCTTTGCGTCTAGCTACTAAAAATTCTGATGTTACTTTCTGATGCGCGAACGGTTCAAACCCCGGTGGTCGAGGCCAATCATAATTTTCCACGTTCCCTCTTACTGGTTTCTGATACAAGTTTATGTTGAGCATCGCGTTTAAACGATCTATTTTTTGCGGGGGCTTCTATACGTAGCCCTTGTTTATTTGTGCCTCCTTTGCTTAATGCCACTTTGTGGGCTACGTCCTTACCTTCACGGGCATCGGCTTTGCCGTTCCCATTTTTATCAACTCCTTTTTTATCAATCGAATATCGTGCTCTTGCTCGCGCTAGACGTTCGTCAGCTTCGCCCCTAGCCACTTGCTGTTTGTATTCTTTTTTGTACGGGCGAGGTTTATTTACGTAGGGCATTTCAGCCTCCGTTATGTATACAAGATGTAACGGGACACCAACCACATAAGTTATTAGGGGAGGCATTCCATACACCAGTCTCCATAGCAACTTGGAGTCTATGAAGGTCAGGCAACACACGCTCCATATAACGCCCTCGGCTATCGGCTGTTTGGTATGCTTTTACAAATTCATTGCTAACTACAAACAATAAACCAGATTTTATGCGCGTAATCTCAGGAAAGTGCGCCATGACGCCCTCGGCCACAAGATCAAGCTGTTGTATATCAGCATACCTAGAAGAACTTCCTGTCTTGTAGTCTAAAGAATACGCTAAACCTTTTTCCTTATTGACAATCAATAAATCAGCAATCCCACGCCACCATACATTTTTGTCGTAGAAATCACATGGTTCAAGATTTTTAGTAAGTCCCATGCGAAATTCGCAAAACTTTTCTCCTTCTAGTTCTATTAATTGTTCTAATGTAGCTTTAAGCTGTGTGTTGTTGTATTTATTTGGGATTGGCGTACCATTTTTGACATATTCTTCTGCGGCTTTGTGCAGTTCATTGCCATACAGCATAGCCTTAGATGGTTTTTCCACTACATCTTTAGCCACCCGCAAATGGTAGTACTTTTTGGGGCATTGTTGAAATGTTTTAAGGCTGCTGTATGACCATTTAGTATTCAAAATAATGCTTCCTCTAACGTAGGGGGTTGTTTGTCCTCCCGAACGATAGCTATTTGGTTTCTTGGTGCGTATACATAATCAGGAAAAGGCCAGCCATCAGTTCTAGGGATTCGGACGCATACCATACCATTTTCTTCGTTAACCGTGAAGCCTATTTTACCAGTTGGTTTGATTCGTACTCGTGTATCAGGTTGCATAATTAGTTTTTTCCTTTATGACAGGGGAGAACTCCCGAGTTGTGAAACGCTGATTGCAATGTGTACACACGCGCTTGCGCTCCATGTAGAACCGTCGTCTTACATCATCAAAAAAACGGCGTGTGTCCGTCACTTTTGTCTGGTAGCCGTCTGTTGTTTTAGGATCAACGCAATATGGACAAATCATAAGTTGCTCCTTAATGAAATTTTTTTATTGCTGTGGTATAACCCATTCGTCTTCCAAAATTTGGAGCGATCATGGCACAGGCAGCTTGCACAGAGGAAGAGTTTATTGAGATCTGGAACCGGTTAGGTAGTGCCAGTCTCGTAGCCAAAGAAGTCGGGATAAGTCTTAGGCAAGCGCAAGAGCGCCGTAGGAGCATTGAGAACCGGCGCGGTATCTCACTCGACGCATTCAATGACCAGCGGTTGTATAAGATTCTGCATACTGAAGACAAGATCCGGTCGATTGCAAATATAAATGGGCCTGTTATAGTTTTTAGCGATGCACATTTCATGCCAGACGAAACAAGCGTTGCTTTTAATGCCTTATTAAAAGTTATTAAGAAAGTCAAACCCGTCATGGTCGTAGCAAATGGGGATATCTTAGATGGGGCAACGATTTCAAAATACGGCCCCGAAGGTTGGCAAACTAAGCCCACACTCAAGCAGGAACTAGAATCAGTGCAATACCACATGGATGCAATTGTTAAAGCCTGTAAGGGTCTTGAAGTTATACTTCACAGAACTATTGGAAATCATGACATTCGATTTGAAAAAAGGTTATCGGGTCTTGTGCCTGAATACAGAGACATACAGGGTACAAGGCTGTCTGACCACTTGCCTGAGTGGAGCGTGTCTTGGTCTGTACTGGTCAACGAAAACACCATGATTAAACACAGACTCCAACACTCAGGCATTCACTCTGGATACAATAATGTTTTAAAATCGGGAATCAGTACAGTGTCAGGACATACGCACCTGCTAGAAGTAAAAGGATGGGGTGACTATAAAGGGCGTCGTTGGGGGATCTCAACAGGGATGCTGGCTGACCCAAAATCGCAAGCCTTTGATTACATTGAAGATAATCCAGTGCCGTGGTGTAGTGGTTTTGCAATACTTTCATACGATAATACGGGTAGATTGCTTCCGCCGGAGTTAGCGGAGGTGATCGACGGCGTCGCATATTTTCGTGGATCTTCAATTTAATGGGGTATATCATGGACGAAGTATTTGTAAGCGTTGATTTGACTGAGTTTGAATACGACGAAGTTATTGACTGGCTTGGCGAGCAAGAAATTAGTTCGGGCCTTAGCGATTTGTACAAAAAGTTACTCGCTGCTGTTGAAGCACGTGATGCAGCAGAGGAAGAGGAAGAAAGCGAAGACGAGTAAAATTCGTCATAGCTACCTCAACCAACCCGCCCAAAAGGCGGGTTTTTCTTTTATCGGCCTTATATAACCGTTTAAATCATGTAAAAGGCTCATCCGGCGGGTTTTTCTCCTTCGTCAGATATGCCTACCCATCCACGTTTTTTCGCCTCTTCATATGCCTGCATTCCCCGTTCGCCGATGCCTACATTCGTCTGTGTGAGTGTAAACTGGCCGTAACAAACCCGCGCCACCGGCTCCTGCTTCTGCCACTCCAGTTCGTTCAGCAGCTCTTCAATCGTGTCGCCGTGGCCCGTGGCGTAACCACGCCTTATCATCCACCGGGCCACCTTCTCACGCTCTTCTTGTCTAATCAACTCGGCAAAATGCTCGATGTCACCGTGCAGGGTCAAGCCGTTATCTTCTATTAACTTAAATACGTTCATTTGATTTGTCCTTA
>Ga0214923_10009101_pt1 | contig 10393 bp, 10 predicted proteins | sample LL1510_MetaG_FD_177993 | JGI IMG/M metagenome (GOLD analysis project Ga0214923, IMG submission 177993) | Freshwater microbial communities from Lake Lanier, Atlanta, Georgia, United States - LL-1510 | ecosystem: Environmental > Aquatic > Freshwater > Lake | place: USA: Georgia | collected...
CAGTTCACCGCAAATGCGAGGGCGAGTCCTTCGTTGTAGTCGGTGTGTTCGCCGATGATGTTTACTCGGCCCGGAACAAAGATGCTTTCGCTCAACGAAGAACGCCTCGATCGCCACGGCGCAGACCGGAGGCGATTGCCCGGTAGCGACCGGGGACGTCATGACCCGAGATGTCAGTCGCCATAAACGTGCCATCGTCGGCGAGGCCGTGCAAGCCGAAGCGAGGTTGGTAGCTACCCCATTCGAAGTTGTCGATGAGGGTCCAGTGCCAATAGCCCCGAACGTCTATGCCTTCGTCCCGAGCACGAACGAGAGCACCGATGTTCTCGCGTAGGTAACGCTCACGGGTCCAGCCGTCGAGTCGAGACCATACGGCACGCTCGTCCTTGCGAACGCACATGCCGTTTTCAACCACCCAGACGGGCAGGCCGTCTTGGCCGGCCTCGCGTACGTAGGCCAAGAACATGTCAGGGTCGGGTCGATCGTCCCAGAGTGGGCGACCAATACGGTGCCATCGTCCACCCGCAGTCTTTTTGCCCGGCAGAGTGATGTGCTCTGCCAATGTCGGTGCGTAGTAGTCGAGCTGAGCCACGTCGAGAAGTCGTGGCGTAGTCGCTTTGTCGATTTCGCTTTCGGCGGTGGGGAAGCCCGTGGCGAGCGGGATCTTCTTCGCAAACAACCGACGCGCGAGGGCCTCGATGGGCGCGTAGATGCCGCGGCCACCCGGTACGGACCGATAGTGGTCGACGCGACGTTGACGGAGCCATTCGAGACGATCCGCCCCGCGCTTTTGGTAGTGGTGGGCATAGAGGGTGTCGAGGAGAAAGCGATCTAGTTCGTAAATCGAGAAGGAGTAGTTGTTCGTCGCTACCACGCTGTCTGGTTGCACGGCCTTGATGCGCTGATAGCCCCGAACGTGTGCGGCGAGCAGATGGTCGATGGTGGCAAAAGTTGCGCTGACGTCAGCGCGTCGGCCCGGCGGGAAGATGCCGTGGTAGTAGGTGTTGATTGCAAAGATGTTGATTTCATTACTGGTGATCCAGTGCTGACAAAGATCACCGAAGCGTTGTACCGCCAACTCGTACCAATCGGCCAAGCGCTGCCAACCTTGATCGTTGAGCCACGGGTCGCGACCCAACCATTCGGGGTTCGTGAAGTGGTGCAAAGTAACAAGGGGAGTCAATCCGCGGTCACGTACTGCCGTCAGAATCCTTCGATAGTGGGCGATGGCATCCTCATCAATGAATCCGTCACGGGGTTCCACTCGCGTCCACTCAATCGAAAGTCGGAAGCTGTCAAGTTCCATGGCGGTTACGAGATCGAGCTGGCGCTCAAAGTCGCTCCAGAAGTGATTGGCGTCGCCGGAGGGACTCACCCGTCCCGAGTCCTCCCATTCGGCCCAGTTGTTGCGAGGTTGGTCGGGGCCGTTGTAGCCACCTTCAATTTGAAAGCCGGCGGTTGCCACCCCGAAGCAGAAGTCTGATGGCCATACGAGTTCGGTCATGGGGTGAGATTAGTGAGCCGATCCACATAAGAACGGTACGCTCGGCGGGGAGAGGAGGGCCATGTCCGGTCCATTGTCAGGTATCAAGATTCTCGAGCTCGCAGGAATCGGGCCATCCCCTTATGGCTGCATGCTTCTCGCCGACCTAGGCGCGGACATCTTGCGTCTCGAGCGAGGCAATCCCGACGCAGCTCCCGATGCGAGTTGGGACATTCTGAATCGCTCACGCGATTCAGTGGCCGTTAATCTCAAGAACGAACATGGCCGTGACCTCGTTCATCGGCTCGCTCGCGACGCCCACGTCCTGATTGAGGGCTTTCGCCCCGGTGTGGCCGAGCGGCTTGGTGTTGGACCCGACGATCTGTTTGCCCTGAATCCGGCACTGGTCTATGGCCGCATGACGGGGTGGGGTCAAGAGGGCCCACTGGCGCAGCGAGCCGGCCATGACATCAACTACATCGCACTGTCCGGAGCCCTATGGTCGATTGGGCGCGAAGGTGATCGACCGGTCCCACCATTGAACCTCGTTGGTGACTTTGGCGGTGGTGGAATGCTCTTAGCGTTCGGAGTAGTTTCGGCGCTCCTGCACGCGCAACGCACTGGCGAGGGCCAAGTCGTAGACGTCGCCATGGTCGATGGTGCTTCATCGTTGATGGCGATGACGTACTCATTTCTCGCCGCCGGACTCGCTCGCGAGGAACGCGGAGCCAATCTCCTAGATACAGGTGCGCACTTTTACGAAGTGTACGAAACGAGCGATGGCAAGTTCATGGCCGTTGGGGCCATTGAGAAGAAGTTTTACGAAGAGCTGTTGCGCGGGCTCGGTCTCGCAGAGGCCGACTTGCCGTCGCAGATGGAGCGTTCTCAGTGGGGCGCAATGAAGGAGCGCTTTGCCCAGGTATTCCTGACAAAAACCCGCGACGAATGGACCGATATTTTTGAGGACGTCGATGCCTGCGTGAGTCCCGTTCTCTCACCGACCGAGGCTGCGCACCACCGACACAACGTGGCACGCAACGTATTTGCGTCAGATCCTCTACAGCCTCAGCCCGCACCGCGCTTTTCCAAAACGCCCGGTGCGATTGCCTCGGCTCCCTCCACTCCCGGTGCCGGGACGAGAAGTGGCTTACGTCGTTGGGGGCTCAGCGAGGATGAAATTGAAACGCTGCATCGCAGCGGTGCGTTTCTTTAGACGTTGACGACAGGGCAAGTGAGCGTTCGGGTGATTCCACCGATCTGCTGAATTGCACTGATGACAAACTGGCCGAGCTGGTCGAGGTCGGCGGCGCTGCACCGAACAATGACGTCGTAGGGTCCGGTGATTTCGTTGGACTCTTGAACTCCGGGAATGACGCGGGTGGCGTGGACAACTTCGCTGGCCTTGCCGACTTCGGTCTGAATCAAGATGTAGGCACTCACGGACATAATTCCTCTTTCGACAAGTCCATTCTTACAAGATTTGTGGCCCCCGACCGCCAAACGCCCCGAGACGGGAACGTCAGGCACAATAGAGAGTGGCCCGAATGCGTGACACCGAACATCCCACCCGAACGCTGCTGGTGGCCACTGCAACCAACCTCATTGAGCGACATGGGCCGACGGGCTTCACTGTGGAGATGTTGCTCCAGGAGTCCGGAGTTTCGAAGGGGTCTCTCTATCACCACTTTCATGACTTCACCGACGTACTCGAGGAGTCGGTCGTCCGAACCTATCTCACCAGCCTTGAAGAAGACCTCGCTGCTCTCGCCTGGATGATTGGTGAGAATCCGACTCCAAAACATCTCCGAGAGACCCTGTTGGCGATTGTTCGTCTGAGTTCGACCGAGCACCGAGCAACTCAGCGCATGCGCCGGGTTCACTTGTTGAGCATGTCTGATCACGGAACTCCAGGAATGCGCGAAAAGTTGGCGCACCATGAAACACGGTCCATCGAAGCACTTGCGGAGATCGTCCGCAAGGCTCAAGAGCTCAACGTGGTTCGAGGCGACTTCGATCCAGTGGCGACGGCGGCGATTGTCCTGTCGCTGGTCTTTGGCAGGGTTATTTCGGACACCTCAGAACGTCCCATTCCTGACGAACAGTGGACGCCAACGATTTTGAAGTTCCTTGATGCAGTGTTTGTTTAGTCCAAGGGGTCAGAACGTCGGTTGCCGACGTGAAAACCATTGCAGTGCGGACATTGGTAGGCCTCGAGATCGGCGCGATGTATGGCGTAGGCCGCGGCCGCTACTTGTCGCGCCTCGGCCATCGAGTGGTATCGCTTCTTTGGCTTCCCGTTGCGGTCCGTGTGTGATGAGGCCAAGCGGAGGGGCTGGTGCGTGACGCGCTTGCGCCCGGGTCGACGAGTCTTTCCCACGGTGCGAGATTACCGACATCTCTAGACTGCACCTATGGTCATGAGCCCACAGACCGATATTTCCGTTGCCTCTCAGCCCAAGGTCGATGACGGTGACCACGAGCGATTCACCCACATCGTCCTCGAGGGATACACCCCTGAAGACGGAGAGTTCGTTCCGGTGGGTAACTCAGTGGTCGAGGGAATCATCAACTCATCTGCGGTTAAAGCGCTGTGCGGCAAGACCTGGGTGCCGGGCCGTGACCCTAAGAAGTACCCCATCTGCCCGACGTGTCGGGAAATCGCTCAATCGCTGGGCTGGGACGTTCCTGCTAACTAGCCAGCCGAGTCTGGAAAAACTCCAAGAGTTGCGCCATCGCCTGTGTCGTCGGAGAACCGTCGCGACCATCTTGACCATCGGTGAACACTGAGTGAGCATCGAGGGGATAGCCCCACGAGTTGCCTTCGGATGAATCGATTTCCACACCGATGAAGGCATCACCTAAGACTTCACGAAGGTGCACGAAGCGGTCGGCGGGGGAGAGCTTGTCGTTTGTAAATCGCGCACCCATAACGCACACACCATTTGCTGCTCGAGCGAGCACTGCAGCCTTTTGCTCTTCAGAGAGAGCGAGGTCGCGCCGCTTCTTGTCGGATCGACCTATCGGAAGTGACGGCTGACTGAGGACAGGTGCGACGACAACAGGATCAACCATCATGGCGAGGGCGAACCCACCGGTCAGACACATACCGATGACGCCGACGCCGGGGCCACCACAACGCTCGTGCTCGTGCCGCGCCAATTCGTTGAGCCATTTCGTGATGCGACTGGAAGAACCAGTCGCAAAGAGTGTGAACTCCCTCGAAACGCAGACTTCCCGAAAGGTACGAAGGAAGGCCTTATTACTCGCCGCTTCGCCGTCGCGACCAAAGAGATGGGGAATTGTCACGGACATACCCCGTGCTGCCACGGTGCGAGCGAAGGTCAAGAGTGACGGGGTAATGCCCGGCATTTCGGAGAGCACCACAACAGCAGGTCCGGTTCCGATGCGATAGACCACCCTGCTTTTCCCGAGAGCGGAAAAGGTGTCCTGGGTGAATCCTTCAAAGAGCTCGCTGGACTGCACGTCGCCTCAACTTTCAAAGTTTTTCGTAGGCTACAGCGGGGAAGAGAAAAGACGAGGTTTTGTGAACGTTCGAGTGTGGCGCCACCATCGTGAAGATCACGGCGGGCTGATTCGCAAGGCCTTTGAACGCCGAGGGGCTCACGTCATCGAAGAGTTGGTGGGCTCGACCAGTGAACCTACGGCGCTCGAGGATGTCGACGTGCTGGTCATTTTGGGTTCATCGGAGTCCGTCTATGACCCTTCGGTCGCATGGCTGGGTCGTGAAGTGACCGTCATGCGTGAGGCGATGGCGAATGGTACCCGGGTGTTCGGGATTTGCTTTGGCGCCCAAATGCTCTGTGTAGCGTCCGGCGGTCGGGTCGAACGGGCAACTACTGGCGAGTTGGGGTGGGTTAGCGTCGACCCGTTAGTGAGCGGTATGAGCTCAGGCCCTTGGTTTCAGTACCACTTTGACCACTGCCTCGTTCCGAGCGAGGCGGTTGTCGTGGCGTCAAATGCTGCCGCGGTTCAGGCGTTTGCGATTGGACGCCACCTAGGCGTCCAATTTCACCCCGAAGTAGACGCGGAGCAACTCGCCGATTGGTTTGCACACGATACTGACGCCCATCGTTCCGGCGCTGACGTCGAGGGGTTTATTCGCTTTGCATCGGCGTCAGCCGATGAACTTGTTACTCGAGCTGACCAGCTTGTCGGCCATTTCTTGGGTGAGCTGATTTAGGTTCCTGAACCAGCCGTGTACTGAACGGTGCCAAGACACATTTCGTCGCTGGACCCGTCACCCCACGTGATGTAACGCGGCGGCAAGTTCTTCGTCTGTGGATTCAGTTTGCGCAAGGTCGGATCGTAGGTGCAGGTGATCTTGAAGTAGTCACCCGAGTTGACCACCACGGGAGGGCTGAGGCGATATCCGAATTGATTGTCAAAGTTGTAGTTCGGAACAACCAGCAGCGACTCTTGACTGGGGGTTGCACATGTTGCGTCGTGTCGACAGACCACGAGTGAGAAGGTTTTCCCCAGCATGTGCATGTGAGGAGTGATCGAGTGAATCGTGAAGGTTGATGCCTGCGGACCGGAAATGCACTGAGCGGTGCGAGCATTCGCGTCAGTCGAGGTAGTGGGTCGACCGTTGCGGTTACAGATGTACTCCAGTAGTTGGGTGAAAGAGGCTGCTGATTGTCCGAATCGCTTCGACAAATCGGCAATCGATTTGTTGTAGCTACAGAGCGGGTACTTGGCAATGTTGTTATATGGCGGAACGCACGGCAAGTCGGGCGCTGCCACAATCTGTAAATTACGAATGGCGACACGGCTCGAGGTCGATTGCGGCTCGGAGTAGTAGTCAAATGCCGACGTGACCTTCTTCTTTCCGGCAAGAGAGTTGTAGTGAATCTGCAACACGATGATGCTGCCGGCCGGAACAAAGACGCCGTACCCGTCTTCCTGGGTGTCCGCACCGTGGCCCGGAGACCATCCGGCGAGCCACGGCAGTGCTGCGAGTCCACCCATTGACGTGGGCCCAAGTGGCGATGCAAAGCACGACCATCCCTTAGTTCCTGTCGGATCGAGAGCCTTGATTTGAGCCACCACTGACGGCTGGACCACGTACGCGATGGCGTGGTGCAGTTCACGAACATTGGCTTTCTTCGTGGACGTATCGGGACGGAACTCCGTCTTCGTCACCATCTGGTTGGTCGTGAAGTGCGGGTCGTACCAGGTGCAGCGATACTCATCTGTTGCGCCGGCCGGTGGGGTGGGGGCGTGATTGACGACGATGGATCCGGTGGGGCTCACTGCGGCACCACCGAGTGTGGGTACCAACACAAGGGCGAGCATGCCAATTACTGAGAAAACGACGAGTCGACGCGGGCGAAAAGTTGTCACGGTCGTAAGTTAGTTCGGGCCAATCCAAAGGGGAGTGCGTGGCAGAAATCGTCATACTGACTAGAGGTCGTACCCCGGGCCGAACGGGCCCCGCATCAGCTTGGTACGAGATCGGACGCAACAATTCGCTGGCCGAGGAGTTGACGAATCGGGGTCATCGTGTCGCGATGTGGTGGGACGAGCCCGAGGGACCTTGCGTGAGCAATACTCCTGATTTAGCTGTCCTACGTTCGGGCGGTCCCACGAACATTGCGCGGGGACGAGACCTGCGTGCGCGTGGCGTCACGGTCGTAAACGACCCTGATTCCCACTGGCGCGCGAGTGACAAATGGGAGCTCGCCCAAATCTTCGGTCATCATCAGATCGCACATCCCGACACCCAGTTGGCGGTTGGAGTGACACCGCGCGACATGGTTCTAAAAATCCGACGCAGTAGCGGTGGCCATGGAGTCAGTTTGATAGCAGCGGGGACGGCGATTGACGACGAGAATTGTGTTCTCCAAGAACGCATCGCGTTGCACGATGACCTCCGAGCGCTTGTCATGGACAACCACGTTGTTCATTGGTTGCGTCGCTATCCCAAAGATGGTGAGTGGCGTTCGAATTTGGCCCAAGGTGCGTCGTTCGAAGAGGCCAGTTCGGTCCCTGCCCCACTGCACCAATTGGCGCTCACAGCGGCACGAGCGACGGGTCTCGATCTTTGTGGTGTGGACTTGATTCAGGGCGATGACGGCTGGTACGTGTTAGAAGTCAATCCCGGCACCACGTTGTACGGCGCCACCATTGAAGAAGGTGTACGCAACGTCGCAACGATTGCGAGTGCATTAGAGAGTCGACTTCGTTGACGACCCCCCACAGTCGACGGGGATTCGCTGCTCTAGATCGAGAAGTTGGTGAACTGCCAGGGGTCGTCGTGATCGATGTAGCGGCCGGCCCACTTGTCGAACCAGTCCGAACGGCTCGAGACAGGGTCCCAGTCGAGGGGCCCCGACCACGTCGTTCCAACGTACGGCACCGCGACGTCGAGAACTTGACGCCACGGCAGCTCGTCGGGCACTCGAACACCTTCGTTTGGTGAGCGCACCATCCAGTCGAGTGCTCCGAGGATTGATGCAGCAACTTGCACGGTCGTCGCGCTCTGGTGTGGCGCAACTGATCGTGCTTCGTCAATTGACGTCTGCATTCCGGTCCACCACGACTTGTACGGGTGGCCCATCAACAAGACGCCGAGTTCGTCGCGCCCAGAAATGATGTCGTCATTCATGATGCGCTGGTTCTCGGGATACACGTACTGGTTTCCTTCGAGCTCAATGAAACTGGCCCAACCCGCATCGGAGGGGCAGTAGGCGTAGTGCACCGTTGGTCGATAGACCGGCGTTGGACCTTCCCAAACTGTCAGGTGGTCACAGATGGTGAATGCTTCACCGTGACGAATCACCATGCCAACGATTTGGCTCGATGGCGTCGTGGAACGTACAAGAGTCTTGTGGGCCATCTGAGCCAGGCAGATTTGGTTGCCCGGACCTTCCCCAGCGTGTTGATAGGCCAGTGGAGGAAGTCGTCGCTCATGAGTTCCCCAACCCATCTCTGCCGGGGCGACACCTTCTTCGTAAAAACCGTCCACGGACCAGGTGTTGACAAACTCGCCAACTTGCTTTGGTTGGCTCGAGATCTGGGTGTCACGCTCCGCAACGTGAATGACCTTCACGTCAAGTTGCTGCGCCAAGACGTTGAACGAACCGTTTGTCATGGAGTGCCGAATGGCTTCGTGGCGCTCTGGAAGGTGACCATCTCGAAGCACGGCTTCGCCGATCTCCATAAGGGCTTGCTTCACAAAGTGGCTCACCAAACCTGGGTTGGCGCCATGCTCAACGACCGCGCTCGGACCCTGGTTGTCACCCCAAGCCGCGATTTGACGTCGCAGTTTCATGTGACGCCAGTAGAGCGTGCGTTCTGGCGGTGACGTCTCGGCGGCAGTGTCGTAGGGATTCCACAGCTCGACCGACGTGTTGAGGTAACGCACGTTGTTGTCGCGGCACCAGTCCAGGAGTTCGCCAAGGTCGATGTTCCAAGCGAGGTCAATGAGAAGGTCGCCGGACGAGAGGTGCTTGGCGAGAACGTCGTGGAGATTGTCCGGAGTGATCTCAACTTGTTGGTATGAGACACCACGCGCAAGGGAGTCTTCGATTCGGTGTCGGTTGTCGCGACTCTCAAGGACCGTGACCGAAGCTGGGTCGAACGGGAAGTGATCCAGCATGAGAGGGAGAAGACACTGGGCAACGGAGCCACAGCCCAACATGACGATGCGTCCAGGCACGTGAAGTTCGGACAATTAACCACCTCGCTCTTCGAAGTTGCGCCACGGTGGCACGAACGTTCATGCTAGAAGTTTTTCAGTACCGTGACGCGACCTAGGCTCGCATGGTGAGCGAGACCTTTGAAGTCAAAATTGACCGCGTTGCGGCAGGCGGAACAGTCGGTCGCCTCGACGATGGACGAGTGGTGTTCGTGCGTCACGCGATTCCTGGAGAGAAGGTAAGGGTCACGCTGACCCAAGAACGCAGCCGGTTCACCCGAGGCGACGCTAGTGAAGTACTTAGCCCCAGCACGCACCGTGTCAAGGCCCCGTGCGCGTACTCCCATCCTGGTGGCTGCGGAGGATGCGACCTGCAACACGTTGCACCCGAGTTCCAGCTGCAGTGGAAGGCGGACGTCGTGAAAGAACAGTTTCAGCGCCTTGCTCACCTTGACGTTGAGGTTGACGTCAAATCCGTAGGACCAGCGCTCTCCTCGAGGACACGTCTGCGCTGTGGCGTCGACGAGGACGGCCGTTTGGGCCTTCGCCAACATGGAAGCGACGAAATCGTTCCACTCGCTGGCTGCCACGTCTTTTCGGTACGTGGCAACGAAGCGTTCATGAACGACTGGGAAGGTGCTCGTGAAGTAGAGATTCGCGCCATTGGAGACTCGTCATTTGCTGTCGTCACTCTTGAGGACGGCAGCGTGGTGACGTCCACCCTTGACGGGCTCATCGACGAAGAGCCCCAACGTTCGTACGTGGAGGTCAATGGTGAGCGCTTTCGCGTGAGCGCTCTCTCGTTCTGGCAAGCACACGAGGCCGCGCCGGAGATCTTGACTAAAGAAGTAGTCGAGTTGTCAAAAGTGCGCCGTGGTGGGCGCGTGGTCGATCTCTTCAGCGGCGTCGGCCTCTTCACAGTTCCGTTAGCTCGACGCGTCGGAACTGATGGTCGAGTGATTGCCGTCGAATCCTCGTCGTCTTCGGCGGCGGATGCTCGACGCAACGTGGCGGATCTTCCGTATGTCACCGTGGTGGAGCAGCGTGTTACTCCGCGCCTCATTCGCGACACGGTTGATGGCGGAACTGTTGTGGTGCTCGACCCACCGCGGTCGGGTGCTGGCATCCCTGTCATGGAGGCTCTCGCCCACGCCCGCCCCGAGCGCATCGTCTACGTCAGCTGTGACGCCGCCACGCTGGCCCGTGACTGCCGTGTCTTGGTTGATGCGGGTTGGACGTTGACTCAATTG
>Ga0214923_10009102_pt1 | contig 10392 bp, 2 predicted proteins | sample LL1510_MetaG_FD_177993 | JGI IMG/M metagenome (GOLD analysis project Ga0214923, IMG submission 177993) | Freshwater microbial communities from Lake Lanier, Atlanta, Georgia, United States - LL-1510 | ecosystem: Environmental > Aquatic > Freshwater > Lake | place: USA: Georgia | collected 2015-10-15
TCAGGAATCGCTGGCGCAGTCCGGCGCGTCGGTGGAGGTGGTCGGCGAGCCGCAGGATGGTCATGATTCCGCCGTAGCCGACATGATCGAAGGCCGGCAGATACCAGTTGCACCAGCCGGCGCCCGGACCGACACCGACGCGCTCCGGGTGCTGTTGCCGCGTGCGGAGATCGGCCCGGGAGCAGGTGCACGCGGCGGCCAAGGCCCAGGCCTCGGCGTCGTGCCGCGGCGATGGCCGCCACCGGCGGGTGAGGCGGCGAAGCGCGCGGCCGGCGAGGCTCCTGAGCGTCGCGAACGAACCGGACTGCAGCATGCCGTTCTCGCTCCGCCGACCGCGTCAACCGGCGTGGCGATCCGGCGCCGTGAAATGAAAACCGGGGAGGGGGGCGATCGCCGCGGCACGGGCTCCGGCGTCCTGCCCGACGGTGCCCACGTACCAGGTCTGCCGCGGGTGGTGCCACGCCAGCTTCACGACCGACAGCCCCGCCGCCGCGAAAAACCCGCGCACCGAGTCCTCGGTGTAGGAGACACAGTCGGGATAGATCCAGCCCGAGCCGGTGAAATCGAGCACCGCACCGTCGTGGTCGAGGTGCATGAAGGTCGCCACGACCATGCCTTCCGGCGCGAGATTGGCCCGAAAACTCGCGAGTGATCGCGCCACGAGATCGCGACCCGCGTGCGAGAACACCGACTGGGCGAGGATGACGTCGAACCGCGTGCCGAAACCATCGACCGTGCCGTCGGCGGTGTGCAGGAACTGCGGGCGTTTTCTCGCCAGTTGATCCCGGCCGACGTGCCGTTCGATCCCGTCTTCGATCAGCCAGCCGTTCGGGTCGATTCCGTGGTAGCGACCCGGCAGCAGGTAGGGGATGAGCAGCCGCCCGGCGCGGAGCGATCCGCACCCGAAATCGAGCACGGCATGGGTTTCCCGCAGCCCGAGGAACGCGAGCAGCGCGAACTGCGTCGCACCCATGACGTCATACTGGTCCGGCGGTCCGACATACGACCGGAGATTCGGATCGCCCGGATGAAGGCCGTAGGTGTCCGTGCCGTCGAGATGCCTCAGGGCGTGCGAGCCGTCCATGGAACTGGTCAACCACTCATGGCGCGACCGAGCAGGCGCCACGTGGAATTCCCCCCGAGCACGCGCTTGCTCGGCTGCGGGGCGTCCGCCCCGATCAACCGCCAGACGATGTTGATGCCGGTGGTCCGATTCCGCCACACGAGTTCGTCGCCCCAGAAGGATGCGGTCTCGAGTGGATCCTGGTTCGGATCGGTGCGGATCGTGGAGGGCAGCGACGGCGATCCGGTGGCCGTCGGCGACGAGTAGCTCATCAGCCACTGATCGGTGCGGCCCGGCGTGGTCTGGCCGGTGGCGGGCCAATGCCAGATGAGGTCGCCGATCCCGTCGGCATCGAAAAACCCGGTGGCTGCGAGCGTGGCTCCGGCGGGCGTCACGAGCGCGAAATTCGCGAGCTGCTGCACCCCGTTCATCACGAACACCACGTGGTCGCCCGCGGCGGTGTTGTTCCAGACGAGGTCGGTGAGCCCGTCGCCGTTGGCGTCGTAGGTGGCCGCCGTCGGCACGAGCTGCCACGACGCGTTGCCGACGAGCACCACGCCGGTCTGGATCGGTGCACCGGCCACCAGCAGCCACATCACGTGTGCTCCGGTCGAATCCTGCCGCCACACGATGTCGGCGAAGCCGTCGCCGTTGTAGTCGCCGGTCGCCTCGATGCCGAAGTCGGGGCTGCCGCCGAGGACGATGTCCACCGACGTTCCGCCGCCGGAATTGAGGATCCAGAGCACGGTGGAGCCCGAGACGGTGTCGCGCCAGACGAGATCGCTCACCGGATCGGCGTCGAAGTAGCCCGCGGCTTCGAGCGTCCAGCCGCCGGCACCGCCGAGGTAACGCTGGCTGGTCACGTTGCCCTGGGCGTCGTAGATCCAGCCGACGAAATCCCCGGCGCTCTGGTCGTGCCAGATGACATCGCCGATGCCGTCGCCGTTGAGATCGACGGCGGGGCGGGTCGTCCAGTTGCCCAGCGTCACGGTCGTCCGGGCCGCCGTCGTCCCGCCGGTCGTCAGCGGGGTCGCGGGATCGTAGACCGACGAGAGCGTCGTGCTGAATCCGCCGTTGTCGTCGTAGGGCAGCGCGTAGGCCCGCCCGCCGATCATCACGTCGTAGCCCATCAGGTTGTGGAGATACTTCGCGTACCCGCTCCACCGCTGCCCGGCGGGATACATGTCGAAGAACAGCAGCATGTCGGTCACGGGCGTGCTGCCGGTGAACGTCGCGGGGGTCCACACGGTGACCTGGTCGGCCGCCGCGTTCACCGCGGTGATCTCCATCGGCACGCTGAAAATCTTCCAGCTCGACACGTTCATGCCGACGGAGAGCGTGGCGGTCGGCTGGGCGCCCGAGAGCGTGCCCGCCGGCAACTGCCAGGTGACGGTCTTCCCGTCAAGAGACACCGTGCCGGGCACGGCGTTTTCCACCGTCTGCCAGGTCGTGGCGTAGCCGCGGGCGAGCGCGGTGACGATCTGGTTTTCGAGGATGCCGAGTGCCGAGGAAATGCCCGTATAGGCCCCGCTCGGCGGTGCACCCTGGGGGGCCGTGGCGCTGTTGGCAAACACGCCATCGGCGGCGAAGACCATCTGCGAGGGAGATTCATTCCCGCCGCCGAGGTAGCTGCCCGAAAACATCCAGGTCGGCGGCGCGGGCACCGGATTGCCGAACGGATCGGTCTTCGTGGCCGGCGAGTTGGTCGTGAAATAAGGGTAGAAGATGTTGTAGCTTTCGCCGGTCGATGTGTTGGCCATCTGCAGGACGGTGTAGGTGGCCGTCGTATCGCCGGTCGAAGTCTGCTGAATCGTCGTCACGGTGCCGGTATAGATCGTCGCAGTTCCGTTCTGGCCGGTCACTTCGAGCCGGAGCTGGCGGCCCGACGGCGGGTTCTTCCAGTAGGCGAAGAACTCGTCGATCGGATTGCCGACGTTGACGTTCGTGGTGCTGTTCACTGCCGGGCCGAACCAGGTGTTGAGCTCGGTCGGCGGCGGTGTGTAGATCGTCACGAACTGGCCGGCGGCCGTGGAGAACGGGTTCGTCGTCGCCTGGCTGGCGGTTTGGACGGTGATCGTGTCGTTTGGATTGGCACTCGCGACGGCGGCGGTCACCAGCGTGCCGGCCGGCAGCAGGCTGCCGAACGCATAGAACGTGCCTGCGAGTTGTCCGCCTGAATTGAGGAGCTGCCCCGCCGTGTTCGCCGGCACGCTTAGCTGTGCCGTCCATGCTCCCTGGGTGCCGCCGGTGGTGACGGACAGAACCGGCGTCTGGATCGGCTTGGCGGCCGCCGCCTGCTGGGAGATCACATCCTGCGGGGCGAGTAGCCGCAGCGGCGGGCTGCCCGCAGAGAGCCCGGGCTTCACGCAATCAAGAAATGGCGTGAATCCGGCGAGGGTCATGGCCGCGGTGAAGTCGGCGAAGATCGCAGCCCGTGATGCCGTCGAGATCGTGCCGGAGCCGGCGGGGTTGATTGCGTCGGCCGGCGTCGTCTGGAGCCGGAAGGGGAGTCCGAACTGGTCCACCTGCGAGGTGTCCACGGTCAGCGTGTAGGTGGACTGGGGTGAATTCGGCGTGATGGCAAACTCGGCGAAGTCATACACATAACTCGCCGTCGCGGCGGCACTTCCGCCGGTCACCTGCACCACGCCGTTGACCAGCCCGATCGTGATCGCCGGGAGAAAAAACGACAGCGTCGTGGAGTTGGGAACACCGCTGCCGTTGACGCCGGTCGAAGCCGTGGCCGCATTCGACAATCCGACGCTCGACTGGCTGAACTTCAGCGTCTGCGAGCTCTGGGCGGATTGAGTCAATACGCCGGGGGCGAGCGTGATGGTGGAGGTGCCCGCGTCCACCGTCTGCACGGTCGTGAGATTCGCCAGGCCCGGGCCGGTCACGAGCATGTTCGCCGAAAGGCCGGTCGTGCTCTCGACGGTGAAGCTGTTGACGCCGGCGGCGAAGGACGCGGTCGTCTGGATCGGTGTCGCCTGCGAGTTCACCGTCGTGACTGTCGTGCCGACCGGGATGCCGGTGCCGGTCACGAGACTGCCGGGCTTCAGATTGCCGGCGCTCACCTGCCCGGTCGAAATCCCCTGCACGGGAACCATGGCGCTGCCCGACGTCGTGACGGCGGAGGTCGTCGCGTCGGCGACGGGCGAGTAGGGGCTCGTGGTGAAGTAGATCCGTCCGCCCACGATCGTCGTGCTGGCGTCAAACCGGATCGGACGGCCGCCCAGATCGGAGAGTTTCAAGAGCGGCACGGCGGTCGTCGCCGGGTTCGTGATCGGGGTGGCGATCCCGGTCGCCGTGTTCACCTCGAATGCCAGGGTCGGAGCGGTCGAGGCCGTGCTCGTCTGGCCGGTCACCCACAGCCACACGTCGGTGTCGGCCAGAGCGTCAGACTGGTTCGAAAACTCGAAATCGACGTAGTTCCCGGTCAGCGCGAGCCGGTGCTCGAGCGGTTCGAACCGGCGACCACGCGGAGCATGCCGTCGCGACCGGAAGGCGAGGCGTCCGCGAAAGACCTCTCCGACCGCGCGATGCCGCACTCCCATCAGTCGCCTCCCTTCAAGCAAGAACCTCCACGAGCCGGACGCTCGTGGAGGTTCTTGTGGATTTCACGACAAAAACGCGATCGCCGGGTCACCAGCCGCCGCTCACGACTGCTGGAAGTTGCCGCCGGTCGAGCCGCTCGTGAGGACGTTGATGGTGTTGTTGCTGATCGTGTTGCCCTGGGCACTCGAGCCCGTCGACACACCGATGGCGTAGAGGCCGAACGTGTTGGCATTGATGGTATTGCCCTGACCAGTCGCCGTCGTCCCGACCGTGACTCCCAGAGCACTGCTCAGATACACGCCTGCCGGGTTGTTGCTCATCGTGTTGCCGAGAATCAGCGACCCGCTGTTGTTGCCCTGGGCGAACACGCCGGAGAACGTGTTGTTGCTGAACGTGTTCCCCTGGCCGGCGGTCGAGTTGCCCACCTGCAGGCCCGTCGCACCATCCAGCACCGCACCGTACTGGCTCTGACGGAAGAGGTTTCCGTAGAGGACGGTGCCCGTGAGCGAACCGGAGGCGGCGACGGCCGCGGTGGCACCCTGCACCGTGTTGCCCTGCCCGATGGCTCCGAACGTGAAGTTCGTGGCCCCGCCGGTGAGCAGCAGGCCCGCATTCTTTGCGGCCGTGATCGTCGAGTTCACGACGCTCGTGCCGGTCGAATCCTGCTGCACGTACACGCCGATCCCGTCGCCGCTGAAGGTGCTGGAAGACACCGCCAGATTCTTCGCACCCAACAGTAGCGCTCCGTACGTGTCGGTGGTCGGTGCCACCGACTGCGTCACGTTGAGGCCTGTCACGGTGCTGGGCGACGCCGCCGATCCGAAGGCATACAAGCCGATCTGCTTATTATTGTTCACCGTGGTGGACGCGATCGAAGCTCCGCTGGCCGCGGACAGCGTCACCCCGAACGTCGCGTTGGACACGGTTGTGCCCGTAACGGTCGTACCGGTGTTCGTGCCGTCGAGGTAGAGGCCGACCGAGCTCGGGGCACCCGCACCGTTGATGGTGGTACCGGTCACAGTCAGGCCGCTGGTGCCGCTGAGGAACAACCCGTACTGGTTTCCAGTGAGGGTATTCCCGGATACCGCACCCCCCGTCGTGCCGCTCAGGAACATGCCGTAGTTCACGCTGCCGCTCACCGTGTTGTTGCTGAGCGACACGCCCGAGGCACCCTGGAGCACGATGCCCGATCCCGTGCTTCCGCTGACCGTGTTGTTGCTCACGGTCGTGCCGGTGTAACTGCCGGATTGGAGCGAGATGCCCCGTTTGTTGCCCGAGAGCTTGAAGCCCGAGATCGTGGCCCCGGCGAGGCCGCCAGAGGAGACAACGATACCGCTGCCGTTCGCGAAGCCGGAGATCGTGCCGCCGCCGGAGAGGCTCACCACGCCCAGCCCCGTGACGTTCAGGCCGTCCGTCGTCGCCCCGGCAGCTCCGCCATTCAGCGACACCGGACCGGTCGCCGTGATGCCGGACGCACCAGTGAGGCTCAGACCCGCGAGGGCTGTCGTCGCCCCGATGCTGCCGGTGACGTTGAGCAGTCCGCCACCCGCCACGGTCAGGACCTTCGCCCCGTTCAGCCCGCCGCGGACGGTCGTCCCGGACGGTGCCGTCAGCGTCAGCGAATTCGCGAGCGTCGTCGGACCATCGATTCCGATCGTGCCGCCGGTCGTCACGTCACCGTTGAGGATCACGTTCGTGGCGGAGTTGAACGCGACTCCCGACGGGCCGTATGTCTGACCGGTCGTGTTCAACGCATTCACCGTCACCACGCCGGTCGTCGAGTCGCCGATGGCCAGCCTGGCCGAGGTGAACTGCCCGAGCGTCACGAGCGACAGCTGCACGTCGCCCGTGCCGCCGGCCACGCCGATCGACCGCAGGCCGGTCGTCGCGATGGCCGTGAGGTTCGCGGAAGAACCACCGATCGTGACCGAGGTCGGAATCGTGAAGTTGTTGCCCTTGAGGCTGACGTCGCCGGCGCTTGCCAGACTCGTGTTGGCCGCGAAGTTCAAGACGCCGGTGCCCGCGTTGAGCGCGACACCGCCGGAGAAGTTGGTCAGCGAGAGATTCCCGACATTGACACCGCCGGTCTGATCGTTGCCGATTCCCAACCGTGTTCCGCGCACCTGGTTGACGACAGCCTGATTGATGTTGATCGTGCCGCTGCCCGTCCCCACGCCGATGCTCGTGCCCGCCGTCGCCTGACTGAACGTGACGAGGGCCGCATTCCCGGTGCCGACGCCGCTGCCACCAATCTGGCTCGTGGAGGCCAGGGCGAGATTGTCGGCCGCGAGCGTGACATTGCCCGTGCTGAGCAAGGCGGCGCTGCCCTGGGTCGTGAGCAGGCCACCGGCCGCGGTGAGCGTGACGTCGCCGGCCGCAGCGTTGATCACGCCGGCCGTGGTCACCGTGACATTCTGCCCGGAAATCGTGGCCGCCTTGCCGTTGGTCGTGACCGTCGAGTTCACAGTGACGTTCTGCGTCGACGTGACGTTGAAGGCGGAGGTCACGTTGACCGCGGCATTGAGATTCACAGCCTGCGTCGAGTTGACGCTCAGCGTAGCCGCATTCACGGCACCGGCAGTCACGTTGCCCGACCTGGCGATCACGAGAGATCCGAGCGGCGTGGTTGCTCCGGTGGCACTCAGCAGGCTCACGTTGCCTGTGCCGGCATCCAGCGTGAGGTTGTCGGCCGAGGCGGTGGTGCCGTCGAGCGTGCCGTTGAAGGTGATCGCGCCGCTGGTCGCCCCGCTGGTGTTGACCGTCGAGGCGCCCGAGACCTTGGCGTTGCCGTTGAGCAGCACGGACCCGCTCGTGCCGATCACCTGGCCGGATCCGCCAGCCGCGGTGAGGACGGAGTTGGCGAGTGTCACCACGCCGGCGGTGCTCGAGACGGTGACGTTTCCGGCCGAGCCGCCGTTGAGACCGACGCCGGACGTGCTGCCGCCAGCCGTGCTCACGGTTCCGAGCGATACGTTGCCATTCGCAGACGAGACCGTGATGAAGCCGCCGCCGGCTCCAGCGGTGACGGTTCCGGCCTTGCCCGCGGCGATCAAGGCGCCCGCCAGGTTGAGCGTGCCGTTGCCCACCGCGGTGATCGTGATGTTGCCGCTCGACACGCCCGCGCTCGCCGATGTGGTGGTGATGTTCGCGCCGGAAGCGAGCGTGAGGGCATTGCTTGCCGTGAGGTTCACGCCGCCCACCGAGATGCCGCTACCGGTGCTTGCAATCCCCGCGAGTACGTTCACGGTGGCCGCAGTCACGTTCACGGCAGTCCCCGTGCCGTTGGCCACCACGCTTCCGCCCAGCGTCGCGATATTCGAGGCCACCACGAGGTTGCTCACCGGCGTGGTCGTCCCCACCGCCGCCAACGTGACGGTGCCGTTGGTGGCTGAGAGATTGAGGCCGAAGGTGCCGTCCACCGGCCCGCCGAACGTGATTGTGCCGCCCGGCACCGTCGCACTGCCGCCGGCCGTGGTGATCGAGGTGTTGCCGATGAGCGTGGCGTTGCCCGTCACGCTCACCGTGCCGCCCGACCCGCTCGTTCCGGTGCCGGAGGTTCCGCCGACCGAAGTGATAGCCGTGTTCAGGTTGACAGTGCCCGTCGGAGCCGAGAGTGCCACCACGCCGCCGTTACCAGCGTTGGCCGTCGTCGACGTCCCACCGTTGGTGGTAACGCTGCCGTTAACCACCAAAGCACCGGCAGCGGTCAGGGTTACCGCGCCTCCCGATCCGCCCGCGGCGGTCGTGGAACTCCCGCCCGTTGCCACGATCGCGGCTACATTCAGCGTACCACTCGAAGTGATCGCCACGGAACCGCCCGCGGCCCCGGGAGTGGTGCCGCCAGCGACACCGGTCGTGTTGATCGTATTTGTGACATTCACCACGGCACCCGTGACACTCACGGCGCCGCCGGAGGTGGTCACATTCGAGAGCGTCGCGGTGCCGGTCGCGTTGACCGTGAGGCTGTCGGCCGTGACCGCACCGGCGTTGATTCCACTACCCGTGATCGTTACGGCCCCGAGCGGGTTGGTGGCGTTGCCGACAGTCGAAGCGAGGTTTACCGCACCTGCCCCGGCCGAGATCGTGAGCGCCACGTTCGAGGCGGTGACGACGGCGCCTGTCACCGTGAGTCCGCCGCCGGCGGTGCTCGCCGTGAAGGACCTGGCGGCGTTGCCCACGAGACTCACCGGCCCGGCGAGATTGACGGCGTCAGCCGTCGTCGTGAGCGTGCGATTGGCGACCGTCGCATTGATCGTGATCAAATTGCCCGTCACCGCCACCGCGCCGTCCGACGCGATCGAGCCGTTGATCACGACGGGATTCGCCGCGGCGTTGAGCGTGAGATTCCCACCGGCGATCGTCGTGATGTTGGCCACGGCCTGGCCACCACCAGCGGTCGAGGTGAAGTTCACGCCGGCCGCGGTGATGTTCGACGACGTGGTGATCGTAGAACCTGCCGCGGTCAAGAGGCCGAGCGGCGTGGTACCGCCGAACCGGGTGTTGATCGTGATCGCACCGGTCGTGTTGAGCGTGAGGGCCTGCGCACCGCTCGTGGTGCCGTCCACCGTGCCGGCGAAGTTGATCGCGCCGCTGCCGGTGTCGACGACGACCGGACCGGTGAGCACGACGTTGCCGTTGAACTGGGCGAGATTGTTGAGCGTGGTCACGTTGCCGCCGAGCGAGATGTTGTTTTGCGGCGTCACGCTCAAATTGCCGGTCGTGTTGACGCTGCCGGCGAAGACGATGTTCCTGGCTTCGGTGATGGTGAGGTTGAGGATTGGCGTGCCCGCCCCCGCGTTGCCGGCGAACGTCACGTCGCCGGTGTTGGCCCCGGACGCGATATTCAACTGGAAGCTGTTGCCAGCGACCGTGGAGTTGAACCGCACCGAACCGGCGGTGGCGTTCGACGCGGTGGCGTTGATCGTCGTATTGACGCCGATGTTCGCGGCACCCGCGACCGTGACGTTGCCGCCGAGGCCCGACACGAGACCGCCGGAGTTGCCGCCGGAGGTTTGGAGCGTGGCAGGCAGCGTGATCAACCCCGATGGCGAGGTGAGGGTGACGGCACCAGACGGCGTACCGGCCGCGATCGTCCCCTGAGGCGTGGTGTTGATCGTCGTGCTGACGGTAAGGTTGCCGGCACCCGTGCCGGTGATCGATACGGCACCGCCGTTGCTCGAAATCGTGCCGATCGTGGCGGTGTTGGCGGTGATGTCGACGGCGCCGTTGGTGTTGATGGCGGCAGCACCTGCCGTCAGATTGACGGCCGCATTGCCGGTGATCGTGAGCGACCCGAGCTGCTGACCGGCAACTGCGGTGCCCAAATTACGCGCGCTGATCGTGCCGCTCGAGTTGATTGTGAGGGCCGTGTTGGACTGCGAGAACACGTTCCCACCAACCGCGACCACGGTAAAGTTGCCGCTGCCGGTGTTGAACGTCTGCGACCCGTTGCTCAGGAGCAGGAGATTGTTGTCGGGCACGCTGAACGTGCCGCCGCCGGTGGTCACGTTGCCGCCGAGTTGGACCGAATTAGTAATTGAAGACAGCGTGACATTTCCGCTCGTGGCGACGTCCTTCGTGAGCGACACGATCGACGCACCGCCCGTGGCGGTCGCCGTGAGGTTTGCGAGCGGCGTCGTCGCCCCGATCGTGCTGTTGACGGTGATGTTTTGACCCGTCAGCGTCAGCCCCACGTTCGCGCCGCCGGCGTTGATGACCGCGGTGTTGTTGAAGAGCACGGTACCAGTGCCTGCCGCCGCCGCCACCGTGCTCGT
>Ga0214923_10009103_pt1 | contig 10392 bp, 7 predicted proteins | sample LL1510_MetaG_FD_177993 | JGI IMG/M metagenome (GOLD analysis project Ga0214923, IMG submission 177993) | Freshwater microbial communities from Lake Lanier, Atlanta, Georgia, United States - LL-1510 | ecosystem: Environmental > Aquatic > Freshwater > Lake | place: USA: Georgia | collected 2015-10-15
GTACCCAACCCAAATCATACTTACGAGTTTCCCGGTTGGGTACATGGTACTTTAAAAGCAAACTATTTAGCCAAGGCAGACATATTTATACTTCCATCCTATTCAGAAGGTATGCCTAACTCTTTAATGGAAGCTATGGCAAGTGGGATACCTACTATTGCTACTGATGTAGGGGCTGTAAAAGATCTGATTGGTAACAATGAAAATGGACTGGTCATTAAAGTAGGCGACGTAAAAGGAATTTCTAACGCTATTCTCTACTTTATAAATGAAACCTCAGAGACAGAAAGAATTATAAAATCAGCTCGTCAAATTATTTTGAATAACCATTCTCTTGACATAGCATTGAAGAAAATGAAAGTCATAATCGAAAATTAAATATTTAGTAGTTATATGTGTGGTATAGTTGGAGGAATCGGTACAATTAAAGGGGATACAAAATCGATATTGGAATTAATATCTCATAGAGGTCCTGATTCTTCAGGATATTATGAACAGCAGGATTTTTTTTTAGGACATACAAGACTAGCCATACAGGATCTATCAGAAAATGGGAATCAACCCATGTTTTCTACTGATAATCGCTATGTTATTGTTTTCAATGGAGAAATTTATAATCACCATGAAATACGTGCTGAACTTAATGAAGATTTTGATTTTAGGTCTTCAGGAGATACAGAAACGGTACTTAATGCATACATAAAATATGGTGTTCCATTTCTTGATAAACTCAATGGAATTTTTGCTTTTGCTATTTATGATAACAAAGAAGATGAAATATTAATTGCCCGTGATCAGTTTGGTGTGAAGCCTTTATATATTTATCAAGATGACGATATTCTATTATTTGGGTCGGAAATAAAAAGCTTTTTAACAAGTGCCATTAACAAAGAGTTATCTCCGGCAGCATTCACTATTTATCTTCAATTTTTATGGTCTCCCGGCGAACTAACTCCCTTTACTTATGTGAAAAAGTTATTACCAGGGCATTATTTAAAATTTAAACTTTCAGACTATAAAAAAGCGAAGTCGATAAAATATTATCAATGGATTGTCCCAGAGCAATCAAATCAAATTTCAGAAAAAGCATTGGTTGACATATTGGAGGAGAAATTGTTGAAGGCAGTAGATCGTCAAATGTTATCAGATGTACCAGTTGGTTTCTTCCTTTCCGGAGGGTTAGATTCTAGCTTGTTGGTTGCCATGGCGAAAAAGCTGTACCCAGATAGAAAATTCATGTGTTTTACCATTGATGTAGGTAACTGGGGTATAGGTGGTATAGAGGATTTTGCGAATGACTTGGAATATGCCAAGAAAGTAGCCACTATGCTTGATGTTGATTTAAAGATTGTAAAAGCAGATTTTGATATTCTTCAAATGTTTGATCAAATGATCTGGCATTTGGATGAGCCACAAGCAGATGCCGCCCCCTTGAATGTACTGAATATAGCCAGACTGGCACGTGAAAATGGTATTAAGGTATTGATTAGTGGGGCGGCCGGAGATGATTTATTCTCAGGATATAGAAGACATCAAGCACTTCAATATGAGAGCAAAATTCAAAAAGTACCATTCATACTCCGAAAGGCTATTCAGTCAATTGTTCAACAACTCCCTTCCAACAGACCTTTTTTCCGTAGGCTAAAAAAATTACTTTCAGCCATTGATAAATCACCTCTTGAAAGACAAGCTGGATATTTTGGTTGGCTACCCACAGATATTGTTAAATCCCTATTTTCAGAAGAGTGGAAGAAAAAAATAGATCATTATGATCCGTATGATTATTTATATCAGTTAGCAAAACAGTTGCCAGAAGATTCAGATGCACTCACCAGAATGTTGTATTGGGAGTTAAAAACCTTTTTGGTGGATCATAATTTGAATTATACAGATAAAATGGCGATGGCTGTTGGTGTGGAAGCACGTGTACCATATTTAGATACAGAATTGGTAGCGTTTTCAAAAACAATTCCTTCTGATTTGAAAATGAAAGGGAGGGAAACAAAATATATACTCAAAAAGGTTGCAGAAAGATACCTTCCTATGGATATTATTTATAGACCCAAAACCGGATTTGGGGCACCTGTCAGAGAATGGATTACTCGCGATCTTCAACCCATGATAGACGAAAGACTTTCTTTTGAGTGCTTACAAAAGCGTGGCATTTTCGATCCTAAAAAAGTATGGGAATTAATACAAGCTAATAAGAAGGGAAAGATTGATGCATCTTATTCAATATGGTCACTTCTAGCAATTGAAAGTTGGTTATGTCAATTTGTTGATAACAATAAAATGTATAAATGAGCAACGAAAAACTTGCAGTTAAAGACTTTTGGAATGAAAACTCTTGTGGCGAAGTCTTGTATCTGAAGGGTGAAGATGAAATTGAAGCTTTTACCCATCAATCAGAAATGCGTTACCAGCTTGAGCCGTATATTTTAACTTTTGCTGATTTTGCATCCGCAACTAATAAAAAAGTGCTAGAAATTGGTGTGGGTCTGGGCGCCGATCACCAAAAATTTGCCGAAGCAGGAGCTCAATTAACAGGAATTGATCTAACGGAGAAAGCGATTGCACATACTAAGCGAAGGTTTACGATTTTTGGATTGAAATCAGAACTAAATGTGGCTGATGCGGAAAACCTGCCTTTTGCAAGTGAATCTTTTGATGTTGTGTATTCATGGGGCGTCATTCATCATAGTCCTGATACTCCGAAAGTTGTGGAAGAAATATTTCGTGTACTAAAACAAGGTGGGGAGGCCAGAATTATGATCTATCATACCCGCAGTATTGTAGGATATATGCTTTGGCTAAGGTATGGGCTTTTGAAACTCAGACCCTTTATTACTTTGAAGGAAATATATGATCAATATCTGGAAAGCCCGGGTACAAAAGCGTATACAATACGAGAAGCCCAACAAATATTCCATCAATTTTCTAAGGTTCATATATCAACAACACTTACACATGCAGATTTGCTCATATCTGATGCAGGACAAAGGCACCGTGGTAAGTTATTGATGATCGCTAGAAAATTGTTTCCAAGAGCAATCATAAGAACCCTACTACCAGGACATGGTCTATTTATGATGATTAAAGCTACTAAGTAAGATGAAGCAAATTATACAAGATTTGAAGAATGGAAATACAATTTTAGAAGAGATACCAATTCCAATGATCAAAAAGGGATGTGTTTTGGTAAAAACACATCGGTCTCTTGTTTCATTGGGTACTGAGAAAATGTTGGTTGAGTTTGGAAAGGGCAACCTTATTGCCAAAGCACGTCAACAGCCCGATAAAGTAAAACAAGTGCTTGATAAGATCAAGACAGAAGGTCTGATGCCTACTTTAGAAGCCGTATTTAATAAATTAGGTGAACCATTGCCTTTGGGCTACTGTAATGCAGGAGAAGTAATTGCAGTAGGTGAAGGAGTTACTGAATTTGCGATAGGAGACAGGGTTGCTAGTAATGGGCATCACGCAGAAGTAGTTTGTGTGCCTAAAAATCTGGTTGCTAAAATACCGGATAATGTTTCATATGAAGAGGCTTCTTTTGCGGTGATTGGGTCTATTGGGTTGCAGGGTATCCGTTTGGTGAATCCAACTTTGGGAGAAACAGTTGTGGTGATTGGATTGGGTTTGATTGGTTTATTAACATCAGAATTGCTGTTAGCAAATGGGTGTACTGTTATTGGTTTTGATTACGATCAGCGAAAAGTAGAACTGGCGCAACAAAAAGGTGTACTGGCATATAATGCAGCTGATGCAGATGTTGTAAAAATAGTAGAATCACTTACTCATCAAATGGGTGCAGATGCTGTACTGATTACCGCCTCTACCAGTAGTAATGATGTCATTAGTCAGGCGGCTAAAATGTCCAGAAAAAGAGGTCGTATTGTATTAGTAGGAGTGATTGGCTTGGATATTAAGCGCGATGATTTTTTTAAAAAGGAATTAAGTTTTCAGGTTTCTTGTTCTTATGGTCCCGGTCGTTATGACGAAGATTATGAACAGAAAGGGATTGATTATCCCATTGGGTTTGTGCGATGGACGGAAAAAAGAAATTTTGAAACTATTTTACAGGCTATTTCAAAAAGGCAGATCACTGTTACAGACCTAATCACGGAAAGAGTGCCTCTTAAGGATTATTTGAACATTTATAATCATTTGGGGAAGGGTTCTATTGCCTCTATCTTAGAATATACTCCGGAACAAGTTCAAGAAGCCAGAACTATTGAAGTAGTTTCTAAAACCTGGAAATTGGGAGGGAAAGGTGTAATTGGGATCATTGGTGCTGGTAATTTTACAAAGATGACTGTAATGCCTGCATTAAAAAATTCAGGGGCACAGTATAAATATATCTCCAGCGCCGGTGGGTTAACCGCTACTTCTTTGGCTAAAAAATATCGCATTGCTCAATCAACAACTGATTATCGATTGATACTAGATGATCAAGATGTTGATCTGGTTATTGTTACAACGCGACATGATCTACATGCCAAAATGGTATGCGAGGCGTTAGCATCCGGTAAGCATATATTTGTAGAGAAACCTCTGGCAATTAATGCTGAAGGATTATCTTCCATCATAGATACATATTGCTCTTTAAATAACGGAGCGTCTGTGAATGTGGGATTTAACAGGCGTTTTTCACCTTATGCACAAAAGGCAAAGTTATTAATAGGAGAAACCGGCTCTGATTTAAATATGATTGCTACTATGAATGCCGGATTCATACCTCGAGATATTTGGGTACAGGATATGAAAACGGGAGGTGGACGAATTATTGGGGAAGCTTGTCACTTTATTGATCTCATGCAATTTTTCGCAGGTAGCAAAGTGAGTGCAGTTGTGATGAGTGGACTGGGAGTGCATCCTGAAGAAAATACGGACAACGCAATCATTACCATTCGATTTGAAAATGGAGTACAAGGGGTGATCAACTATTTTTCTAACGGTAGTAAATCCTACCCAAAAGAACGGATTGAACTCTATGCACAAGGTCGAACTTTGGTGATAGATAATTTTAGAAAAATGACAGGATATGGTTTTACTCGTTTTTCAACCATGCGAGCCGGATTGGACAAAGGTCATAAAAATCAATTCAAAGCATTAGTGGATGCTGTTAAAGGTTCAGGTCAACCATTGATTCCTTTTGATGATCTCGTGAATACTACAAAAGTTACATTAGCAGCACTCGAAAGTTTGCAAACAGGTAGCTGGGTTTTAATAAAATAACTTTACTAACTAACTATTTCTAATGCATATTACACTAGTAGCAGGTGCAAGACCTAATTTCATGAAGATCGCACCGATCATTGAAGCAATTGAAAAACAACAACAACTAGGTAAGAATATACAATACCGACTTGTACATACCGGTCAACACTATGATAAGAACATGAGTGAGAGTTTTTTTGTTCAACTAGGTATTCCTGCACCTCATGCCAATTTAGAAAGTGGGGGAGGTACACAAGCTGAACAAACAGCGAGTATCATGGTTCGTATTGAAAAGGAATTGCTTGAACATCCAACTGATGTGGTATTAGTCGTAGGGGATGTTACATCTACTTTGGCTTGTTCTATTGTATCGAAAAAACTGAATATTGATGTGGTACATGTGGAAGCAGGTATACGATCATACGATATGAGTATGCCGGAAGAAATCAACCGTATGGTTACAGATGCGATCACAGATCATTTTTTTACGACTTCTGAAGTTGCCAATCATAATTTAAAAAAGAGCGGTATTCCTGATGACCGTATCCACTTTGTAGGAAATACCATGATTGATACCCTTTTGAAACAAGAACAAAATTTTCAACAACCTACGATTTGGAAAGATGCATCCTTACAGGCTGGTCAGTATTTTGTTTTAACACTTCATCGCCCCGCTAATGTAGATGCAGAAAAAAAGCTAAAAGAATTACTGGATACGATCATTGAGGGTGCCAAAGGATTACCCATTATTTTTCCGGTACATCCTCGAACTGCTAAAAATTTACATTCATTGGGTATACAGACGGATCATTTATTCATGACAGATCCCATGTCGTACTTAGAGTTTAATTATTTGGTGAAACATGCTAAAGCGGTGATCACGGATAGTGGCGGAATCACGGAAGAAACAACTGTTATGCGTGTGCCATGTATGACATTGCGTAATAATACAGAACGTCCTGAGACCATTACAGTGGGTACCAATGAGTTGATAGGAACCGATCCTAAAAATTTGCCACCGGCATTTGATCGGTTGTTTAGTGGTCAATGGAAGAAAGGAGCTATTCCGGAATTGTGGGATGGTAAGACAGGGGAACGGATTGTATCTATTTTGGATCAACTTTATAACCGTTGATTGAATGATTCGCAAGTTATTGCGGTTGTTTCATACCCTTCGTTATATTAAGGGGATTCAGTTACGCTATCAGTTGTGGTATCGATTCAAAAATCGTTTTATTTCGATACATTGGTACAAAAAATATTTACAACACAGTTTACTAAAGGTTGACTTACAAGTAGTCTCTATTTTGCAATCAAAACAAAAAGAGTATTTAGGTAATCATTCTTTTGATTTTATAGGATTACAGCAATCCTTTGGCGATAACATTGTTTGGAATTATCAAGGACATGGTAAGCTTTGGAATTATAATCTGCAATACTTTTCTTATTTATTAGATGAAAGCATTTCTTCTGAAGAACGATTTCGGCTATTAAGAGATTTTTCTCATCAATTGCTTTCATCCACTATTCAACCTGAGCCATACCCGGTTTCGCTCCGTGTAGTGAATATCTTGCTCTTTCATTCACGCCATACCATAACTGACCCTGTTATTCTTGAAGCATTATACAAACAGATCGACTATCTCTCTAATAATCTGGAGTATCATTTATTAGCCAACCATCTGCTGGAAAATGCATTAAGTTTATTTATTGCATCTATTTATTTGACTGATCAGTCTCTTTATAAGAAGTCATATTTACTATTAACAGCACAGTTGGATGAGCAGATTCTTGAAGATGGTGGGCATTATGAATGCAGTGCCATGTACCAGAGCATCTTGCTGAGTAAATTATTGCTTTGTGTTGAAGCAGCCAGAAAAGCTCAGAAGTCTGAGCATTTCACATTAACAATTCTGGAAGAAAAAGCAGCAAAGATGTTAGGTTGGATCAATGCATATAGTTTTCCGGATGGTAGCTGGGCGTTAATGAATGATGCTGCAGAACAGATAGCACCCACTACGCAGTCGTTGAATGAAGCAGCAGCGATATTAAACATTCAACCCTCAATTATAGTTTTATCCTCCTCAGGATATAGGAAAATGTCGGGAAAAGGTTGGGAATTGATGATAAAAACAGGGCCTGTACAGCCAAGTTATCAACCCGGTCATGTGCATGCGGATATTTCGTCTTATTGTCTTTGGTATAAGGGCAGACAAGTAATAGTGGATCCCGGAATTTCTACATATACTATTTCAACACGAAGAAATATCGAACGAGGAACTCCGATACATAATACACTCTCAATAAATGGCCTTAATCAAAGTGATATGTGGGGAGGATTTCGGGTTGGAAAACGGGCGCAGGTCAGTAATACCGAGGATTCTGAAAATCGTATTGGAATCACAACTCGCCCCTTTTTCAATAGAAGTTGTTTGCATCAAAGAACATTTATTAAACTCAATGATCAGAGTTTTATGATTGAAGATCGGATTGAATATCCATCCTCTTCAAATAGGTCTTCAATAGGAGGCATTCAATTTGCCCAAAATATGCCTGTTGAATACAGGGAGAATTTTCTACAATTGGATGATGTATCCATACAAATAAGAGGGGTGAAAGCGGGGGGGCTCAAGGCAACAGATTATGCACTAACTTATCATCAATTCCAGACAGGATTACGTCTTGAGTATCAAGGTGCGACTTCAAGTAGTTTTACTTTTCAGTTTAGATGAAAAAGATATTATACCTCAGTTTTTATTTTGAGCCCGATCTTTGTGCCGGCTCTTTCCGAAATTCTCCATTAGCGAACGAATTGGCTAAGCAAGTAAATGGAAAGGCCTTGGTTGATGTGATTACAACTGTTCCTAATCGCTATAGTAGTTTTTCTGCAGAAGCGAACGAAGATGAACGTACTGGTAATTTACGTATTCGAAGAATCATATTACCTTCTCATAAAAGTGGCTTCATAGACCAAATCAAAGCATTTTATCATTACTATAAGGAAGTCAGAAAAAAGATACGCTATACAGAATATGATCTTGTTTTTGCTTCTTCTTCCAGATTGTTTACAGCTTATTTGGGTTACCGGATTGCTTCTAAAAGACACATTCCTATTTACCTTGATATCCGGGATATTTTTACGGATACTTTAAATAATGTTATTTCTAACTCAATGGTGAAGTTTTTTTTATTACCTGTTTTGAGAAAGATAGAAGCCAAAGTGTTTAATTATGCCATACATATCAATCTGATTTCAGCTGGATTTAAAAGTTATTTTTCAAAATATACAAAGTCTCATTATAGCTATTATACAAATGGTATTGATCAGGAATTTATTCAGCCTTCCACTTCTGAGGAGCTTTTGGTACCAACGCCTGTTACTATTACGTATGCTGGTAATATAGGCGAAGGGCAGGGATTACATAAGATCATACCCAAAGCAGCGAAGCTATTGGGTAATGGGTATCATTTTAAAGTAATTGGGGATGGTGGTGCCAGAAAATTATTAGAAGAAGCAATTGAACAGGAAAAAGTAACAAATGTGTCTATAGAAAAGCCGGTTAAACGAGGAGAGTTATTGGAGATATACAAGCGTTCTCATTATCTGTTCATGCATTTGAATGACTATACTGCTTTTGAAAAAGTACTTCCCTCAAAAGTATTTGAGTTGGGGGCTTTTCCACGACCATTAATTGCAGGTGTCAATGGTTATGCAAGGTCATTTATTGAGCAGTATGTTTCCAATACGATATTGGTACAATCAGCGAACCCGAATGAATTGGTTGAAAAGATTAGGAATTATAGTTATCGAATAGAAAATAGGGATGTTTTTATCCAATCCTTTAATCGAAAGCAAATCAATGCAGACATGGCTGCTTCCATAGTGGGTTATTTATGAATAAGGAATTGATTACGGACGCCTTTGGTTTTGTAGGAAAAAATTTAATAGAGTATTTACATCAAAAGTATTTAGATACTCTAGCCTTTTCTCGAAGTGAAGTCTATGATTACACATTGATTGATCCAATATTTCTGAATCATCACCCAATCTCTTCGATTATACGCATTGCATGGAAAGCTCATGAGCTTAGACGAGGTGTAAATGGAGAAGGGTAATACGAAGTGAATACCCATTTGACACGATGTATGTTTGATGCTTTTTTAGCATCAAATGTTTCGATATTTATTAATATGAGTTCTATAAAGAAATTAGCAAATTGAACAAATGTTCCCCTCCTGAGGAAATTGAACCGGTTCCTTTTATAGATCAGATTATGGTAAGTCGAAACTGCTCGATGAAACATACTTGCAGCAGCAAATATTACCCACTGGTAAAATAATTTATATCTTAACACCTTGTATGACTCATGGTTCTGGGAATAAGGGTAATTTGATTTACTTAATAAATTGGTTTCAAAAAAAATCCATGGTATTTAGGAAGTTTTGAGAATTAACGTTCTTTTTGCAGTATTGATAATTTGATGTTTTTAATCAAATAATTGATAGAACGAGAGAAAATTCCTTCTGGGGTGTATAATTAAGCATAAGATGGTACATAATAATCCAGCACACTAAATTAATTACCATCTAAAAACAGCATTTTCTTGTTTTCAGTTTTATCCTTTATTTATTGTAATTAATAGAATAACAATGCATTATATATTAAGAAAGGCGTGGTCCTAACTGAAATCAGGCAAATCTCTTTGACTAATCAATCCTTTACTGAAAGAACGATTAGTATAATATCGCGCCTGAGAGAATATTCTTGATAAAACTGCAAGCCACTCCCCATCACCCGAATCAAAAATGTATTTTAACTTGCGGGCGAAAGCGTTCCATAACAAAAAAAGTGTTCGCAAGAAACCGCCGATATGCGTTTACCGATCCTTCAATTGCTCAAACCAGCCAATAGTCTTTTCAGGCAGTTCTCCAGCAACACGGTTGTCAGTCACATTCTTCCGTTCATGCTCCTGCTTTGCCAGACTGCCACTAAAGGTTTCTCCCAATCCTCCCACTTTTCCCTACCCGGAGGTTCACAAGGTTTGAGTGATTATTTTCGCCGGCTCGAAATAATACAGACAGATAAGTCTGCTGTTTCCATTATACAACAATCACTCTCCAACCAATATTCCACTTTAGATTCTTTGTTACCTATTGCCAATGGCAGACGGA
>Ga0214923_10009104_pt1 | contig 10391 bp, 9 predicted proteins | sample LL1510_MetaG_FD_177993 | JGI IMG/M metagenome (GOLD analysis project Ga0214923, IMG submission 177993) | Freshwater microbial communities from Lake Lanier, Atlanta, Georgia, United States - LL-1510 | ecosystem: Environmental > Aquatic > Freshwater > Lake | place: USA: Georgia | collected 2015-10-15
CGAGAGGCCTTGGTGGCGATGGTGGTGAAGACCGATGGAAAATGGAGGGTGTCCTTGAGGTAGGGGTCGGCCTTGATGCGAGCCCGGGGAACACGGGTCACGGTCCGTTGGATGTTCTCCGGGGTGGACAGGGCGTTGATGAGGTCCCGCAGGGTCCAGGCCCCGGGCCGGATGCCGTTCAAGGCGATGATGGTGGCCCAGACGGTCCGTTGGGCAGCCTGCCAGAAGTAGGAGGTGCTGGCGTTGGGTTCAGAGGGGATGATGAGGGCAGCCAGATTCTGGGCGGCCGCATCTCCGGTGATGTCCTTGGCGATGTCCCAAGGAATCGTCTGATCGTCAAAGGGGTCGAGGATGTAAATGTCGTCTTCGGGAACCCCTTGTGCCCTCAGGAACGAGTAGAAAGTCCCCTTCACGTCCAAGAGAACGAGCTTTTCAGGGGTTACATCCTTTTCCGGACTCCGGAGCCGGTGGACGAGCGATTGGAGGAACAGCTCGATGCTGACGGTCTTTCCGGAGCCGGGTGCTCCGATGATGAGCATGTGTCGGCCTGCGGCTTTTACCGAGATGTCGTGCATCCCCCAGAAGACAGCTCCCCGCTTGGGCTTAAGGCAGGACGGTGTGGAGCCATGCCCATCGGCGGGCGGCTGGTTGAGAAAGAGGCGGGAGAACCAGTCGTTCTGGTCCCCGTCAGACTGGTCGCGGAACACCCCGGCCTTCTTGGGGTCGGGGTGACCCGGCGAATCGTTCATGAAGATTCGCAGCCAACTGGGTGTCGAGTCGTCGGCCATGGCTCAGGAAAAACGCCCCGGGAGGTGTTGCTTCTTCCCGCCACGGTAGGCGGGGTCGGACGGTTGCTGGTGGGGATTCTGACCGGCGAGAATCGCCCCGGCGGTGGTCCAGGCGGGAAGAAGGAATCGGGAAGCGAACCAGACTCCGAGCATGGAGATGAAAAGGGTTCCAATGAGCAGCCAGGATCTGGCTTGCCAGTGGTCGGTAATGAAAAGGACGGCAAAGACCGTCGAGAGGTAGTTGAAGAAGAAAGAGAGCTTCATCAACACCTTCAAACGGGCGAGGACCGCACCGATGTTCTTGGGCAGAATCCACGTCAGGATGAGGAGCGAGAGTCCGAGGTAGATGAGTGACGCCAAGCCCGCGGTGAGCCAGTTCCCGTTGCCGTTGACGAACTTCTTCTCCGCCGCACTGACCAGGAGCAGCAGGGTGGCGAAGCTGGCCAGGAAGTATCCGAAGCGAATCATCCACGCCTCGAAGGGCGTGGCCCTCTCGGCTCGACCCCGGATCGAGATGGCCGTGGCGACCAAGGGCGAGGCGTACTCGTTGATCATCGCTATGGCCCCCACGTCCTTGCCGCAGGCAGGACATTGGTTGGAGTTCATCGGAAAGGGCTGGTGACAGCCTGGACACTCTACGGTGAGCACTTGGTCCTTTCCCTCACGCCACGCGTTCTTCAATCCCTGGGCGATGAAATCGGAGGCCCCGGCAGGCTTTCCGCATCCGGGGCAGACATTGGCCAGCATGGAGAACTTGGCTCCACAGCCGTGTGGGCAATCGATCTTCATCGGGAGTGTTTTCGGACAATACGCTGTTGTTCCTCGTGGGTTCTGTCCAGAGGTGGTTGCTTACGCTGTTCCTCACGATTGTTTTCATGGCTATCGACGCGGGTACGGTGGGTCTCCATGGCATCTTGGATGGTACCCTTCGGTGCGGTGCGGTTCATTCGACGGATGAGGTTCTTCTGGTCGATACCGGCCGTCTTCTCGTCGCAGAAGAGATGGATCTCGTTGCGGGCCCGGGAGGCCTGCACGTAGGACAATTCCCGGTTAATCCAAGTCGGGCCTGCCATGATGAGGACGTTGTCCACCGTGGCTCCTTGGGACCGATGGGTGGTGATGGAGTAGCCAAGCCGGACGTCTTGGAAGCTCGCGGTCGGCACTTTCGCAGTCTTGTTGGTATCGAGTTGGACGGTGAGGAGGCTACCTCGGATGGCGGTGACCGTGCCGGAGTCGCCCTTGATGACTCCAATGTCTTTGGACTTGCCCGTGAAAAGGACCCGGTCGCCGGTTCGGAAATGGGTGTCTCCGACTGGGACGGTTTCGGGCCCCAGGAGTCCAGACTTCAGGCGGACTTCCTGGGCGGCCTTGTTCAGGTGGTCGTTCCACTGGTTGGTGGCGGCGACAATCAACCCGGACTTGGGGTTCTCTCGGTACTTCTCCGCCCAGACCTGGATGAGCTTCTCGGCAGTCTCTTCCTTGGTGGGAGCCTCATAGTAACGACCTCGTTGGATAAGGCTTTCGATGGCTTTCTCGGCTTGGCCGGAGGCCAACGTGGTGACGACTTTCCGGTCCTCCTCAGATTTCTGGCGGCGAATCTCCTTCAACTCCATCGACGGCGTTTGCCGGGCAATCTCCCGGAAGTAGTTCCCCGCCTGCACCGGCTGAAGTTGGGGGTATCGCCCGTCGCCCGTCAGAATCACCTTCGCTCCGGAGGCGGCAGACCGGAGGAGGAGGTCCTTCATGAGCTTGGTGTCCACCATGCCCGCTTCGTCCACGAAGATGACCGTCTTCTTGTCGATGAGAGCCGGGTCCTTCGCCTTGGCGTTGAGCTTCAGGTAGGGAACCTGAATGCGGGACATCGGCCCCTTCCAACAGGGAGGGTGCTTCCACACTTCCAACCGGACCCCGGCCATCGAGAAGAGGGTCCGCCACGGCTTGTCCTTGGGAGCCACGGGCCCGCGTTGGCGCTTGGGCAGGCTGACCTTCAGATGACCCCATGATGTGTTAGCAAGGAGCTTGGCAATCCCTGTCTTTCGGAAAATCCCGTCATGAAGCCCGGCCAGGGGTCGGGTGGATTGGGCCTCAATCCGGAGAGGCCCAACCTTCAGGATGGTGGTCGATGGAAGCTCCTTACGGATGGAGTCCATCGTTTCGGAATCCACCTTCCACACCAGCTTCTTGCGCTCTTGCTGGATCTCCCGGCCTTTGTCTCGGTTCAGGAAGGCATGGATGGAGCTGCTGGGGACGCCCAAGCTGTCCTCCATGGCGCGAGCCACTTGATTGGTCGGGGCTACCCCCATCACGGTGTACCCGGCGGCCACATAGGCCTGTTTGACCACCTCATTGGTGGTCGTCTTCCCTGAACCGGCGATGCCGGTCAGGCAGGCTACGGACCCCTTCCTCCGGGTCAGAGTCATGACCGCCTGCTTCTGCTCATCGGTCAGGTTGGGGTTGTCGCGGATGACCTTGCGGTAAATCTCGCGGGAGAGGACGTGGTGCCGGGTGCCTTGGGCCTGCTTGATGAGCTGGGCCAGAGAAGCCTCGGCCTGTTGGAGGTCGGACCGGGTGAAGTACATCTCGGTTCCAACGAGACCCGCCACGACCACCCGCTCGGAGGCCAGTTCCTTGTCGACGGCTTCCTTCACCTGCTGGAGGGAGGCTCCGTGGACCACGGCCCGGGTGGCGAGGCGGGTGAGGAACTCCTTCTTGGAGACCACCGAGGTGTTGTCGACGAGCTTCTCGAAGACCTCCTCGGCCATGCGCGGGAGGGGCACTTCCATCCCTGCCTGGAATGGGTCCCGGTGGAGGACCTTGTCGGCCTCGTGCCGGGACCACCCCATCAGGCGGCCGTCATGCTGCCACTTCTCAAAGAGCTGTTCCCGGGGAATGGCGCTCTCCTTGGCATGACGGGTGGCCAAGGTGACCGCCTCGGCGGCCTTGGACCCCACCAGTCCCAGTTCGTCCATCGTGGCTCGGATCTCCTTGGAGCGGGTGGAGAAGAACTCGCAGACCCTGGGGGCGACCCCTTCCACCTCGTAGACGTCCTTCTCGACCCTCACATGGACCCCGAGTTGGGTCCGCAGTCCATGGGCAGCCGCCAGACGGTAGACGGCACCGATGGCCATCTTGTGGTCGTAGAGGGCCTGGGTGTGGAGGGTGCCGGTCGTTCCATCCGACCGGACGCCGATGTTCTGGAGGATGGCGTGGCTGTGGAGGTTCGGGTCGAGGGCCCGGCTGGTGCCGTGCTCGAAGACGGCGAAGAGGAGCTTGGCCTGGTCGATCTCGTTGCCCCCCTTCCCTCGCCGGGTATGGCCAGCCACTTCCTGGGCGTAGCGGAGGGCTTCCTTCACCGCGTCGGCATGGATGCGCTGGATGATCTGCCGGTTCTCCGGGGTGGTTTGGGACCACAGGGTGGAGACCGTCTTGGGCATGGAGAAGGTCATGTCCCAACCCCGGGTCCTTTTGGGCGAACCGGGGTTCTGGACGAGCTTCTCGGAGGTGACCGGATGGTACCCGGCGAAGAGGGTCTTGAGGGTCTTGGCCTCGACGACGTCGTTCTCCTGAATGCCAAAATGACTCAGTGCCTCCCCGTACCACCGACCCTGGGGTTCACCCCCGTTGAGGTAGTAGTCCTCACGGGCCAGCTCCAGGTAGTAGTCACACCCGGCGGCACTGGAAATCTTGGAGAGGGAGAGCATGGGTCATCGCCTTTCCTTGGTGGCCTGCCACTTGACGGAGCCCGCCTCCGGAGTTGTCTTTTCGGCATAGGCGATGAAGACCGAGGTGGAAGCGTCGATCCACCGCTGGGTTCGCTCGCCCTGTTGCTGGAGCTTCTGGAGTTCCTGGGTGACGATGAGCAGGCGCTCGGACACCTCCTCCAACTTGCGCTGGTAGTCGGCCAACCGTTCGCTGGCCTGGATCCCTTCGAGGACGTACTGCCGAGCGATGTCCGACTTTTTGACCCCATGAATGAGGGCCCGCTTGGCCAGGTCCGAATGGACCTCCAAATCGACCCGAAACGTCAGTGGCTCAGTGGTTTTCGCCATGTGTAAACACGCTTTCGCGCAACGGGGGACTGTGAATTGGCAGACGATGAGGCCGGGTTTGTATTCAAAGTGTATACGCTCGAATCAGGCCTGTTTGCAGGCGTCCGATGCGGTTTTCTGAGGTGTTCGGGCTCACTGCGGTGCATTGGGTGTGCTGCATCGGAAAACTCAGAAAATAAGAAGATGAACAAAAGTGGGCGAAGCTCAGGCTGTGCCGTCCAAGGACGGCTTGGGCTCGGTTGGTTTCGAGCAAAAAGTGGAGGGGCGGCGAGAAGAACGAAGGGCGAGAGGGTGGTTTGAGGTTTGGAGAAATGGGCCGACTGGAGCGGGAAGAAAAAGGGGGCTGGCAGTCGGCGGAACCGACTGCCAGTGAGACCCCGAAGGACCTCGTTCTAGTCCGGGTGGACCAATAGCCATTTCTCACCGGAGAGGGTGACCTCGGAGAGGGTGAACCCGGGCGACTCCAGGAAGGCGACCGGGTCAAAGTGCAGCCCGTCGCAGGGAGTCTTCTCCCACAGCGCGTAGAGGTCCGGGTAGTACGCCTCGAAGAGGTCGTACCCGGCCTCCCGGTACAGGTCGCCGAAGTTGGTTCCCCGGTACAGGTAGAGGGGGGCGTCCTCGACCTCGGCGGCCGTCAGGCCCGCCAAGTCGAGCCCCCGGTCGTGGACCGCGTAGCGGATGCGAAGGAAGGTCTCTGTGTCATCCTGACCCAGTTGCCGGAGGAGGTCATCGAGCGCCTCCAACTCGGACCCGGTCACGGCGCTCTTCCGGTCAAAGACCGAAGCCACACCGGGATGGTCCCCGGCGGGCCAGAACTCGGCTTCCCCTGCCCCGTCGTGGTCCCAGTCAAGCACCTCGTCGGCGGTCAGGTTCCGGTCCAAGGCGGCTTGGTCCCGGAAGTTGAATCCCTCGAAGGTTCCAAGGTCGTGTTTGAGTGTCATGGGTTTCTCCTCTGGTAAGAGCCTCCTCCCCAACCAACGGACCTGTCGGAAGGAGAGGGGGCGGTGATTTGCTCCCCTGAGGGAGTCACCCCGCCTCTCCGAGGCCAGTCCGTGAAACCAAGAACTGCGAGACGGCCCCAGGCCGGGGAGGGAGCGGCCTGGAAGCGGGAGGGGGTCAACGGTGGAAAGCGGAGCGAACCTTGACGCCCGGGAGCTGAAGGGACGCGGACGGGCGGCCTTGCCTTGGCCGTCTCACCTTTGGGGTTCGGGGGTGGTGGGTCGGATTCGGCCGGGCGAAGTCCGGCCTCAGGTGGCTCCCCTCAGGAGTCACCCAGCATTCTGGCCGGTGCGACCGGCTCCACAGGGAAGGTCCCCAACCCGGCCGAAGCCGGGTCGAGGTTTCTAAAAGACCTAGACGTTGACCTCTACAACAGCCTCCTCGACCGATTCGGTCTCGGGTGCTGTCTCGGACGCGGATTTCGCGTTGGCGCAAATCCAGCGGAAGGCTTCATCGGCCACCTTCTCGATGAACGGGAGGTCGTCCCGACCGAAGCTCTCCGAACGCTTCCATTGCTCCCCGTCCTTGTAGAGGCGGGTCAGGGTCACCGAGTACCGGGTCCCCTTTGGAGTCGAATTGGCCCAGATGGCGGCCTTGATGGCTCCGAGGCGGACATCGTGCACGGGTTTGTTTTTGGTGTTCATCGTAGTTTCTCCTTTTTCATTGAGAGGAACCATTCCCTCTCTTCACCCGGAGAGAGAGGGTGGTGCCTCTTAAAGGAGAAGCGGTTGCCGGCCGCCAGGACGGCAAACGTGAACACTTCAAACCTGTTCTCCCGATTCGGTTCAAGGCCGCCATCTGGGTCTCTCCAAAGGGGTCCGGTCGGAGGTTCCTTGGGGTTCGGGGTGGGGCCGACGCGGAAGGCCGGGGGTCAAGGTGGAGCCTGCTTCAACAGTCTACCTTGACCCCGGAAAGGTCCGAAGCTTGGAGGCCCCAGAAAAACACCCTGACCCGCCTCTACAAGGACGGGGATTAGGCGCTTGGCTCTGAGTTTGCCCCCCTCATCGGGATGCTGACCGTCGTTCGTTGGTTTGCACGTATCCCGTCTCCGAGTCCGACCACCGGGCCTCACTCGGTCGGCTTCGGAGGAAACGTTAGGTCTTTGAGAACCTGGTTGAGGCAGGTGGGGTCCTTCCTGTTTGGGAACGGACCTCGCTTTTTCTGCCGACTGGCAGCCCAGATAACGGCCCCGGTTTCGGGGTCGATGACCAGACTGGCGATGAGTTGTTTGAGGGTGAGCCTCTTCTTCCGAGGGTCGCTGAACTTCATAGGCACTCCTTGTTTTGTCCCGCGAAGCCAGACCCCCTCCCGTGCCCCGCTGGGTTCAAAGCAGGGTTATGGACGAACTCTTGTCAGGTGTGCCTTTGTGGAGCCACGAGAGGACAGAAAACGGGTCAGGGATTCCCTAGGTCTGCCAACTCGTTCAAGAATTCAACCAGGTGATGGACTCGGGTTGACGGGTTGTTGACCTCAGGGCGTAGAGCAAAAGACCAATGCCGCTCCAACTTTCGCGCATTCTTGATGGCCTCCGGTTGCAGGTTCTTGAGCCGGTGGTAAATGCCTCGGTCTGCTTTGTCGTAACTGAAGTGACGAGCAAGTTTTTCAGCGTACTGACGTCTTGGGATTCCCGTGTAGTTGAAGTGGAGCAGGTACCACAGTTCAAACGCCTCATTCGACCAAGCGACGTGGAAGCGATGCGTGCGTGCGAGGTCGAATGCTCGCGCATAGTTCGACTCGGGAAAACTGTCCCGGTCGAACACACACCACAAATCGCCGTAGGGAGTTCCCATTCGGGACTCTCGGGACACCCGGTCGATGGCTTCCTCGACAAGACGGTCCGTGTTGAGTCCTGTGCCAACCGCAACCACCTCGGCTCTCTGACGGTCGACTGGAAAGGACTCAAAGTAATAGCGGGAGCTTTTCTCATCCTCGCAGACGATGAGAATTCTGCGTCGGGGAAGAATGTCCGAACGTCGCCGACCCGTGCCGCGTTGCCAGGGTTTGTTACCGGCCATGATGGATGACCTCCTCTAAATCTCCCAAGCGAGGAACCCCCCCAAACTGTCCCAGCAGGTACTCCTTTGCGAACTTGGCCTCCTTCCGGACGCCCTTGAACTCATCGAGGCAATAGAGTCGCGAAGCGCTGAAGGGGTCTTTCTCAACAAACCAGACTTGGTCTCTGCGCGTCCGCTTTGAGTCCAGCAGCCCTTCATCGTGGGTCGCGTAGATTAGTTGGGCATTCTTGGTGTTGGCAGGGCTGTTGAAAAGACCCACCAGTGCCTTGGTGAGCAATGGGTGCAACCGTGCCTCAAGCTCGTCGACAAAGAGAACAGAACCCTCGCGCAGGGTGTGAAGGAAGGGGCCAGCCATCGCGACCAGTTTCTGGGTTCCTGCTGATTCCTCTGCTTGGAAGTCGAACTCCACAGTGTCGCTAGCATTACCGGTAGAGTCGAACCGGCGGTGGAGGGTTCGGATGGAGTATGCTCCCCGGCTGGCGGATTGGAGAAACAACTCCCTCAATCCATCGGGAATCCCCTTCGGAAGGGTGGCTACAACTTGGTCGGGACTGACCTCCATTCGTTTCAGGGACTCGATTCCAACATCAGCCTGACGGATGAGGTTCAGTATGAGCGGCGCATACTCGGAGTTGGACATCAGGTTGACCGTGAACTCCAAGGTCGCTTGGTCGGAAATCCCCGAGATGCCATTAAAGCGCAGCATCCAACCCATGATTTTGCCAGCGGTCTCGCCATTGAACTGGGCGACAACAGAGAGAAATAGCGCGTTCTGTCGGGTGAACTTCTCGAATGAGCGTCCCTCGCGAAAGGCATCGCTGACCTCAATCCGGTTGTCCTCGCGAGTAAACAGGGTGGTTTCGCGAATGGAATCGGCCTGACTGAACAGCCACTCAGCAGTGACAGCCTCGGTTGTTGCCTCGAACCCGTAACGATAACGGGTCCCATCAATGACGAAAACAACTTCGAAGTGACTCGGAGCTCGCTCGGTTTCGGTGTGCAACCGAAAGGGAATCACAGGGATTCGGTCACCCAGTTGCGTATTCTTTGAGGAATTCTTGAGGAACTCCCGAAAGGTGCTCATGGCCAGCAGCAGGTTGGACTTGCCTCCTGCATTGGCACCGTAGACAGCCACCGTGCGGGCAAGGTGGCGGCCCCCTACGTTCGCAACATGGGTCTCTTCCAACCAATCGTCCGTGGTTGCCTCCATGGACAGGGTTGCCCGGGCTTTGAAGGAGCGAAAATTGGCGACTGAAAATTCGAGGAACATGGCATCAGCCCTCTGGCTCGAACCAATCTGCCCTATCAGGCCGCTCTGAAAAATTAATTTTTGTGATTTATTTTCGTTTGTTGGGTTTTCCGAGTCAGAAAACACGCTGAATCAAAGGTGAGTGCCGAAGAAAACATCGACCTCCGTAAGGTCTTTTATTATTGGTTTCTTGTTTTCTTGTTTTCAATTTACCCCTTCACCCTCTAAGCATCGTCGTTGGCTGGAGCTTCAACCAAGGCCTTGGGTTCGAGTTCCAAGGCCTCGATGATGGGAATCTGTCCGCCGATGATGCCCTGCATGTCGCCGTAGAGACCCACCGTGTTTTTAATGACCCGCTCAATCTGTTTCTCGCGCTCCTTCCAGTTTTTCTCCATGGCCCGCCGCTCCCGTTGGAGTTGGTCTTGAAGACTGGTGAAAGCCTCTACGATTCCCTCCACCCTGCCCTTGAACTCATTGCCCGCGAGATAGGCGTACAGCATCTCCATTTTGACTGATTTGCCTGTGGAAGCCTGCCGTTCGCGTTCCAGTTGGAGGAGCTGTTGCCGCAGAGCGGCGGCGAGGGGTAGTGCGGAAAGAGGGTCGCTGACCCAAACGCCATCGACTTGGCCAAACCGGGCAATTCCCTCAGGCAAAGCAACGGTCACCAGAATTGCCAGACTGGCTCGGGTCTCGGCCATGTCATCCTTGAGTTTGGAAATCCAACCAGGACTCCAAGCCTTGGTGTTCTTGGTTTCCCAGATGATGGAACCACAGTCGGCCCCGACAGGATTGCGGACCATCTGGACCAAATCGGCCCCCCTAATCCCCCGCGGAACCGGCTGGATATCGTCGAGATGAAACATGCGACGCAATCGTTCCTCGAAGTCCAACTCGAGAACCTCTCCTTGGGTCTCCATCGAACCTTGGTCCGCCTTTCGTTTCATGTCATCGAGCGCGGACTTGAGGTCTTGGATGAGTTTGTCTTTTTCGAGGTCCTTCAGCCGGTGAGATTCTTGGGTCCTGGCCTCAGCATCCTCACGAATCTTGGACCGTTCCTCGGCCAAGGTCCTCTGGACTTTGAGGTCTGCATCAAGGACAGCCGCTTCAAGCTCCCTCTGCTTTTTCCTCAGCCCAAGTTCGAGTTCTCTGAACTGTTGAAGGTCTTGGTCTTTGCGGGTCACCGCCTCAGAGAGGTCCTTCAGTCGGGCCTCCAGCGCCTGCTCTGCATCGGCCTTGGCTCTGGCTTCGAGGTCTCGAACCTTGGTTTGCGTGCGCCGGGTCACTTCGGCCT
>Ga0214923_10009108_pt1 | contig 10386 bp, 6 predicted proteins | sample LL1510_MetaG_FD_177993 | JGI IMG/M metagenome (GOLD analysis project Ga0214923, IMG submission 177993) | Freshwater microbial communities from Lake Lanier, Atlanta, Georgia, United States - LL-1510 | ecosystem: Environmental > Aquatic > Freshwater > Lake | place: USA: Georgia | collected 2015-10-15
TTTAGATACATAAATCGTGTATCATTTAAACATCGTGATTATCCATTTAGTATTGATTTAAGTATTGTAAGAAGTTCAACGCAAAACGATAGAGGATTTTTAATTCAAACATATGATATACAACAATCAAATGTATTTACTAATCCTCAAACATATGAAATAGAAGTAGAAGCAATGGATGATGCAAGAGGAATATATAAAAGTCCTGCTGAATTGTCACAAGGTTTGCAAAAAAATATTAAGAATGTTTTGTGTGGATTGCAAAAAACAAATTATCCTATATCATATGCAGAGCAACGAGATGTTCTAAAGAGCTATCATATGCTATTATTTGAAGATGAATATATTCAAAAGAAAGAGCCATATGTTCCAAAAAATTATTTATATCCAAGCGATTTTATCGGACCCAGTTTAGTTACTTTAAATGTAATCAATATTGGACCAATTAATTCAAATATAGTTGTTCCAAATATAACTGAACCATTAGCATATTGTGTTACAGATAAAGCAGACGGAGATAGACATTTATTGTACGTTAATAGTGTTGGAAAAATATATTTAATAAACATGAATATGAATGTAATATTTACAGGAGCAAAAACAAATGAAGAAAAATGTTTTAATTCATTGCTTGATGGTGAATTGATTTTGCATAACAAGACTCTAGACTTTATTAATACTTTTGCTGCATTTGATATATATTATATTAACAAAGTAGATGTGCGTGCAAGATCATTTGTTCAGACAAAATTAAAAGAAGACAAATATTTTAAAGACGGTTGTCGTCTTCCAATATTAAAAGAATTTGTAAAAATTTTGAATCCTATGAGTGTAATGGAACAAGAACAAAATACAAATAGTTGTCCAATAATAGTTAGTGCAAAAAACTTTTATCCAAATTTTGATCCATCAGAGTCAAAGGAATCGGCCGCAAATAATATATTTGAAGCAAATAAATATTTATTGACGCAAATAGCCGATGGATTATTTAATTATAATGTAGATGGTTTAATTTTCACTCCAACTTTATTGGGAGTTGGTAGCAATAAATTCATGGAAGCAGGCCCAAAGAAAAAAATCACTTGGCAATATTGTTTCAAATGGAAACCATCAGAAGCTACTGATACATTCCCGCAAAGTTATAATACAATAGACTTTCTAGTAATAACCAAAAAAGGAACCGATGGTACCGATATAATAACCCCTATTTTTGAAAAAGGAATAAATACAAATGATGAAACACAATATAAACAATATAAAACATTAATACTAGCTGTAGGCTTTGACCAAACAAGACATGGCTTCATAAATCCTTGTCAAGATTTATTAGATGATAAATTTGCTACTCAGAAGGACATTGATGATGAAAAAGGATATAAACCCAAACAATTCTTTCCGTCAAATCCATATGATCCCTTGGCCGGATTATGTAATATAATGTTAGAACTAGATAATAATATGTTTACTGAAGAAAGACAAATTATTGAAGACCAAATGGTCGTTGAGTTTAGATACGATAAAACAAAGCCAGGATTATGGAAATGGATTCCAATGAGAGTAAGATATGATAAAACAGCAGATTTTAGAGCAAATCAAGGAGTTGGTGCAAATGATTATACAACAGCAAACAACAATTGGCACACAATTCATAATCCAGTAACTGAATCTATGATAAAATCAGGACAAGATATTCCAGGAATTGAAGTTTCAGACGATGTGTATTATAATAGTATAACAAATGATAATTTAACTCAAGGAATGCGTGATTTTCACAATTTATTTGTTAAGAAGAAATTAATTCAAGGAGTATCCAGAAAAGGTGGTATATTAATTGATTTTGCCTGTGGTAAGGGAGGAGATTTTCCTAAATGGATTGCTGCTGGATTATCATTTGTATTTGGAATAGATATTTCAAAAGATAATATAGAAAATCGATTAAATGGTGCATGTGCTCGATATTTAAGTTTTAAAAAGACGACAGAGACAATGCCATATGCATTATTTGTCAATGGCAATAGTGCTTTAAATATTAGAAGTGCAAAAAATATGTTTAATGACAAGGCAAATGAAATAACAAAAGCAGTGTTTGGTGCACCGGGTTCTAAAACCGATTTGGGTCCAGCAGTGGCGAGACAACAAGGAAAAGGTGTTAATGGTTTTGATGTTGCTTCATGTCAATTTGCAATACATTATATGTTTGAAAATAAAAGAACCTTTTACAACTTTATAAGAAATGTTGCAGAATGTACCAAATTAAATGGATATTTTATTGCAACATGTTATGATGGTAGAACAATATTTAATAAATTGAAACAGAAATCGGAGGGTGAAAGCTCAGATATTTATGTAGATAATAAAAAAATATGGTCAGTAACAAAGATGTATGATGCGACAAATTTTGAAGATGATGAAAGCAGTTTAGGATATAAAATAGATGTATATCAAGATTCAATTAATCAGACAATATCAGAATATTTAGTTAATTTTGATTTCTTAGCGGAAACAATGGAAAAATATGGCTTTAATTTGATTACACAAGAAGAAGCAAGACAAATGAAGTTGCCTTCTGGCAGTGGTATGTTTTCGGATTTATACAATTCAATGAATTATGAAATTAAGAAAGATCCAACTAAAAAAGCAGATTATAAAGATGCTCCAAATATGAATGATTACGAAAAAAACATATCAGCTTTAAATCGTTATTTTGTGTTTAAAAAGTTTTCACACAGAAATGCAGAAAATTTAACAAATGTATTGCTAAATCAATTACCAGATCAACTTGAATTTGAAGAAAAAGGAACAGAATTAGCACGTGATACAGTAAAAAAGACAGAACAAATAATTAAACCAAGAGCAAAAATGTTAAAAGATAAATTAAATCTTAGAGAGGCAACAGAGGCACTTGAAGAACAAAATGATATAGAAATACAAAAACAAAATGATACAGAAATAGAAAAACAAAATGATATAGAAGAAGATGAAATTATAATGGCTCCTGTTAAAAAGAAAAGAACTCGTAAAAACAGAGATAAAAATTAAATAACTTCGTATAAAAAGATATAAATATTATTGCTTATATAATTATAGACAATAATGAATTGTTGTATAATACCAAAAAATAATTTTAATATTAAGTTTGATTTAAAACTAACAGACGAACCATTAAATCCTTTTATATCATATAGTTTATTTTTTTATTTAAACAATATATGTAATTTATTGTTCAAATTAGAAGATACGACTATTTCTACAGAAGAGATAACAATTGATTATATCAATAAAATAGTGAATCCATTTCAATTCATACATACTAACGTACCTGGTTCAATTATATCAGTAAGTAAAGTAAAGCCAGATGCTAGCATTTTTTTTGAGTTATATGAAGTTTTTCAATATTTCAACATAAATGAAATCTTATGCTTGAAACATAAAATAAGTATTGCACATTTTACTCCAAATAATAGTTCAACCAATTATTTATTAAATATGTTACGAGAAGATAATAATGATACTATTATATGTCATGACTTTAATGAAAGATTGTATGATATTTTTATAACTAACAATTATTCACAAAATTTAGATTTATTTATTTGTGAATTTAGTGATTGTGATTATAAAAATACAAATAATTATATTAATAATGTTTTGTTAGTTTTATTATTGATACTAAAATATCAATCAAACAATGGTATGTGTATAATAAAGTTAGACAATATATTTTACAAACCAATAATTGATGTAATATTTATATTATCTAGTTTATATGAAAAAGTATATTTAATAAAACCATCTATTAGTAATATAACAAAGGAAGAAAGATATTTAATATGCAAATCATTTAATGTAAATATTTTGGAGCAAATAACATTATATAATGAATTGTATGACAAAATACTAAAAATGCAAGAAAATAATGGAATGATTAACTCATTAATAACTAATGAGATACCATATTATTTTTTAAATAAACTAGAAGAATCTAATGCAGTAATAGGACAACAACAATTAGAAGCATTTGATCAGATTATTAATATTTTTAAAAACAAAAATCGACTTGACAAAATAGAGACTTTAAAACGAATTCATATTCAAAAATGTATACAATGGTGTGAAAAAAATCAATTACCTCATAATAAATTTATTGATAAGGTGAATATATTTTTAACATCTAAGAAAAAAGATGAAGATGAAGAATTGGTTCTTTAAGTTGTTTTGCACATTTATATTGTAAAATTATATAGATATAAGAAATGGTATTATATTTATATAATAATTATTGCTTAAAAATAACACACTATTAATAGGAATGATTGAACACGCTGACATAGTATTGGGGTGCAGTTTTGGTGACGAAGGTAAAGGTAAGGTGGTATATGATTTATTAAAAAAACATCAGTATGATTTATGTGTTCGTTTTAATGGTTCAGGAAATGCAGGACACACAATTTACAAAAATGAACAAAAAATTGTTGTCCATCAATTACCAGTTGGTATATTATTAGAAAATACATATAATCTCATATCAAGCGACTGTTTGATTGATATAATGCGTTTAAAGTCTGAGATTTGCGACCTTAGAGAAAAAGGCATTAATATAGAAGGTCGTCTATTTATTAGTAAGGCGTGTCATATTATTACGCAAGAATGTATAGATTATGATAGAGAAAATAATAAAGTAGGAACAACTGGTTCTGGAATTGGTCCAACTTATTCACAAAAGATGTTGCGCGTCGGTAGAAGAGTTGAATATGAGGATGAACTTGTTAGTTTGGGAATACAATTAGTAGATATGAGAAAATTTTGGTATTCTGATTTTGTAGCAAATAATATCAAAAATGTTTTATTGGAGGGAGCTCAGGGATTTGAGTTAGACCTTAATTGGACAAATAATTATCCATATTGTACTTCATCAACGTGTACAATTGCTGGTGCAATAAATACAGGAATTCCACTTAAAAGTATTAAAAATATTTATGGTATAGCAAAGGCATATGATACCTATGTTGGGTCATTGCAATTTCAACCAGTTCAATATAATGATGAACTAAATATGATCGCAGATTTAGGTCATGAATATGGTTCTACAACTGGCAGAAGAAGACAATGTAATTTTCTTAATCTAGATAACTTAATTGAAGCCTTAAAAATAAATAGTTGTAATATATGTATAATTAACAATGCTGATATATTGAATCAAGCATCTATTTATAGGTTGTATTATCAAAATCAAATACAAGTATTTGAAGATTTGATAAATATGCAGAACTTTATTTCAAATAAATTATCTGGGATTGTTGATAGTGTTATTTTTTCGTTTAATGCATATACTATATAAATTTATTTATTATGGTTGAGTTGAACCAATATAATTTCCAGCGGATTTATTATATACTGAATTATAATTACGATATTCTGCACCATTTGAATTGCTTCTACACACTAATTTATTTTGATGTTGTCCTTGAAAGAAAAACGGATTACCAATATACGTTTGCGCTTGACATGTAGGTGCCTTATCTTTATATAATAATTGAATATTTGGAGCAAACCCATATTGAATTGCTGTAGCAATATTTGCAGGATTACCTGTTTTCATTTTTCGTTGTTTATATGCAGCTGTTGTTATTGTATCTACATTTAGCTTCAATATTCGTGTGCTACTTGATACACCGCCTTGTTGTGCAAATTGAGGATTATTTGGTTTATATATTACTTGGGCGCAACCCTTTGGGTTTGATGGACCACTAACAACAGAACCATTATATGGATTTGCGGCTAATTGATATAAATAATCTATAACAATTGCATATTGTTCTTTTGTTAGTATACTCTGCAAGGAAGAAATAAACGTTTGGACGGATAGTGGCGAACTGCCTATTAGTGTATCATATTCCTCCTTTGAAATATAACCGGTATCTAATAATGATCTTGATAATGAATTAATAAATCCTATCTCAACTGCTGTTTCTACTGTAAAATTTGGATTACATTGAGCAACATAATAATTTATGATTGATAAAGGGTCGCCTGGTTTAGAATATTCTAATATTTTAGCAGTTACAAAGGGATATGCTAAAAACAATTGTAATAATTGTTTATCAATTGGCCCAGCGATAAAATTAAACTGTCTTTGTTTGAATGTTTGACAACGGTTATATAAATACATATAAGTGGTTTGATAATAATTTTTGGGTATATTTGTGTTAGTTGGTAAACTCCTTTGATACGCTTTTCTTTGCTGATTGCAACATAATACAGAGTTTGTCACATTTGGCTCGGGCTTTTCAGTTAGATTATTTATTGGCATCCAATCAGATACAATTCCTACACCCTTACAGTTCTTACATTCATTATCGATTTTTTCACCGCCATTTAGATTATTTGTATGAATGTTTGTTCCATTATCTTTAACAATAAATGAACCAGGCATATCAATCATTTGCGAAATTAATCCAGTACCACCATTTCCACCACCTAATGATGCTCCTATGGAAGATTTAACTACTCTATTTACATTATAATCTATTAAACTGGATTCAATAAATTTAGCAGGATTTTCAGGATCAACTGTTATGACATTTATAGGAATCCCAGTTCCTTTTCTGTAATGTTTTAATGGTCTGGGCAATCCAAATCCAGTTGGAAATGCATTGCCTGGATCATTATTTGTTAAGGGTCTAATATGAGTTGAAGTTACTCCGACGGGATTACTAAAAACACCAGTTCCCTTCCAAGAAACATATGGTATATTTTCTAATGTGCTTCTATTACTATAACCACCAGATGATTGTTGTCGCATATTTGTTGGATAAAAAGCAGTAGACATTATATAAATATAAAAGAAAATAAATAACAAAATAGTTTTATATAGTTTTATATATAATACTAATGTTATTGATATATACATTAATAATCTTAATTGCGTTTTTGTTAGGTTATCAACTTTTTTCAGAAGTATTTACTAACAAATTAATAGAATGTTTAGAAAATCAAGAACCTCCTGCAGAAAAAGAATATCAACCGTATAATTTAAGCGACCCAAATAATGCTTTAATATTAGCTCAACAAAATGCTGGAAATATTCAAGTATTAAAAGGTAAAATAGATACACTCGATGGTGTAAAAGAAAAAATAGATACTATGCAACAAAATATAAATTCTATGCAAGTTCAAATGGATGGGTTAGTTCAGCAACAAGCTGATTATGCTGCAGAAATAGCAGGTTCTACACCTCCAACTATAACGGGTACAGAAGAAGATGATGAAGAAGAAATTATTTAGATAGTTTATTTAGTTGCATTGTCATTGGTGTCGGAATTGATGATAATGAGTTTATTGGATACATACTTTTTTTAATATTTGGATTTGCATTCTCATCATTAAATGGAGGGTTTATTGCTTTATTTAATGCTTTATTTATTTCTTTCTCTGCACTTGTATATGGTTCAGATTTTTTAATTGCCCCTTCAGTTAGTTCACCCAATGTTCGTCTTGCAAAAGCTCTTGTTGCTGCTGGAAGCATTCCTCCGCGTGAGCGCCTCTTAGTTTTTCTTCTCTTATATTTGCGCAGTCTTCTGTTTGTTTTTTTCATTATATTATAATTATAGATTATTTTATAGAATTATAATTTAAAATTTAAAATATAATTTATATTATACAATATGTCTGAATATGATTATAATCAACTTGTTTACATTATGCAACAAAAGAATTTTTGTTTATTTAAAATTAGCAATTATAAATTTAATATTATAAAAAATGAACACGGAACGTTTGGAGAATTTTTTGACTATTTAATTACTATAACAATAGATCCAAAAACTAATTATATTATTTATTGGGCTATTTCTGATACTGGAACAAGTACTGAAGAATATATAAATAAAGTTGAAAGTCAATTAAACACAATATTTAATTCTAAAAAAATATTATTTACAGAGGCATGTCTTTCAATTGCAAATATACTATAATAGTTTTATTTTTTATAATATTATAGTATGTCTTGTTTTAATAATTGTTATTTACCTCAACCACCAAGAGCATGGTCTAGGGTTCAAAACAGTTGTTCACTTAATACAGATAGTAATGGATTTGTTCGTGTCCCTTTAACAGGCGAATTAGTCCCTCTAGCTGTTTTAGGACAAAAAATACAAATGTTAAATAAAGGAAATGTATTGCAATATAAAGCAAATAGCTCTAATTTAACGCAATTACAAAAATATTCTAAAATTGCACAAGGACAATGGGTTAATCGTAATACAACATGGGCTACACAAAGTTTAAGAGGATATACAAATCCAAATACAGATGGACTTAAACGTGGCGGAAATGTTTCTAATATCGCAATTGATCCCATTACAGGAGCTATACTTGGTCCAACTACGGCACCTATTACATGTCCTCAAACTAACACAATTATAAATGAAGGATTGCCGTCTACTCAAAATGATAGTCTCAATAATCCAGAAGTGCCTCCTCCAGTTCCACCAACACCAGCTAGTGAAGGATTTCCTGCAATTATTCCTGAGACAGTGGTAGAGCCTATTGTTATTCCTGATGGTGGAATCCTTATATGTTCCGTGCAAGAAAACCCATGCACTGGAGAAACTAAATCCAGTATTTCTCAACAACAATGCAATCCAACAACTGATTCAGATGTTCCTGGACCAATTGAATTACTATGTTGGAATGATGGAAATCCTACTTGGTATCCTAGACAAAGATATGTGATGACAAATAGTGCAAATAAATGGCCGGATAATGCAGTATTATTAGGTTCAATTCAAATAAATGCCCCAGTTATTACATCTGTTTCATCAAATAATGATATTGTAACATTAACTTGGACTTTTAACAGTAGTTGTTTGCCAGCATCAACTTTTAATATTTTTCAGGATGGTATTTTAGTTAAAATTGTTCCTGGCGACATATTTACAACTACATTAACAGTTATTAATAATTGTTATACTTATATATATTATATTGTAGCTCAAAATACAACAGCAAAAACAACTAGTAAAATATCAAATATTGTTAGTATTCAGGTTGCTATCTATGTTGAGCCACCAAGTAATTTGTCCTATATAACAATAGGTTCAGGATCAATTCAACTAACATGGAATATCCCTAATCCAAATTGTAAGCCTGCCATTAGCTATAATATATATCAAAATGGTATCATTATTAATAATACACCATTGTTAAATTTATCTGTTACTGGATTATTAAATTGTTCTTCATATAGTTTTTCTGTTTCATCATTAGATAGTGAAGGCAATGAATCATTGCCTGCTATATTAAATAATGTTATACCATTATGGCCAAATCCACCAACTAATTTAACTGCATCTTGGTTAACAAATAATCCTCATGAAATTACAATTGCTTGGTCTGACCCTAATCCAAATTGTTCACCACCGATATCATATAGTCTATATTATTCAACAGATAATAGCACATTTAATGTAATTACTGGTATATTATCATCACCTTATTCATTTATGCCTACATTATATACGCCATATTATTTTTATATGTCTAGTGTAAATAATTTAGGAGAGTCAACTTATACTTCAACTATTACCGCTAATATTAATTTATTTACAATTTCAAGTGGTTCGTATACAACGACTGCAAGCACATCTGGTTCAACGACTACATATAATATTGTTATTAATCCTGGAATAAGTAGTTTAATATTTAATGTATTACCAGATTCTAGTTATGCAAATTTTCAATTAGTCGGTGGAGGTGGCGGGGGTGGGGGATGTTGGGGAGATATAAATAGCCCTCTTACGTTATATAGTGGAGCTGGTGGTGGAGGTGGCGGTAATTTGTTAGTTGAGAATTATATAGTAAGCGTAAGTAATTCATATACTATTACAGTTGGAAGTGGAGGATTAGGCGGTCTATCGAATGACGGATCTGGAGACAATTCACAAACTGCTGGCAGTCCTGGACAAAATAGTAGTATAACTGATTTAATTATGCTTAATTTAATAGCATATGGTGGAGCAGGAGGAGGACGTGGAACAAGTAGTTCTCGGTCTACTGGAGGTATAGGTGGGTCTTATGCATCAAATGCAGGTGGATTAGGAGGTTTAGGGGGAACTGGCGGAAACGGTAATGGGGGATCTAGTGGAGATTGGAAAAAAGGAACTTCTGGAACAAATGGATATTTTTATAATCAAGGTATACCAACTAATACGTCAACTGCATATCCAACATATTATCGTCCTGATATTCCAAATTATCCTGCCGCAACAAATCCAGATTCAATTACTTTAACAAATTGGTATACGGTAAGTGGTGGTGGTGGAGCTGGAAATAGTGATGATTCAACTGAATTTGTATCGGGTAATGGAGGTTCCGGAGCAGGAAGTG
>Ga0214923_10009110_pt1 | contig 10384 bp, 7 predicted proteins | sample LL1510_MetaG_FD_177993 | JGI IMG/M metagenome (GOLD analysis project Ga0214923, IMG submission 177993) | Freshwater microbial communities from Lake Lanier, Atlanta, Georgia, United States - LL-1510 | ecosystem: Environmental > Aquatic > Freshwater > Lake | place: USA: Georgia | collected 2015-10-15
TCGACTGTAAAGCAAGTGACCTGTGGCATGTTCAGAACCACCCACATACAAATCAACTTGTTGCCAATATTTTAATGCGTCTTGCGACGCGAAGACTTCAGAATTGTTGGGGTCTGTATATCGCAGAAAATACCAACTGCTTCCGGCCCAACCAGGCATAGTGTCTGTTTCCCTTTGGCCTCGAGGAGTATTTACCCAATCAGAAACTGCAGAAAGTGGACTTTCACCATTGCCCGTGGGTTTGTAACTTTCTACTTGAGGCAATTCCACCGGCAAGGTGTTTTCAAGTTGAGGAATACCTTGACTATCATAAGTAATTGGAAATGGTTCACCCCAATATCTTTGTCGTCCAAAGCCCGCTTCACGAAGTTTATAATTCACTTTCGCTTGGCCCCAGCCGGCTTTTTCGATTTTTTCGACGGCAACTTGAATTGCATCTTTTACACTTAAACCATCCAAGAATCCCGAATTAAAACAAATACCATCTTTGGCACTGAAGGATTCTTTTAGCGGCAATTCGAGCTCTGAATTTGCGGGTTTGATGACGGGCACGACAGGCAAATTGAAGGCAGTTGCAAAAGCAAAATCTCTATCGTCGTGAGCGGGTACCGCCATAATCACACCGGTGCCATAATTGGCTAACACATAATCGCTCACCCAAATGGGTATGGGTTCACCTGTGAAAGGATTTATGGCTTCTAATCCAGTAAATACCCCTGTCTTGGTGGTGTCTGCCATACGATCAATTTCGCTCCGATTTTTTGCTTTGTTGGCATATTCTTGAACGGCGGACCATTGGGTCTCACTGCAGAATTCTTGGAGATTTTCGATTTCGGGGGCCACGACCATGAAGGTGGCTCCAAAAATTGTATCGGGTCTGGTTGTGAATACTTTCAGTGTTTTGAGTGTGCCCCGAACTACGAAATCGATTTCGGCGCCTTGACTTCTACCGATCCAGTTTTTTTGAATTTCTTTGATGGCATCACTCCATTGAATGCGATCTAAACCTTCAATGAGACGATCGGCGTATGCGGTGATGCGCAGGCTCCATTGTTTCATTTTTTTGCGAATCACAGGATATCCCCCGCGCTCGCTTACTCCATTGATTACCTCTTCGTTGGCCAGTACAGTCCCCATCGCTTCACACCAGTTTACGGTGGTTTCATCTACAAAAGCCAAACGAAATTGATTTAGGACATTGTGTTTCTGAATTGGAGAGTATCCTTCCCAATCGTGGGCTGAAAATGCTATGATTTTACCTCCGTGTGCGTTGTGATTTTCTGCGCCGTAATTTGCGAAATGGGCTTCTAGGGAAGAGATTGGTTCTGCTTTTTGGGCAGATTTGTTGTACCAGTGATTAAAAAACAGAGAGAAAATCCATTGGGTAAATTGGTAATAATTTGGGTCGCATGTTTTTACTTGTCTATCCCAATCATAGGAAAATCCCATGATATTGAGCTGCTCCCGAAAACGTTTGATATTCTGTTCGGTAGTCACGGCAGGATGTTGTCCGGTCTGGATTGCGTATTGCTCAGCGGGCAAACCAAAAGCGTCGTATCCCATGGGATGCAACACGTTGAAGCCTTTTAGTCGTTTGTATCTTGATACAATATCACTTGCAATGTATCCGAGGGGATGACCCACGTGCAACCCGCTGCCTGAAGGATAGGGGAACATGTCGAGCACATAGTATTTTGGCTTGTTGGGATTGATTTGTACGGAGTACAATTTGTCATTTTCCCACTGGGCTTGCCATTTTTTTTCGATTTCTGTGAAAGAGTATTGAGCTGACATAAAGGTTGCGGGTGCGAAAATACAATAGATGGAGGTTTTTTAACGACCTTTGCAGTTCATGGCCGATAGCAATTTTATTGATTACGTAAAGATTTGCTGCCGAAGTGGTAGTGGCGGACCTGGTAGCAGGCATTATAATCGAACCAAAATGAACCCTCGCGGGGGTCCGGATGGTGGTGATGGAGGGAAAGGTGGGGATATCATTTTGCAAGGCAATTCTCAGCTTTGGACTTTGATACACCTGAAGTACAGAAAGCATGTGATGGCCACTGATGGTATAGCCGGAAGTGAGAATAGAAGTTCAGGTGCTTATGGAGATTCCGTGATTTTGGAGGTGCCTTTGGGTACGGTTGCCAAGGATGCCGAAACGGGAGAGGTGTTGTTTGAAATTACAGAGGATGGCGAAAAGAAGGTTTTGGTACCAGGCGGTAGGGGTGGTTTGGGCAACTGGCATTTTGCGAACAGTGTAAATCAGTCTCCCCAATATGCACAGCCTGGCGAACCCGGTATTGAGCAATGGATAGTATTGGAATTGAAGGTGTTGGCAGACGTAGGTCTGGTAGGGTTTCCCAATGCAGGAAAAAGCACATTCTTAAGTGTTATTTCTGCTGCCAAGCCGGAGATTGCAGACTATGCATTTACCACATTGGTGCCGAATTTGGGTGTGGTGAATTATCGCGATTATCGAAGTTTTATTGTTGCTGATATTCCAGGTATCATTGAAGGAGCGAGCGAAGGAAAGGGTTTAGGTCATCGGTTTTTGCGACACATTGAACGAAATGCCGCACTCTTATTCTTGATTCCAGCAGACAGTGCAGATCATAAAAAAGAGTTTTTGACTTTGTTGAGTGAACTAGAGAAGTTTAATCCGGAATTGCTTGTAAAACAGCGTATTGTAGCCATTAGTAAGGCGGATATGTTGGATGAAGAATTGAAGGATGAAATCCGAAATCAGATGAAAGGCATGGAAGTGATGTTTTTTAGTTCGGTAACGGAACAAGGGGTTGGAGAATTGATAGATGTTTTATGGGCAACTGTATCAGCGGACGTCTAAGAATTTTGACAAGGAGTTTGTATTTTTGAAGATTATAGTATTGAAACAAAAAGAGATTATGAAAAGAATTGTTGGATTGTTAGTTGGGGGCTTTTTCATCGTAAGTGCGATATCGGCTCAGAACGAAAAACGAAATTCAGAAGGTGATGTAAACTTATCTGTGCAAGTTCCAAAACCTTTTGTCTTTAGTATCAACCAAGACAAGGTATATGCTGACGAATTTGAACGTCAGTTCTTGAAGAACATCAATTTAAAAGAAGATCCAATTACGGCAAAAGATATCCGCAGCTATTTGGATTTGTATATCAAATTTAAACTGAAGGTTCAAGATGCCAAAGATGCAGGATTGGATACTGCTTCTGCCTATGTTCAAGAATTGCAAATGTATCGCGATCAATTGGCGAGAAATTATTTGTATGACCGTGCGGTAACAGAATCTTTGATCAAAGAAGCGTACGACCGTTTAAAATACGAGGTGAGAGTGGCTCATATTTTGGTTTTGGTTTCTCCTGATGCTTCGGAAGCCGATAAAAAGAAGGCTTTGGATAAAATCGAGGAAATGCACCGCAAATTGATGCGCAATCCTACGGCGGAGAATTTTGGCGATATGGCTCGCAATGAATCGGAAGACGTTGGGACCAAAAGCAGTGGTGGAGATTTGGGTTATATGACGGCTCTGCAAGTGGTTTATGAATTTGAAAATCAAGCGTATAATACAGCAGTTGGTGGCATATCACCGGTTTTCAAAACCGAATTCGGTTATCATATTTTGATGGTAATGGACAAGAGGGCAAATCGCGGCGATATCAAAGTGAATCACATTTTGGTGAGAGTCATGAATAAAGATGAAAACAGCGATGCAGAAGCTCGTAAGAAAATTGATGAGATTGCGGCTAACATCAACTCAGGCAAAGAGACTTTTGAGAACATGGCCAAAACTTACAGTGAAGATTATAACAGTCGTTATAACGGTGGGGCAATGGATTATATCAACACAGCACAATTTGTTGGAGACATTGATAGGCAATATTGGGCGGATCAAGCTTTTTCATTGAAAAAAGACGGAGACATCACCGTTCCATTTAGAACCAATTATGGATGGCATTTGCTTCAGCGTGTAAATTTACGTCCATTGAAATCTTTCGATGACAAAGACATGCATTCAATGTTGAAGATGGAAGTGCAGAAAAATCAACGTTCTCAAACTTCAGTTGATTCCCTGGTGGTGAAAATCAAAAAGGAAAATGGCTACAAGTTAAACGATAAGGCGGTAAACGCGCTTCTTGGTTATTTGGATAGCAATTTCATGAAGGGCAAGTTTGATGAATTGTCGATACCTGAAATGCACACTGTAGTTTCTGGACCTGCAAAAAAACAAGTGAAGACGGAGTATAATTTGCGTAAAATGGAGGTTTTCCATTTGGCAGATCAATCCTATTCAGTGGGTGATTTGTGCACTCAATTGACATACAACACCAAGCCAATTCAAGGAACAAAAAAAGAAGGTTTGGATCGTTTGATAAATGCTTGGGTAGACAAAACTTGTGTGGAATATCAGGATGAGCATTTAGAAGAGAAGTCGGTTGAATTCCGAGATATCTATCAAGAATATAAAGAAGGTATTTTGATGTTTAATCGAATGCAGCAGTTGGTTTGGGACAAAGCCAACAATGATTCTGCTGGTTTAGCAAAGTATTTTGCTGCCCATCAAGGAGAGTATAATTGGGGAGATCGTTTTGATGTGGAAGTGTTCTTCTGTAATGATGCCAAAATGATGAAGATCGTGGCGAAAGAAGTGAAAAAAGGCATTTCAACGGATAGTATTCGTCGTGAACACACCAAGAAAAACGTATTGGATTATGCTTACAAATCTGGTAAATACGAAATGGGCGATACGTTTTTATTTGCACCATCGCGCATTTTGAATATGTTGTTCGACGATGCAAAATCTGCCAAACCCAAGTATCGCAAGCCAGGCATTTACAGTGTTGGACCTGTAGGCGATGATTTTGTGGTGGTGAAAGTGAAAGCTTTCTTGCCTGCTGGGCCAAAGACTTTGGATGAGACGCGCGGACCTGTTGCCTCTAAGTACCAAGAATTGTTGGAACGCGAATGGATTGAGACCCTGAGAATGAAATATCCTGTAACAGTGAATGAATCTGTAGTTCAGAATATTGAAGCCAAACTAGTGAATCAGAAATAAAGCTCGATTTACTGTGCAACACTTGAGAGTTTTAATATTGGGTTTGTGCATTTTTGTTGCATCGGCAACGCGTGCACAATTAACAACAAGTGGACCCCTGCTGCCCCCAAAATACGTGGATGGTGTCTTGGTGGTTGTGGGAAATAAGGTCATTTTGCGGAGTGAATTGGAGGAGAACAAAATGCAGATGGAATTGGACATGCGTGGCAAAGATCCGCATGACATTGAATGCATGGTTTTAGAGCAGTTGATCATCAACAAGTTATTATTGCATCAAGCGGAATTGGATAGTTTGCCTGTATCCAATGAGGAAATTGAATACACGATCGATAATCGATTGAGATACTATCGCAGTAAAATTGGTAGTACCGAGCAATTGGAAAAATATTTGGGTAAATCTATCGCGCTGTGGAAAGAAGAAATTCGTCCTTTGATGAGGGAGGAATTGATGATCAACGCGATGCGGAATAGCTTGTTAAAAGATGTTAAAATTTCACCCCAAGAGGTAAAGAATTTTTATGATTTGATTCCCGCTGATAGCTTGCCAATTATTCCAACAGAAGTGGAGGTAGCCCAATTGCTAGTTGTTCCCCCGGTGAGTTTAGAATCTAAGGAATTTGCAAGAGAACAATTGGAGTCTGTTCGCAAGCGTATCATAAAAGGTGAGAGTTTTGAGAAGTTGGCTCGCGCTTACAGCATGGATCCAGGTTCAAAAGCACAGGGTGGTTTGTTGCCAGAATTTGGCAGAGGTGAGATGGCTTCTGAGTTTGAGCGGATGGCTTTTAAATTAAAGCAAGACAGTATCAGCCCCATCTTTGAAACGGAATTTGGTTATCACATAATGAAAGTTTCCAAAAGACGCGGAGAAAGGGTAATTGCATCTCACATATTGATTCGGTCGGAGAATACAAATGACGATATCACCAAGGCATTGTACAGGATTGATTCGGCATATAATTTGTTGACTGACAATAAAATACAATGGTGTGATGCAGTAAAAAAATATGCAACGGCAGGGGATAAAATTTTAGCATACGACAAAGGTTCTTGTGGATTTTTCACAGACATGAGAACGGGAATGCAAAATATGCAGTTTGAAAATTTGCCACCGGACGTGAGGAAGATTGCAGAAAAAATGAAGCCAGGTGAGATATCATCGCCCCAGCTTACCAGCACAGAAGATGGAAGACCGGTTTATCGTTTGATTTATGTAAAGTCGATCACACCGCCCCACAGTGCAAACTTGGTGCAGGATTATAGCAAAATTCAGATGCAGGCGGACAATAAAAAGAGGTACGAAACGCTTCAAAAATGGATTTCGGTTCATCGGAACGTTACCTATATCCGCTTCAAAGGAAAGTCATTTGATTGTGAAAATTTGAAATCTTGGGAACATGAGTGATATGGTTGGAACAGCGAAGGATTTTTCTGCCAAAGTATTGGCTTTGCGTGCAGAAATTGGAAAGGTTGTGGTTGGACAGCACGAGGTTGTTGATGCCTTGATCAATGCGGTTTTTTGTCATGGTCACGTGTTAATGGTGGGAGTTCCTGGACTTGCTAAAACTCTATTGGTAAAGACATTATCCGAAACCATGGATTTGTCGTTCAACAGAATTCAATTCACACCCGATTTGATGCCTTCCGATATTGTAGGGAGTGAAATTCTTGACGATGCGAGACAGTTCCATTTCGTAAAAGGACCGATTTTTTCTAACATCATTTTGGCCGATGAAATCAATCGTACGCCGCCCAAGACCCAAGCAGCTTTATTAGAGGCGATGCAAGAACGCCAGGTAACCGCGGGAGGACAACGATATCAACTGGAAGAGCCCTTCTTCGTTTTGGCAACACAGAACCCAATTGAGCAAGAGGGAACGTATCCATTACCCGAGGCACAGTTGGATCGCTTTATGTTTCAGGTGATATTGGATTATCCGGGGTTTGAGGAAGAGGTTAATATTTTAAAGCAGACCACTGGAAGCCAGTTGGGCAGGGCAAAATCTGTAATCTCAGCGCAGGAAATCAAGGAATTTCAGTCGTTGGTACGTCAAGTGCCAGTTACCGATCACGTGTTTGAACAAGTGGTGAGAATCGTTCAGCAAACTCGACCAGGTCAGCCAGGTTCACATGCGATGGCGAATCAATATTTGTCTTATGGTGCCGGTCCAAGAGCTGGGCAGAATTTGATATTGGCTGGTAAATGTCATGCCTTGATGAACGGTAAATTTAGTGTGGATCGTGAGGATATTTTGGCCGTTTCAAAATGGGTGCTCAGGCATCGTATCGTAAGAAACTTTAAGGCCGAGGCAGAAGGTATTTCTTCTGATCAAATCATTGATGCAATTTGTAATTGATCGATTACTCTTTGTGATTTTGTAAACCAATTTCGTTAGCGCTTTGCTTTCGGAATAGCTGTTTGGATGATTACAATTATTTCGATTTTTCACGGCATCCCAAAACGGAGCAGATGGGGCATTTTTCAACGACATGACCTCGGGCGGGACAGTATTCGCGTCCCATGAAAATGATTTGTAAATGGGCTTTGTTCCAAAGGTTTTCGGGAATTTGTCGTTTTAAATCTCTTTCTGTTTGCTCCACACTTTTTGCAGCGCTCAGACGCCATCTGTAAGCCAATCTATGGATATGAGTGTCTACAGGGAAGGCGGGAACTCCAAACGCTTGCGACATCACCACTGAGGCCGTTTTATGTCCAACCGACGGCATGGCTTCTAATGCTTCGAAGGATTGTGGCACTTGACCTCCATGTTGCTCCATGATCATTTTTGACAGACCGTAAATGCCTTTGCTTTTCATCGGCGACAATCCGCAGGGTCTAATGATGTCCTGTATTTCTTCTACCGATAATTTGAGCATATCGGCAGGGTTGTTGGCCTTTGCGAAGAGAAGCGGGGTGATTTGATTTACACGTTCGTCTGTGCATTGTGCGCTAAGCAAAACGGCGATGAGCAGCGTATACGGATCAGTATGATTCAACGGAATGGGCGTTTCGGGATACAATTCTTCCAACTTGGTAATTACAAATTGCACGCGTTCCGATTTATTCATGGGTTTTGGGGTGGTTTAAAAGAAATGATTGTGATTGGTATGGCTGTGAAAGGGGGTATTCACGAAGGCGTTTTCAAAAGTTTTCGGGGATATTGGCTGATTGATTGTTACAAGGCAGGCATCTGGAAAAGCGAAATTACCTTGATTATCGCGGAGTGTAAATTCAGAAATGAGTCCTTTTGTAACAACCATGTTTAGGTGGTATGTTATGTCATCAACTGCAATAGTTCTTTGATGGTGATAGGTTGGCGAATATCCTAAAATCCATTCATCTTGGGTGAATTTTTCTGATTTGAGTTGCTGAATATGCTTGTCTTCTTCAGATTGAATGGAGGAAATCTGAGATTGGGTAATGGTTGAGATTTTTTTTGCTAAGGTGGAGATGGTTTGATGCAAGTCTGCCAAGTGGGGAAAGTGTTCGGCGAGGTTGGTAACTGCAGATTTGTTGCTTTTTACAGCTTTGTCTTGGTAAATCCCTTCGGAGTGAAGTGCTTTGCCAAGATGATGGATATTGGCATTGATGAGCAGGGTTCCGTGGTGTAAAACGCGTTTTTTTTGTTGGAAGATATGTTGTGCGTTGCCTGAGAATTTAACACCCTTGTAGAGCAGGTCGTCTCTTTCGGAATAGGATGTCTCGATGCCCATTTCTAGGAGTGCTTGTCTGATAGGTTCCAAGAAACGTTTATAGTTTACGGCTTTGTCCAGTGTTGTTCCGAGGTCTTGAATGAAAGAGAAATTCAGATTGCCAAGGTCGTGGTAAACTGTGCCCCCGCCGCTAACGCGGCGGGCAGGAGCAATGTTAAGCTGCCTGCAGGCAGCATAATTGATTTCCGCACAAATGTTTTGGTGTTTTCCGCATACAACCGCACTCTCACTGCGCCATAGCATAATGATATTCTCATCCGTTTGGTGCAGAAAATACGCTTCTGCTGCCAAGTTGTAATATACATCGGTTGAGTCTGATACAATGAGGCGCATGGAAATTGCTTATGGAGGTTAGTTGCCTTAACCCAAAGGCTCTGTAGCAGATTTTGACCTGCGTAATTCGAAATTCTGTCCCAAATACACCTTTCTCACCATCTCATCGTTTGCCAATTCTTGGGCAGTACCATGCTTTAGCAACTTACCCTCAAACAATAAATACGCCCTGTCTGTGATACTCAACGTCTCTTGAACATTGTGGTCGGTAATCAAAATACCAATATTCTTTTGTTTTAGTTTGGCCACAATTTGTTGGATATCCTCCACTGCTATTGGGTCTACCCCAGCAAAGGGTTCGTCCAATAGAATAAACTTGGGGTCGGTTGCCAAGGCTCTGGCGATTTCGGTTCTTCTGCGTTCTCCCCCGGAAAGCACTTTTCCTAGGTTTTTTCTAACCTTTCCGAGTCCAAATTCGCTGATCAGGGATTCCAATTTATCTTCTTGCTCTTTTTTGGAGAGCTTGGTCATTTCTAGGATGGCTTGGATATTTTCTTCTACGCTCAATTCTCTAAAAACAGAAGCTTCTTGGGGTAAATAACCAATACCATGTTGTGCCCTTTTAAACATGGGCCAGGTGCTAATTTCGGTGTTTTCGAGGTAGACTTGGCCTTCATCGGGGCGAACCAAGCCAACGAACATGTAGAACGACGTTGTTTTCCCGGCGCCGTTGGGGCCCAATAATCCTACAATTTCACCTTGGTTGACTTCAACGCTCACATCGTTTACCACGCGTTTTGCGCCGTATTGTTTTACCAAATGCTGTGAACGGAGTTTCATCGTAGCAAATATAGGGCAAAAAATAAAGGGCTTCCGCGCAGCGGAAGCCCTTTATTATCGCTAAAATTATCACTACCTTTGTAGCGGCGGTACGGCCAGCTCCCCATTCACTTCCCCAGGGCCGGAAGGCAGCAAGGACAATGGGTTGTAGCGGCGCGATACCGCCTTTTTTATTGTAAGGGGTTGATGATCAACCCCATCCCAACAAATTTTATTTTTTTGCTACCAGTAATTTAATAGTTACTTGGTTTTTTCTCGCCCCTTCCGGTACCACCCCAACGCGTGTTGTTGCGATTGCCGTTTCCGCCAGATCCGCCAGGATTAGCCCCGCGGTATCCACCGCCTGAAGGACGTTCAGCAGATGATGCGCTTCTTTCGCGAGGTGCTCCACCGCCAAAACTTGGACGTTCGCCACCTGCAGTTGCTCCCGTGCGAGGACTTCTATCGCCACCGCCGTAGCTGCTTCCACCGCCACCATAACTGCTTCCGCCGCTGCGAGATCCACCACC
>Ga0214923_10009111_pt1 | contig 10384 bp, 10 predicted proteins | sample LL1510_MetaG_FD_177993 | JGI IMG/M metagenome (GOLD analysis project Ga0214923, IMG submission 177993) | Freshwater microbial communities from Lake Lanier, Atlanta, Georgia, United States - LL-1510 | ecosystem: Environmental > Aquatic > Freshwater > Lake | place: USA: Georgia | collected...
TGAATACGAAGTAGAATGGTTACCTAAATTAGTAAAGGGCAATACAAGTAAGCCTCCCAAGAAAGAATTTGTCCTAAACAAATCAGGACAATCAGCCCAAAAACAAAAAGCAATGAAATCAATGGGCAACGACAATTTGGCTAACATCTTAAAAAATATATAATATGATTTGGGGAATAATAGCTATCATACTTTGGATAGCAACAGTTATTGGTTACGTAGTTCGTAACTTAATGGTTCAAAACGAAAAACTTATTCGTTTAGTAGAAGAAAGAGACATTTATATTAACAATTTAGACGCTGTAATAGAAGATATTACTAAACGTCTTCAAGAAGTTGATAATAAAGGTACATTTGCCAGCGATGATGAAGTTGGATTTTTCTTTAATAGTTTAAAACAAATGTCTGAAACACTAAATGTGTATAAAATTAGAAAATAATAATGGCTAAAAATTCAATAGACGAGTTATTAAAAGAAGAAACCGTCGCCCTTACTAAACGTGGTACTGTACGTAAACGTAAACCAAAAGAATCAATTCAATATTTTACAAGCGATACTGAAGAAGCAATTTTAGAATATTTACGAACTAAAAATTCTGCTAAACGAAATAAGATATTTAATGAAAGAATCAATTACGCGTTTCATAAGTTGGCTGAAAATATCATCCATACTTTTAAATTTTATTATACAGAAGTAAATACTATTGATGAATTAAAACATGAGGTAGTAGCATTTTTACTTGAAAAATTACACTTATATAAGCAAGAAAAAGGTAAAGCATACTCATATTTCGGTACAATTGCTAAGCGTTATTTAATTTTATATAACAACGCCAACTATAAGAAGTTAAAGGAAAAAGCTGATGTAGAAGCCGTAGACGAGGATAAAACAATATTCATCGATTTAGTTAACGAGGAACATAATAATATGCCGTTAAATAAATTTATAGATTTGTTTGTAGGCCATGTAGATAAAAATTTATATAAGTATTTCCCTAAAGATGAAGACGCTAAAACCGCAGATGCTGTAGTTGAATTATTTAGACGTCGCGAAAGTTTGGATATATTTAATAAAAAAGGTATATACATTTACATCAGAGAAATAACAGACCAACCAACACCACAAATAACCAAGATAATTAAGAAGTTAAAAACCATATATAAGGAATTACTTTCTCAATATCTTGAACATGATAGGTTACTTACTAACTAAAAGTTTATTAAGACAATATTTATTGTCAAAACGTCATGGATTTTAATCAAGTAACATTGTTCGGGAGTAAAACATTCGCCGACTTACTTAAAGAAATATACACCAATTCTAAAGATAAGGAAAAACAAATCTCTGCTTTAATTCAGGGTTTGAAACCATTAATCGAAACTCCTGGTGATGCTACACTTATTGTGCCGCTTATTAAGGAATATATGGAAATAGCCGTTAAAAACGACGAAGCATTAATTAAAATGGCTGGTATCGTTCAACGTGCTATGATGAATGCGGGTGCTAATGAAGATTTATTATTAAGTGATTCGGATAAAGAATTATTATTCAAAAGCTTAGACGATTTAGGTTCAAATGTTAAACAAACCGAAATAAAAGAAACAGATGCCGTTAGGTCCTAATTTTGGTGGTCAAGTATCAGGTGCCGGTAAGAGTGGAGGTGGAGGCTCATCAGCACAATTTTTCCCAGCAAGGGTAAAGGATATTGTATTGCAACCCAGTACAAATCCTAGCTCAATGTTTGTATTAAACGCAGGATATACTTCTATAGCATACATTTCATTCCACCCTCTTAAATCAGTAGTTGATTCACCAAATAAAGGTAACTTAATAGCCGCACCTTTAGATATTAATATTAGACGTTTACCTTTACTTAATGAGGTAGTTTTGATTTTATCTACTACTGATGTAATGAATGAAGATCATCTTGCCCAAAAATATTATTATATCAGCGGTGTTAGTATTTGGAATAGTGTTCATCATAACGGTTTTCCTGATTTACAAAATTTAGGCGCTACTCAAAAATCAACTAATCAAGTTGGTTACCAAAGTACTAAAGATGGTATTGTTAAAAAACAAAACGATCCACCAAAAGATTTATATTTAGGTGACACATTTATTGAAAACCCAGAAATTAGAAATTTATTTCCTGTAGAAGGAGATGTTATAGTAGAAGGACGTTTTGGTAATTCAATGCGCTTATCTCATACTTCAAGATTTCCGTCTCAATCGGTTACAAGTCCCTGGAGTGGATATGGTTCAAATACTAGACCTATTACCATTATACGTAATGGACAAACAAAACAAGTTCCCGCTGTAAAGTGGACACCCATATTTGAAAGTATAGATGGTGATGCTTCATCTATTTACTTAACCAATGGTCAACAAATTCAAATGACTCTTGCTTCAAAAAATTTAGCATCATACGGTACTGTAATAACATCATCAGCTAGTGTAGTACAAGTACCAAATGTATTAATGCAACCTTCAAATAAGGCCTTGATTACTTCTGATGATAGTGAATTAGAATTAGCAGTATCACAATCTACTTCTAACCCACCTCTTAATACTATTAAAACAACAGTAACATCTTCAGTAAGTGCAAGTGCTGAGGTTGTAACTAATTCAAGTATAGCGGAAACTACTCCAACAGCTAGTGTCGATGGAACAGTAGAAAAAAAGATAACAAAAGGTGCAGGTTCTACTAGATATCAAGCAATCCCTGAATCTAAGATGGGACCATTAACTTGGTTAGGTGAAGAAATTCAAGCACTAGATTATCAAGGTGAGTATGCCTCAGAAGATGATGAATCTCAATATTGGATAACTCCAGAAGCCGCTATTATTCCGGATGCTGTTACTAGAATATTATATCCCCCACCACCTCCAACACCCCCAACAGGAAACGGCCCAACAGGAAATGGCCCAGCTGGTGGAGGTAATCCTCCTCCATCTCAAAATTTAACACCAGCACAAATTGAAGCAGCTAAAAAAGCAGCAGCAGCTGGTTTAGATGTATTACCGGGAGTATATACTGGTAATGGAGGTATAAAATTAAAATTAGCTGCTATTACTAATAGTTTAGTTGCTGAAGTAAGTTTGGTGCAAACATTTATAGTAATGGCGGCCGCTGCTCAAAAAGATGGAGTTACACTTTCAGTAACTAGTGCCTTTAGACCTCCATACGAAGGTATACCTAAAACAAAAACACCAGGTGGAAAAACTATTTCCGCTACAGGACAGTGGGAATCTAGAGGATCAACTCGTTATCGCCCAAATAATACTGATACTAAAACAGGCAAACCGTGTGGGCCGTGGACTATAGAGCGAAGAGATAAGGCTGGTAGCTTTTGCTGGGATGCTGAAACAGGAGCTCCCGGATATTCAAAACATGGTCAGGGTATTGCTCTTGATCTTGCCGTTGGTGGCGGAAGATCAACTAATCCTCCAACCACTTCATTAAATACAACATTTACTTGGATGGCATTAAATGGATGGAAATTTGGATTTGCTAGACGTTTATGGAATGAAGCATGGCATTGGGAATATCATGGAGAAGCAGTTATAAAGGGAGGCCCTTATACTTTATTTGGAGGCAAACCAGACGCACAGTTCAAACGTGTGATGACATTAAACAATAGACAATATGATTTATCAAAAATAACAGTAGCATAACAATGGCAACATATCAACCAGATTTCCCTTATACCGGTGACCAGATAATAGTAACATCTGGTAGAGTATTATTTAATGCTAAGGATGACTCTGTATTTTTGTTTGCTAATAAATCTATAGGTTTTTCATCAGCAGGTACTATTAACTTTGATAGTGATGATTCTTGCATTATTAATTCCCCTAAAATTTATTTAGGATTAAATGCAACAGAACCCTTAGTTAAAGGATTTAGATTACAATCATATCTTAATGATTTAAATGCAAGTTTATCTCAAGTAGGTATAGCATTATCTAAAATAGCGGGTGTGCCTGTTGGTTCTCCTATGATAACTGTTAATACAGCTGGTACAGATTTATATAAAACAGTTCAGGATTTATCTGTAAGAACTCCACAATTATTATCTAAAAACAATTTTACTTTATAGAATATGGCATTAGCATATGGATCAAGTGCAGCAAAGACTACACCAAAATCTTCTAGTTCTAAGAAGAAAAGTAGTAAAATTGTAACAACTAAAGGTACAACTTTAGATGAATCCACAGTAAGACAACGAGCAAATTTAATTGGTGTAGGAAATAAAATAGAAATAATTCCTCTTGAAAGACCACTACCACTTCCTCCAACCGCGGCCCGTTTAGTAATACCAGCAAATGTACAACCTATTCAATTTAATACTCCTACACTTGCTAAAGGTAGTTTTAGTTCATTTTTACAAAATGCTGCTAATAAATCAATATCAGTAAGTAAAGATTGTCAAATCCAAGTTCAAAAAGGAATTACAAAGGCGGAGGTTGTATCTGAAATTGATTTATGTAATTTAGTATCTTATTTTTTAACTCAAGCTTTACCCTCAGGATCTAACCCAGAAGCTCAATTTCAAAAGTTAAAAAAAGACGCACAAAAGATTCTTGATCAAATTCAAGAAACTGAGGAACAAGTATTACACTTTCCAATAAAAAAAAGTACCATACCTCCACTATCTGGTAGTAATTCTCCAGGTCAAACTTCTGCTCAACCAACAAATTTTTCAGCAGCAAATCCTGATTATGGTGGAGGAGGAAGATATTTTAATCCTACAGCATCAATTGCTTCTTCTACACCTTCCGTTACTCCATCTATGGTTGGTATAAGCTCTCCATCAGGTAGTAATGGTACATCAGTAGGAAATGGTCTTACAGTAGACCAATCTATGGAAGCAATTAGAAAAGTAAAAGATTTAATCAATGGTTTAAATATTCCTGAACCTATTGTAAAAATTTTACCTGGAGGAGCAAAATTGATTGACTCATTAAAACGTATCAATCAAAATGTTCCTACTAATATGAATACTTTTCCTCAACAAGATATTAGAAAAATATTTGAAACATTTACTGAATTAAAAGATATATTAAACGGAATAGCAACTTCTGAAAATCCTGCAGATTTACTTAAAGTAATTTCTGCAAATAATGCAATTAATAAAATACAAGATATACTTAATCCAAAGAATTTAATTCCTACATTAAATACTATGTTAGTAACAGTAGAATCTGTTAATAAAACTTTAACTGTATTAAATTCATATATAAGTAAATTAGCAAGTGTAGCTAATTCCTTAAATACTGTTATAACGGTATTCAAAACTTTATCTAAATATATTCGTAAATTACCTATCCCAAACATGTACACCACAGCAGGTGTTACTTCTACTTTAAGTAATATAGCTGAAGTTATAGATAAAAAAGCAGACCAAGCAGCAAGTAATGTTGAACAAATTTCTAATTTTTTAAATGCTTTAACTAGAGCGTTAGGTGGAGTAATTGCTCGCATTGCTGTTTTGATTGAATTATTAACTTACATTTTAAGTAATTTACAAAAATGTGATAAAACTAAAAATCTTCCAATTACTCAAAAATTAGCAGATGCAACAATTTTACTTCAAAATAATTCAACTAAATTAACAACTTCTCTTCCCGCTAAAAAAACTACTAATAAAACTATCCAATATAAAGGATATAATTTAACTATAGTAGAGGAAGAAGTAACAGATACAGGTATTGCTTTAAATAGAAGATATGGTATTATTACTGATAAAAGAGGAGTATTAGTATTAAAATCAGAATTAACCTATTCAAATAATACAGACTTAATATATAATGAACTTAAATTTTTGATTGACAAAAATGGTCTTAATGCTGATACTAGTGCAAGTAGTACTCAAAGTGAATCTGATGTAATAAATGCTCAATTAGATTTACCAAGTGAAGCTGAACAAAATGCAGATTTAGCTCAAACCCAAACTGAAATAAATGATGCTCTTAGTCAGGTACAACCTATTAAGAACATGAAAGAAAAACAAACTAAACGAGATAAACGCAGAACAAAACGTTTAAAACGTATTATTAAAAGATTAAAATCCCAAGGAAAAACTAAAGAACAAATTAGAAATAATAAATTTGTAAAAAATGCTACTACTCAAGAATTTGAGGATGCTTGGAATGAACTAAATCAAAACTAATAAATAAATTATATTTTTGTAAATATTTATATATATGAACATCGCAACTTTTAGAAAATTAATACGAGAAGAGGTAGCTAATGCACTCCGCCAGGAATTGCCTACTATACTTAACGAATCTATTAAGGCTCCTACAAAACAGGCGACACCTAAACGTTCATCAATCTCAGATTTGATGGAAGGTCGCCCAGAAAAACATACTGATTTTCAACTAACTGGAAATCCTATGTTAGATTTATTAAACGAAACACGTGTCCAAATGACTACTCAAAATGAAGAGTGGCCATCTATGGGTAATTATGATTCAAGTGCAATTAATAGTTATCGAGCAGAAATGATGGGTGCTTTTGGTGGTAATGGTGCTCCTGCAGTGCAATCAGTAGATCAAATGGTACAAACAGCAAGACCTGCTGCAGATGTAACACAAGTTCAAATTAACGCAGTTCCCGATTTTAGTAAAATGATGGGTGCTTTAAAAGATAAAGGTAAATTATAATGGCCGGATATATATTTAGAAATAATTTAAATGGTAATAAAAGACCAAGTACAGGGGTGGGTATTTCTCTACCTTTTGATGGTTATACTGGAATTAATTCTACATATTCAACCCAGGCTGCCACAAAATCTAACCTTTTAAATTTTTTATTAACTGATAATAGAGAACGTATTTTTAATCCTAACTTTGGTTCAGGAATCAGAAGTTTAATATTTGAACAAATAACCACTTCTACAGCAAGTGAGTTAACAAATATGATTACTCAAGAAATTGCAACGTACTTTCCTAATATTATTATTTCACAATTAGAAGTTACCCCTATTGAAGATTTAAATACACTTCAAATATTTTTTAGATATTCTGTAGCGTTAACTAACATAGAAGATGAAATACAAGTAACATTCCAAAATAATACATTAACTTCTCCAAATGCCATCTAGTAAGAAAATATCATACATAAATAAAGATTTTGATACCTTTAAGCAACAATTAATAACGTTTGCTAGGACTTATTATCCCGAATCTTATAATGACTTTACCGAAGCATCACCAGGGATGATGTTTATTGAACAAGCCTCTTACGTAGGGGATGTTTTATCATTTTATGCTGATAACCAAATGCAGGAAAACTTTGTTCAGTTTGCAAAGCAAAGAAAAAGTTTACTTGCTGCTGCTTATAGAGGTGGTTATGCTCCTAAAGTTACTGCTGCATCAAGTGTAGTAGTAGATGTATACCAAATTTTACCTTCTACAATTATATTTGGACAAACTGTTCCTGATTGGAATTATGCTTTAATTATTGAACAAGGAGCTCAATTAGCATATGTAGGTGATCCTTCAATTAAATTTTATATTAAAGATAAAATTGATTTTACTCAATCCGGTTCTAATAACCCAACAGAACTATCTGTTCGTTCATTAAATAATCTAAATCAACCAGATTATTATCTTGTTAAAAAACAAGCAATGGCTGTAGCTGGAGAATTAAAAACAGTTGATTTTAGTTTTGGTGCTCCTGTTAAATTCCCAACTGTACAAATATCAGATGAAAGAATTATTGGTATTGTTAGTACTGTAGATAGTGATGGAAATAAGTGGTCTGAAGTACCTTATTTAGCACAAGAAACAATTTTTGCTCCTGTAGAAAATACAATATTAAACGACCCAAATTTATATCAATATAGAAATCAAGTTCCTTATTTATTAAAATTACAAAAAGTTCCAAGACGTTTTGTAGGTAGATATTTAACTGATAATTCTTTACAATTACAATTTGGTGCTGGTATTTCTAATGCTGCGGATGAATATATTACTCCAAATCCAGAAAACGTAGGTATAGGTTTACCTTATGGGGTAGATAGAATGACTACTGCTTATGATCCATCAAACTTTATGTACACAAAAACATATGGTATTGCTCCTTCAAATACAACATTAACTGTTACTTATTTAGCAGGAGGTGGAGTTGCATCAAACGTACCTTCAAATACTTTAGGTACATTTGTTTCCGGTACTGTTGCTTTTTATGGAACTAATTTAAATTCAACTATTGCTGCTACTGTTAACCAATCATTGGTTTTCAATAATGAAATAGCTGCTACTGGAGGTGGTGATGGAGACTCAGATGATGATTTAAGATTAAATACTTTAGCATCATATCCAACACAATTACGTACTGTAACTAAAGATGACTATTTAGTTAGGGCAGTTTCTTTAGATCCTAAATATGGTATTGTATCGAAAGCTTATATCACTCAAGATAAAGCAGTTACTCAAGATACTTATGCTCCAATAGAAAATAATCCATTCGCCTTAAATTTATATATTTTATCAAGAAATAATATCAATAAACTTGAGCCACCTACCCCAGCATTAAAAGCAAATTTAAAAACATTTTTAGGCGAATATAGAATGTTAACAGATGCTATCAATATTCTTGATGCCTTTATTATTAACATTGGTATAGATTTCGATATCGTTGTTAGACCAAATTACAATAATAAAGCAGTATTAAATAGTTGTTTAGTAGAATTAAATAGATATTTTAGTATAGATAATTGGCAAATAAATCAACCAATTATTCTTGCAAACGTTTATACTTTACTTGATACTATAGAAGGTGTTCAAACTGTACAGAAAGTCAATTTTTATAACTTAGTTGGAGAAATATCAGGTTATTCAAAATATGCGTACGACATGAAAGCTGCTACGATCAATGGAATTATTTATCCTTCATTAGATCCAAGTATCTTTGAAGTTAAATATCCAACAACTGATATTGCAGGTAGAGTAGTAAACTTCTAAAAAGTAACAAGTAAGTATATTTATATAGGATTAATATACTTATGGCAGTTTATAAACTATTCCCCGAAAAAGACGCATTTATTTGGTCTGAACAGCAAACTCAAAACATGGGTCGTGACGAAATCCTTGATATTTCAACATACAATGACCCAGATATTGTTAATGGTAATTTAGATGTTATCCCCTCAGTAACAAGAGCATTGGTTAAATTTAATCAATCTCGAATAGATGCAATACTTGATACAGTAATTAATAGAAATCACGCAACCCATAGTGATAATTGGGCTGCATTTTTTAATTTGTACCTAGCAAATGCTTCTAATTTACCTCAAACTTATACATTACAATGTAATGCAATTTCTCAATCATGGGAAATGGGTACTGGTAAATTAGCAGATAGACCAAGAACACACAATGGTGTATCTTGGGAATATAGAAGTTCATCTTCATCTGCAGTAGCTTGGCAAACTTCAAGTTTCCAAACAAATGTTACTTCATCAGATAATGGAATACCAGGACAAAGAGGAGGTGGAAACTGGTTTATTAGCCCTTCTTCATCTCAAACATTTAATTATACATCAGATAAAGATATTAATTTTTCAGTTAGATCAATAGTAGAAAGGTGGCACAGTCATAGTTTACATCCAGGGGTTTACCCAGAAGCTTTTGGTAATGAAGGATTTATTGTTAAGTATACAGGAAGTTTAGAATATAATACTTCAAGTATTCAACAATTAAGTTATTTTTCAATGGATACTCATACAATATATCCTCCTGCATTAACATTTATGTGGGCTGATTATGTTAGTAATCCAGGTACTAGTTCTATTGTTAATAATAATCAATTTATTACTACAATAGGTAATTTACAACCAGAACTTACTTCTAACAGTGTATATAGATTTAATGTTTATTCAAGAGATCAATATCCTCCTAGGTCGTTTCAAACTCAGTCCGTATATTTAAATACCAAACTACTTCCTACAGCAAGTACTTGGGCTTTAAAGGATGTAATTACTGGAGAAATGGTTGTTGATTTTCACCCTGTATATACTAGATTAAGTTCAAATCCTTCTTATAATTACTTTGATGTATATGCTGATGGGTTAGAGCCAGAAAGATATTATCAAATATTAATCCAAACAATAATTGGAGACCAAGCAATAACAATCGATAACCCCGATTATTATTTCAAAATAGTTAGATAATGAGTCAACAAGTTCAATTAACTAAAAAAGTATATGGACGTGGATTGTATCCTCAAATAATTGATACTAATTTTAATCAATTAATTCCAACACCTCCTGTTGTTGCTAATGTAATAACGGTGCCTGAATTTTTTGAAGCATATGAAAATTTATTTTATGAAATTCCAGTAACCGGAGATATTAACTCTCACGAATATCTAGT
>Ga0214923_10009112_pt1 | contig 10381 bp, 9 predicted proteins | sample LL1510_MetaG_FD_177993 | JGI IMG/M metagenome (GOLD analysis project Ga0214923, IMG submission 177993) | Freshwater microbial communities from Lake Lanier, Atlanta, Georgia, United States - LL-1510 | ecosystem: Environmental > Aquatic > Freshwater > Lake | place: USA: Georgia | collected 2015-10-15
TTTGGCTGTGTCTATAGCGACGAGGAAATACCCGTTCCCATCCCGAACACGGAAGTCAAGCTCGTCAGCGGTGATGGTACTGCACTTTTAAGTGTGGGAGAGTAGCACGATGCAGCCTATTAAATCGAACCCCTGAGGAAGAAATTCCTCGGGGGTTTTTTGTTTTGCTCACTAGTCTAATTATGTGTCAAGATCATGATAGTAATCTAGATATTTTGCGACTAGCGCGCCATTGTTTGAGCATAGGTTTATTCATCAAGTGCAAAAAAAAATAATCCACCTCTTGACCGCATTCCTCTCATGTGTCGTTTTTGCTCATACCGGCTGGGCCTCTAGCTCGTTGCCTTTTAACTTTAATTTTAAAAAAGAGGCCGGGATTCTTACGCGGCCAGAAGCGCCTAATACTCTTTCATCAGATCGTTATCCTATCCTGGTCCATTATTCTCAGGCCTCCTCAGATGACTACGCACGTTCAGTTTTGAATTATCTCGAAACTGCTTGGGAGCGGGAGTTTATTACAATGGGTTTTCGTGTCCCGCTCGCGGATCATGGCGAAGGCGGAGATGATCGATTTGATCTATATATTTCCCCTGATCTAGACCCAGGAGTTGGCGGCTATACCGGATTTAGTGGATTTGAAAACGAGACTCCTTTAGCGGATGCCTATGGGTATATAGTTATCGCTACGAATTTGAATCCTAAACTTATTCGCGGTGTCATAGCGCATGAGTTATTCCACGCGTCGCAAATGGCCTATGATTGGTGGGAAAGTTTATCGTTTGCCGAGGGATCTTCCGTTTGGATTGTTCAACACATATTCCCGGACGAAGATATATTCTGGCGTTATTACAAATTTTTTAACGCCGAGCCTCATCGCTCTCTCGACTTCGTTAGTTTGAAATCACCTTACCAATATGGCACTGGTATTTTTTATCAATTTCTCGACGAACATTTTGGCCAAGGCAAATTCGGTCTAGCAGCAGGTCAATTTATCAAGTTAATTTGGGAACAGACTGGCCAAAACACATTTGAAAACGAACCCAATTTCCTACAAACTATAAATAAGCTCCTTGGTGGCCGAAATTTTAATTTTGAAGCACTGCGATTCGCGTGGTCTGAGTTTGCAGTTTGGCGATTACTAGTGGGTAAACTTTCAGATGGTAGACACCTGGCTGGTTCTGAAAAATGGGAGAACTCCGAGCCCGTAGTGGATCAGACAGTACAACTCAGCGACACCGCGGTGGAAGGCGTTAGCCAAAAGCCTAACGAGCCTCTTTCTCATGCTTATATCGCGGTAGATTTGCCCGAAAACTGCTCTTCTAATTTAAGAGTTCGTGCCAGCGGCGCGGAGGGTTTTCAGTATAGTTGGAGACTTATAAGTTACCGCCAAAAATCGGTGAAAATTGGGGATTTAGTCCAAAGTATTGATGATCATCAAATCGAAATAAATCAGCAGGTCGATAGCGCCGATAGAACGTTTCTGATTGTGAGTGTATTGCCGTTCGACGGCTATGATCCAGCGAGTTCAGATAAAAAAAGCAGCCTATTCCGTTTTGAGTTTCAGCTGACGGAATAGGCTTTAAATTGGTCTAGCTTTCGTCGATTAAACCTTAGTTTAAAAACTCGACTTCCATATTAGTCACATTCACCGGGCAGGGCCTCGTGACCAACCACTCTCAGAACCCAATCACCCCGCAGACCGTAGGCTGCGCTATAATTCCAGCCACCAGGAATTGCGAAGATAACATTGTTTGCGGCATTTATACCGTCAAGATCACGAAAAACACTGGGCGCACCAGAATGAGTAAATTCAAGTGCCGCGCCAACATATTGTCCGCCCTTCGCGCACCCGATTGACGAATCTTGGCCGACTGCCGGGATGTCGTTCCAGTAAGGGCCCGGAGTGACGCTCGCAGCATTTTCAATCTGCGCGTCTATTTGAGGATTTGTTGAATCTGTCACGCCCATTTGAAAAAATACTTGTAGATTAGTTTTGGTTTGATCTGCAGCAATGTTGCCATTCCCGATTAAAACACGAAAATAATCGATCTTGAAGTTCTTAACTTCGTTGGGGACTTTCAACCAAACGCCAGCTTTTTCTTGGGCCACAAAACCGGTCTGAAGGTAGGCTTGGCCAGTTTGCTCATTAAAGCTATCGTTCTTCAAAACGATTTGAGTAGGAGCTTTCTCCTGGTCAATAAAATTAAATCGTGACACATGACTTTCAAGGGGACTATACGCGAAGGCCTGTAAGCTAGAAGTCGAGATCAAAACGCCCAATAATTTAAGTATTCTTGTATTCAAGGGTGTCTCCTTCAAATGTTGAACTCTTTCGCATCAGATTAGCAAGAAAATATTTAGAGAGCAATTCAAAGAATTAATCTCCACTTTGAATAAATCTTCAATACCGGTCTACCTAATTCGACGCCGTGTCAAAAAGCCGGCTTTCGAGAAACAGATATCTGTCAATATCAATGGGCAGATACCCGTTTTCGTCCTGAGCAGTTAAAGTCAAGCTCCTCAGCGGTGATGGTACTGCACTTTTAAGTGTGGGAGAGTAGCGCGATGCAGCCTATTAAATCGGAAAGCCCTGGAGAAGAAATTTTCTGGGGCTTTTTGTTAATGCTTTTTGATTAAGAGGATTCCCACCTGACTGGCTAATTAAAGCGCGATCAGATGGGTTTTACTCATTTCTCGTAAATGTCTAGCTTGTTTTCGGTAGCTGTTCCTAATTATGTTTCACTTCGGACACCATTTCAATTTCAGATTGTAGCCTCCAGAATTGTCAGTGTAGGGGTTATCCCAAAACTGAACCTGCAGTGCTCCATATTGACCGGCAGTATTGGCGAGCGAAACGGATTGCCCGTTTACAAAAAACTTTAGTGCTTGTGGCGCAGAGAGTTCAACCTTAGTTGAGCCCTTCATGCAGTTCTTATGCACACAAGCTACTCCTGAAGAGCCATCTAAACTCACGGATCCACCTGATCCGTCAAGGTTGATTCCGGTACTTAAAACAGCGCCACTCGTAGCGCTTACGTAAACACTGCCTGATTGACAGGGTTTAACTGTTGGTCGACAACTTTTCGAATTCGCCACGGTGGTATCAATACACTTGCGAGTGCACTTACCTTGTTGCAAATCCGTAATCAATCGTTGGCTTTTTAAATTCGCTACAGCAATTTCGCATTGCCTAGAAATATCCTCGAGGCGTGCAGGCCCAGAGCTTACACACGCCTGTACGCTGGGGTTTATCGCGCTCGGACATTCTTGCAACTGCACAGGCTTCGCATTTTTTATGGCAGTTTCGCACAAATTGAGCAATCCACCACCAAAAACTGGAGTTCCAAAACACTCGATAGCTTTGGCAACGTCCTTTCCACTGCTACATACGGCTTTTGCAGCGATAACGTAAGGATTTTTCTTCACACCTTGTATGCTACTTAGACAGCTAGTGAAATTACATGAGAGGTCAGAGTAGTTTTTCATTACGTCGAGAGCATTCTTGCCTAGGCAAGAACCTTTATAACAAGCGTCCGCGACGTTCAAAATTTGTTTGGTTGCAGAGCCAGAGCACTTAAGGATTGCCTTGTCGGTCTCACTTTGTAGTAAATCTACTAGCTTTCTCGATTGATCTATAAAGAAATTTCCTAATGTCTTAGGGTCGTCCGCTCCGCATTTCTTTCTATATTCTTTGCACTCTGGTAAATTACTGGTGTACGGGGTGTCCAAAGTTCCTTGTGATTGACCTAGCGCAACTGAGCTTACTAAGCTTGTCCATATCCCAACCGCAATACCGAGCCCAAGAAACCGCAATTTTGATGATCGTCTACTCATATTTAAAACCCCTATAGGCTAAATTGTACTCGCACATGACCAGAGTCGCATTCAATGTGTCTAAAGAATTGATCGGCTCAAATTAGAGCAGCTTTAGAGGTTTTTTTGCGCCTTAAAATCCCAATATTAATAGCGGCTTAAGTAAAAACGTCTTGCATAATGTAACTAGGATTAAACCTTTATCTCTCATGCACCCTAATCACGGATTTCAACAGATCAGCAAGAAAGTGGTCAGGGCGCATCTTTACGGAGATACTTCAAATAATATCAGGCATCTAAAATTCTACCTCAAGGTTCTAAAAAAAGCTCCGAATAAAGATCAGTACTTTCTTTGGTGATGACAAAGAAACTACAAATGTCGAGAATACTCTTAAATTATTTTATGATCTAGGGGAGGTCAAAATGAGGCAACTTACGTTATCGCTACAAGTCGGAGTGTTGTTATTGGGTATGTCTGAATTTGCGTTGGCAGATGCGGTGAGGTTACCTAAGTGTCCGAAAAGTCCAATAGGAGAATTAGTCACTTACGAGTATGGGCCAAAAGTAAAATACGAATTTCGGCCTATAAGTGCAAGCTTTGGGGAAGTTAAAATTAGTTCAGACATGTCAAGTCAGTCTATTTCCATTAAATGCACCATGCAGCAGCCACCCTTGCCACCATATCCAACCCCGAAATGCGGCGTAGACTCATTTTCTGTCCTAGGCCGTTGCAAGAAGGAGGGGCTATTTGAGGGAGCGAATTACGAGTGCTATGACGGCAGCAAGGGCACGGTGCCAGCGAAGGGGTGTCTTTCTTCAGGAGAATTAAAAGCTATCGCAGAGTCGCAGTGTTACAACAAATGCAATCATAAATAATAAAGTTCAACAGTGAAACTCTGGTCTTACAAACACCTCGCCTGGCGTCTTAGCCGGGCGAGATTTTTTTTGATACTTAGCAAACAATCGATTGCGCCAAATTTGACGGCACAATTTTCGGGATACACGCGCTCTGGGATCTTGTACAGAGGATTTGCTAGACATGCTAAGCAAGATTGTTTGTGGATGAACCCGCCCCTACGGCGAGAAGATTGGTAAGACTCCGGCAATGCTCAGTATCAGGGATACCCAATGATTCGCCCAAATAGCAACGAGCCCGCTGATCGCTTGGACCACGGGCGTTAGAATACGCGGATCTTATACGTTTTCTAAGAGCCGGAATCACATCGGCCAAAACTGTCACACCACTCCCTATAGAGGCGACAGCAATTGCCGTTCCAAAGCTTATCCGGTGCTTTACAAGTGGTGTTAACTGACGATTTAGTACACTGTCCATTTTGTAGTGAATAACCCGAACTACAGCTGGTCGCTTTACATTGACCGATTTCACGTCCCGTACCGGAACTGTTACATGTTATAGTCTGTAGGCCCGATCCATTTGAGGTAGAACACGGTTGTGTACCGATGTATGCATTTTCCTTACAAATTTTCTTAGGCGCACAACTACTGGCGGCTAAGGCGGATGTCTGCTCTTTACAATTCTTCGCACAAGTTCCAACCTGCCACTGATTAATTCTTCCTTGATTCTTAAGGTTGTTAGCTGCTCCTGCACAGCTCTTGCTGATGGTGTCGGGGTCAACGGGTCGACCGTTTTGGCATGCTTGAACTGTCGTACTGACGTTAGAAGGGCATGGCTGCGCCTGACCTCCTTGGCTATTCCTAAGGTAATTTTCACAGTCACCCGCAAGGCCTCCTCCTAGCCCAGGGAAACCTACACATTCCACAACGGTACCAATAGTGCTACCAAAATCACATGCAGCTTTCATTGCAGCAGCCTGGGGATTCGCATACTTCGCAAAGCCACTTAGGCAGCTGTTAAGAGCGCACACAGCTTTGGACGCGGCACCAGGGTGGACGGATGTCCCGGTTTTTTGGGACTACATAAAACCCTTCGAAAGTTGGCATTGGTTAGCAGGACATAACATTTGGATAAACGTGATTAAACTGATTCGCGGCGTGATTGCACAGGGCATGCTATATTTTTTTAAATGATTTCCAAATCCCACAAATAAAGCCTGATAATTGAGGCTGTTTGAAGTTATTGTGTAGATTTTCCGCCCATGATTCCGGGCGCGTCACTATTCGGAAAAAAGATCACCCGAAAAGATCCGGCCGCTGAGAAAAAGCCACCTAATTTGCGGCCTGGCCGTAACTTTTAATCTAAAAAGTCCTTCTGCTATAATTAAGAGCGCCTTAACTATAAATTTCCGCGAAAACTCTTTAGGGTTCGGAGAGGGCTTGCTCCTTGATTGAACTTAGCGAGATCAAAAAATTCTATGATCTTAACGGTAAGCAAGTGCCAATTCTAAAAGGCATCAGCTTATTTATAGGCTCTGGCGAATTTGTTTCCATCATGGGGCCTAGCGGCTCTGGAAAATCAACGCTATCAGCGATATTGGGATGCTTGGCTACAGCGACTAGCGGTATTTACAAGTTGAACGGTCAAGACATTAGTGTATTGAAGTCCGATGAACTAGCTAAAATACGAAATCAATCCATAGGGTTTATCTTCCAAGATTTTAATTTACTTTCTGGCTTATCAGCTCTTGAAAATGTGGCGCTACCTCTAGTGTACGCAGGTGTCCCCACTAAAAAACGCAACGATCGAGCTCTTGAGTGTTTGGCTGCCGTAGGTCTCGAAAAAAAAGCCTACAATAAACCATCTCAGCTATCAGGAGGCCAAAAGCAACGCGTCGCCATTGCTAGGGCTCTTGTAAACGAACCCAGTTTTCTGTTCGCGGATGAACCCACCGGTGCCTTAGATAAAAAGACGGGGCACGAAATTCTTACAATTATGCAGCGCCTCAATATTCAGGGTCATACGATTATTCAGGTCACCCATTCGCCCGCAGACGCTGCATATTCGAAGCGTATTTTACACCTAGTAGACGGAAATATTGTCCGTGAGGAAATGGTTGAGCGTCCAACGATCGGCTCTTCTGTTGAAGAACATCAATCAAATCCCAAAGATTTAGTACCTAAGTTATGGCGCATTGCTCAGTTAACTCCAAAAACATCAAAAGACGACTTGGCGTCGATTCACCTGTTGGCGTCCAAATCTACCAGCCGAGAGGCCAAACTTGGTGCAGCTAGCTGCGTAGTTCGTTGGGCCGATTTCGGCGTCAAATCAATAATGGAGACACTCTTTCGATCTGAGGATTGGACAGTCAGAACAGAGTTTCTAAAAAATTTGAAAAATTTGCCTGCACAAGAAGCGGTCTCATACTATATAGAGGCTCTTAGCGACACAAATTCGTGGGTCCGTCATATCTCTATGACAGAGATAAAATGTCGGCCTCAGTCAGATCTATCAGAACAAAATCAAAAAATAGTCCTTGAGAAACTAACTGATCCCGACGAACGGGTTAGAGCTAGCACTATCTACATCGTGGGGAAATGGCAGATTTCTGGCAAAGATACGTTAATTTCAAGGGCTCTTAATGATCGGGATGATCGAGTCCGTGCTAATGCCGTTGAATGCATCTCGGATAGTGAATTGCGCACAAAATTTGGCGATGAACTTATCAAAATCTGTAAAGAGGATGGAAATAATAGAGTTCGGGCTAACGCTGCAAAGGTTATTGCCGAAATCAATCCGAAACTCGCACTGGATACTGCTGCTCTAATGCTAAAAGAATCAAATGTGATGCAGCGCGCCTCTGGAGCATGGTTGCTGGGTGCCATTGGAAGTTCCGAAGGACATCGTTTACTAGTCCAAGCTTTACAATTCGAAGCAGAGGAGTTTGTAACTAATCAAATTATACACTCCTTATCGAAGGCCGCTCGCGGTCAATTCACTCTGTCGAAACAAATACAGACTATTTTTTCAGAGGCTCAGGGTGGGTTGAATGGGTAATATCCTTGAAATTTTAAAACTGTCAGTAGCTACACTTTGGGAAAATAGGCTCCGCTCAGTATTGACGCTTTTAGGCATGATCTTTGGAAATGCGGCAATTATTGCCACTCTCAGCAGTAATGAGGGAGCTAAGGCGTATATCGCACAGCAATTAGCCAGTTTGGGTAATAAGTTAATCACTATTACAACAGACTCTCAAATTCCAAGCGAAAAAAATTTAGAAGTTTTGCGCAACTTTGCTGATGAACTAGAGCTAGCTACAACAGAACGAGTTTTTGATGGCGCCCAAATCCGAGCGGCCCTGCAATCTGCCAACGTAAGTTTAGTCGCTGTGAGTGCTGAATATTTCAAAGCAATGAATCTCGAAATAAGCAATGGCCGTTTAGTCACCGATAGCGAAGCAAATCAGGCTATGATGGTGTGTTTGCTTGGTCATCACGCTCGAGTATCTCTTTTTGGAGATAAGGCATTTATTGATAAATACATCGAGTTGTCTACGGGCGGACAATCAGTGATGATACGTGTGATTGGCGCTTTTAAAGAAAAAGGGGGGGCATTTGGTGCGACCCTTGACCAAAGCATCTTTGTTAGCCCTCAATTAGGACGAAAACTTGCGAAATTTGATAACCAGAAGGTAATTGCCATGCTGAAAGATGATAATCGTTCAGAAATGGCCAAAGACCAAGTCATGGGTCTATGGTCGTCAATTTTTGGGGACACATTGCGAGTTATTGACGCGCGCGAGGCGATTAGTCGGACGAGAGCAATTTGGAGTAAGCAAAATTTTGTCGGTATCTGTCTTGCCGGTATTAGTCTATTGACGGGTGGTGTGGGTATTATGAATATCATGTTGCTCTCGATTCACCAGAGAAGAAGAGAAATTGGTATTCGCAAAGCCGTGGGTGCAAGAAATAGCCAGATTGCTACCCAGTTTTTAATTGAAACCATCCTGGTTTGTCTCATTGGGAGTATAATTGGTATCGTCATCGGATGGGGTTTTGGCCAAAAAGTAGCATCTCTACTCGGGGATTGGAAGGCGTCAATGTCACTGGGCTCTATCTGTCTTGCGATGGTATTCTCAGTGCTAACGGGACTGGTTTTTGGCGCAGCCCCCGCAGTTCGGGCAGCTAAAATCGATCCCTATGATGCGTTGAGAGCGGGGTGATAAGAATGAAGAAAATCTCGATTGTAGCCAGAAACATTAGTCTGACGCTCATCATGATCTCAGGTTGTTATGGTTGTCAAAAAATCCACAACTTGACATCAAAAATTACGAAAAAAAACGCGAATTCTCAAAAAATTCCCTCAGACGTAAATCAGCCTTCGACAGTGGGGCCGAAGTCTGCCTATGTTCCAGTCCGCAAAGGTCGTCTGATTGCTTCCATTACTGCCAATGGGAGGCTTGAGTCTGCTGAAAAAATCGACGTTCGAGCTGAGAAGCGCATTCGAGTCGGACCAGCAAAATTCAAGGTAGGCGACCCGGTACGCAGAGGCGACATTTTATTTGTGACAGACACAAAAGATCTTGAACAACGACGTGCAGAAGCAAGAGATCGGGTCGATCAATTAAAAATTGAAAAAAAGGCCGCACAGTCGCAGCTAGCCCTTGTCGTAAAACAACTCGACCGCAAGACTGTCCTAGTAGAAAAAGGTGTGTCTGCGCAAAAAGAATTGGACGAGGCTCGCAATGACCATGCGACTGCAGAAGCATCGTTTCGAACCAAGGAATTAGATTTACGGAAAGCAGAGCGAGAGTTTACTTCGGCTAGTAACGATGTTGATAGTGCCAATATAATTGCCCCAATTGCTGGAATTCTATCCGCAATTGTACCTGGTGGAGAAGAAATATCAGAGGGGCAACCTCTTGCTAGTATTTCAAATCCGGCAGAATTATGCATCGCTGCAGAAGTTGACGAGGCCGCTGTAACAAAGCTCGCTGTAGGCCAAAAAATCGATGTCAAAAGTGACGCTGCGCCAGATACGGTGATTAATGGAGTAGTTAAAAGTATAAATACTTCACCTAAGTCCGCCGGGTTCAGTGTTAACACATACGGTGTTGAGATCGCGATCCCTCAGGCTATCGTTAAGAGCGTTGGGCTGCGAGATGGATATACAGCTGAGATATCGACAGTTCTAGCCGAAAAGAAGAGTGCGTTAGCCATACCAAAGTCAGCGTTGCGGCGACATGGTGAAGACTATTATGTTCTCGTCGCACCGTCTAAAGGCTCTTCGCCATCTCCTCGACAGGTCAACATAGGTATTGAAACGGCCTTAGAAGTCGAGATTTTAAAGGGTCTTCATGAGGGGGAGTTTGTGGTGCTCGATGTCACCTCTGAAAGGCCGAGCCAATGACGAAAAGAGTAGGCGGTATTTTTAATTTTGCATTAGCTTTTATAATCGCGCTATTTAGCACTACGGTTTATGCTCGTTCTGAGTCGAAGCAAAGCAAATTGCCTATTGGCTCTAAATCATCCAACGTGGTAGAAACCTACAAACAGCTTCTCAAGCCTTTAGATATTTATGCAGTGCCGCCGAAAGCAACAAAGCTTTTGACTCTGAAAGAAATGTACAAATTAGTTCAATCTAAGGGAGCAAATTTAAAAGTCTCTACGGAAACTTTTAACACAGCCAAGGAATTAGAAAAAAATCTTCAGA
>Ga0214923_10009113_pt1 | contig 10380 bp, 15 predicted proteins | sample LL1510_MetaG_FD_177993 | JGI IMG/M metagenome (GOLD analysis project Ga0214923, IMG submission 177993) | Freshwater microbial communities from Lake Lanier, Atlanta, Georgia, United States - LL-1510 | ecosystem: Environmental > Aquatic > Freshwater > Lake | place: USA: Georgia | collected...
TTTCTTAGATGCTTTTGAAGCTGAAGGCTGGGTGAGTCTTGGTAGAGCTCGTAACATGGATTTCATGCATGCACAAGCAGCTTTACTATAAACCTAAAAATATTCTAATATAGAGCCACTCTTTGTAAATTAGCAACCAAGCAATTTCTAAGCTATATTTACAATAATAGTAACAATACCAAATTATAAAGAATATTTGTTTTAAAGTATCACAAAGCATAAATAATATACAATGGACCTATTCGATAAATTAGTAGATCAATTATTAAATGAATTTAATGTAGAAGATCGTAATGATCCAGCTTTCTACGATTATGCTGTAGTATTTATACAACAGCTTAAACAACGTAATATGATACAGCCAGGTATTGATGTTCGTAAAACAGCGATGCAAATTGTTAAAGACGGATATTACAACTATATCGATATAGATGATACTGTTTCATATAAAGTTTCATTTTTGTTTAATCCAGATAATCAATCCCCGCACAATTTAAAAATAGAAATTGATAATCTTCTTAATGATGAGCCTCCAAAAATAATTGATAATACTCACGAAGAAGAGTCAATTGATGAGATTGTTGACTTTTTAGATATAGCTTCAAGAGAGGCTGAACAAGAAGCAGGTAAAATTCCAGGTGAAGATATACCCGCAGAAGTCGGAGAAACGCCATCAGAAATGCCAGGCGCAGCAGCACCTGGTTTTGAGCAGCAACAAGCTGCAGCTGTTCCTCAACAACCACCTAATACATCTCAGTATCTAAAGGGACTCTAATTACTCTTCGAAATCTTCTGGCTCTAAACCTTTTATTTTTTCTTTAAGATAATTTAAAGCGTATTCGATATTTGTAACATCGTGGAATTCCCCACAAAATATTTCACTTAAAATTTCATCGACAGCATGATCGACGATTGACTCAATTTCTGGTTCTTTTAACGACATATGTAAATTTTATTTATTGCTCGTCCCACAAAATTTCTTCAATTTGATTAATTTTTAATTTTTTACTAGACACTACTGCACCAATTTCTTCTCCGTTAGTTACTATACCTACTTCATCATTTATAGGTCTTATATCAAACCATTCATAATCATACTTGTTAGGCTTACGGCCGGCTAATCTATAAGCTTCTTCAAAATCTTCTACAGCCATATCATACACTTTCTGCAAAGCCTTTTCAATATCAGTAGCTTTAATTGTTATTTGATTGTTAATATCTACCATGCCTCGGGAAAATGTATAGAAGTAAACATAAAACGTAGTTGGATCTAAATGAGGTATTATATCCCCCCAAGCATCTTTTACTTCCGGGTCTAACTCTTCTAATATACTTTCTAACAACCTATAAAATTTCATGTCTACTATTTATTCGATATACTTTAACTGTTTAGTAGTAAATTTTTTTTCTTTACAAAATATAGAATAGATTAATCGTATAATACCTTTTTTCGATTCCATTACTATATCTGTACATTCTATACCATTTTCAGTTAATTGATTAAGATACATTCGAACACTTTTAACAACTAAAGCTATATCTTCTGGTTTAAATTCTCTAGGAAAAATTATATGAGTCTCATAAAAAGGATCAGGCATTATAGGTACACCGTTTTTAAAGAATGCCGTAACAGCTGTCTCTGCTCCTAAAAGTAAACAGCAATCTTTTAAGTCTTCGTTGAACTCGAAGCCAGTCACATATGTATTTATAAAAGATTATCTATAATAGAATCAAAATGTCTTGTTACTTCAGGTCCAACATTTCTTTTTATTTCTTGCGCTTTTTCTCTTTTTTTAATTATAGCTGGCGTAAGTTTACTTTCAATAGCTTTTAATAAATCTTCAAAATGCTCTTCAGTATCTTCTTGATTATACCCGACATGGTTCATATACCACTTTAAAAGATCATTATATGTTTTTAGTTTTTTAAGATCGTAATATAGGTATTGAAGCCATTGATCTGGAAATCCTTGTGTAGGAGATGACTGATTCATCTCTTTTTCCATAATATAAAGATCCTCTAAAATTTCTTCTTTAAGGATACTTAACCCAGTACCATTATCATCAAATTTATATTTTACAAGTATTTTTGGTTTAGCCATATTACTGACAATGATAGTTAAGATAGCGTTGAGCAGCCTTAGCTGTATTGTTGCCTTTGTTTTTTTGTTTTGATTTTAAACCTCGAGCTTTTGAACAAGTCATTTTACCTTTTACTTGACGTTTTAAAATTCCAGGGCGTACAGGATCGTGGATAGATTTTTTTTCTTCTAAAAATTGTTTAAACGTTTGCATTTTATTTTACTCTTTTAAATCTTATTTTTGGTCTACCCTGTGATATTCTTGATATCTCAACATACGTTGAAATATCTTTTTGTGGTAAATAATGATAACCGTCTTTTGTTACTATAAACAAACCAGTAATAGTTTTTGGAAATAGTTCTTCTATAGTTTGTTTATTTACAACTGCTTGTTGAAGATTTTTAAGTTCTTCTCCAAACTTAAAATCTTTAATTGCATCAAAAAATATTTCAAATGCTCCTTCTTCTTTTGTAACTTTTACTTTTTGTTTTGTAATTCTTTTATCTACATTATGTGCTTCTTGATCAAGATAATCTTTAAAGGAAGGATTTTTATCCGTAGCATATACTTTATGAAATACATCTTTTACTGCTTGTTCACTTTCTGTATCTTCTTCACTTACATCTTTTTTGGACACACTTTCACAGATTGCAACGAGTTTATTTAAAGACATAATTAAAAGAGCTTGTCGAGTGACGTTTTTACCAGATGTAGGATATTCGTAGTCACCACTTTCTTTACCAAAAATTAACGGTAAAGGTAGTTCAGACATATTTTCCAATACTGAATCAATATATCCGGCGACTGTCCAGTTTGTTCTTTTTGCTATCTTTTTTGCATATTCTTCTCGAGCTTCTATAGAACCTTTTGTTTCTACCTCTTCCCCTTTTTCTTTTTTTGTACGTCTTTGTGGTTCTTCAATTTTATCGAGATTGTTTATAATTGTACCGTTAATAACTTTTTTATCTTCATCATTTAAAAAGTTATACTCAGCTTTAATGTTTTTTAAAATATTTTCTACAGTATTAATAAATCTTTTACCAAACTCTGCACCTTTACGACCCACTCTAACATCACCACCATCCATTTTTTTAACTTCAAAGGTATATTGCGAATCATCTTTACTTGGCCATGAAACGTCAAAAGATTCACTTTGACCCGACACCATATTTCTTAAATCACTATCAAATATAACTTTGCCAGACACTACCGATGCTACTGCATACTCACCCGGACCAACACCTGTTTCAGCTTCTCCTTCAATAGAAACCTCCGTTTCAACCTCTGGTCCTTTTTTATCTGTTAATCTATAAAGATTGTATTGTTCTGGTGTCCAAGGCACCAATGTTAAAACGGGTTCATTAACATTAAAAACTATTTTACTTGTTGTTTGAGGTTGACCCGCTGATACTTGTTCAGGCGATTGCTGTTCTTCTTCGTAAACTAAATCATACGATTCAGATAAAGTACGAAAAGTAGATTTAGTTACTGGTTGTTTACGACGTAATAATGAATCGTATAACTTATTAAGAAAATAATCAGACATATAGATATATTATTTATCTACATACTGACTTCAATACTAACTTAAAGTAACCGGTTCAGGCAAGGTCACAGTGGCTGGCATAGGTGCAGAGGGGTTAGCTAAAGTACGAGACAGTTCAGGTACTTCTTGAGGCTGGGCAAATTGAATTACCTGACTACTCTTTCTGCTATTACCTTTACGACGATAACCTAAAATCATTACCTTACCGTCCTCGGTCTTCTGAAGAATAGGGACGAGACGGCCTTGCATTACTAGTTTGTTTACTTTTTGTGGTGACATATATTTTTTGTTAGAAAGTGGTGGAGGTGCCGGCATCCGAGAGCCGGTTCCCTTGCAACGTACTCTAAAAGGTCTACATGTTTTAGTATCTTTAGCATTTCAGCCACCATACGGTAACGAAGACTTTAGGCTGCTTGGCGATACTAACCGAGTTTTTAGTCTGCCTATAGACATTATCGCAATCTATAAACGGTTGATATTTTGTTATTATATTAGAACTACCAACAATCTAATTCCCTCTGCTATCAATATAACCTTAGAGGGTCTGGTTATAAGGACCTTAGGCTGCTAAGAGATATTCCTCTTCAACACCAGCGAGATACTCGTCAGCATTGTTGAAGATATGCTCGGCTTCAGCCAAGATGGAGTCAGTATTATCTGCTCTTAATTTTTTAGTCTGCTTTTTAAAGGGCCAACAGACTAACCCTTACATGCGCTTTTAGATTCTGTTCCAGGTCGAATCCTTTCACCCCCAATATTTAAAAGATCTATTACAATATATTATCGATGATATCGTTAAAATGGCTACTACTTTTTACATCTCTAAAGTATAAAGTTTATGAAGAATATCATAAATAGTTTCACTGTCCATTACATCTTTAACTTCTCTTAACATATTACCATCGAATAAATTCTTATCGGCATATTGTTGTATGAACTGTTTAACATCATCAACGTTTACAGAATCATATTTAGCTGGAGACGAATTTTCAATACCAAGATTAAATCTATCTTCTATATCATCAACTAAATCTCTAACAACACTTTTATCAATACCGGGAATTGACATTCTTCTACGCTTTGTATATTTTACTTTAAAGGGTTGTTCTTGCTCACCGTACGTGTACTGTTCAAGCATTTTACTGAATTTAGTTTCTTTCTTAACAATATTTTTATACTTTGAATTTTCTAGTAAGAACGATTCTTCTGGTGTAAGCTTTTTACCCAGATAGAAATGTTTTTCAGCTAATCTTTTTAATTGTTTTTTATTCATTATGATGCTAATAGTTTTTTGAGTTCAGGTAATGTTTTTTGTGTAAATTGAGTTTTTGTTGCAGGGTCATAATTGCCTTTAATAGAAAACTTCAATGCTTCTTCAAAATTAGGTTGTGGTAATTCTCTTTTTATCATATTCCAAAGTATTAATGCCCACTCTTTATTAAGTGCATTAGTAATTTTAAACACCCCTTCAAGAATTTCAACATCATTCGGGTTAGGTTGATTAGGATTTTTAAGCATGCCGGATGTAGCAAGTCTTAATTTACCAACGACAAATACTACTAACGCATGAAGCTTATCTTTACTTTCTTTTGAAAGGGTATTAACGTTTTTAATAATTTGTTTAAAATCAAAAGCACGAATATGTTTTAAGAACACTAAGAACTTTCTAGCCCAGAATACACCACATAATGCAGCTGCTTGATCCCCAATAGCTTTATAAATTGGCACCTCAACACTTTTGCCTTGTTTAGCTAATTGTCCGTAATAGGCATATAATTTTTTAAGTTTATTAGAAAGCTTTGATAACTGTCTCGGGGTTGGAAATGGATCATCTGGGTTTTTTGGTTTTGCGTAAAAGTTAGCACCTGGTTCAGCTTTTACAAATGCTATAATACGTTTATCGATACCGGATCTTTCAGCCCACTCGAGCCAACCTTCAGGGTCAGCGATAAGAACTCCTGCTGTGAAACGATTTGTTAAAGCTTGAGGAATAGGTTCTTCAAATTCACTACCTAAGTTACCAGCTGCAACAATTGTAAATTCTTTTGAGAACGGTGTGCCGCCTGCAGATCTATCATTAACTACTTCATATAAAGCGCGAAGCACTTGAGGAGATGCTTGGTTAATTTCGTCTAAGAAAAGAATACCATCAGCATCGGGCTGGGACATAAAATAGATCCATTTTAATTGTTTTGTTTCTAGATACTCAGCTTGTGAACCGATATCCGGAATACCAACAAAATCTGTAGGTTCAAGCTTATTAGCACGAACATCGATTAATACGAAATATTGACTAGGGTTTTTAAGAACTTCTAATTTTTGAGCTGTAGAAGCTTCACTCCAGTTAACATATTGTTTGCTTTTTGATTCAGCAATTTGTTTTGCGATACCTTTTACAACTTCACTTTTACCAATACCAGGATCGCCGTAAATAAGTAGTGGTTGTTTTGAATTATAAGCAAAATTAATATAAAGAGCTAAAGACTTATAATTAAATGTTGGAAGATCTGTTTGTTCGTATTGTTCTATATTACCAATTGGACCACCAATATCTTCAAGCTCCATATCATCAAATTCATCTTGAGCGTTTTGATTAAGAGCAGTAACCATTGGTTGTGCTTGTCTTTTAATATCATCAGCGTCTACAGTTGGTTCAGGTTGACCTGCTACAGATTTTACAGGTTTTTTTGGTAAAGCTTCTAAATACAAACCATTAAATCTTTTACTCTTTTTTAAAGTCGCCATATAGTATATTATATTTATTAAGAATGTGGTATGTCTACAAAGAACGTTGGACCGTATTTTTTTAGAATTTCGTCGGATCCGGCTTCAGTTATCATAAACAGCTTTTTCTTTGCATCTGGTAGTTGAGGTTTATCTTCTACAAAACCGTCTGTAAACACAAGTAAGCCGCTTATTTTATTTGTTTTAGTTTTCTTTTTATCGAGATACTTTTTTATACAGGATATTTCAGTTCCACCTTCTTGCCATGGCATAGATAATAATTCTTTTTGAATAGCGTCAAAACTTTTCTTTCTTGTATCAATATCAGTTTCATGATAAACACTTGTATGCCATAAAAGTAAATTAATTTTAACTTTTTTAAATGAACGAATAATACTAAGAAGTTCACTCACAAATACCTTTATTATATCTTCTGATATAGATCCTGATGTATCAATGGCTATAACAAGATCTATATCTTCTTCTTCCATACGCATTTTTGGTGCATAGTAACCTGAAGCCATAGCACGTTTTGCTGGACGACCCCAATCGTAATACGGTGTACTAGCTGCTTTAATGAAGTTTCTAAGAAGCATTTTCCAGTTAGTTTTAGGCTTCATTAAGTCCCCAGAGAATGAACGAGGTGTTCCTGCTTCATTACCTCTTGTTCTTTTAGCTGTATCTAAAGCATCTTGTACAGCTGCTCTTATATCCCCTTGACCTTGTTTAGCTGGTTTATAAACAGAATCTTCTGATGGTACACCAATTACTTCTATACCCTGAGCCTCTTCAGGAGATAAATGCTTATCAAGCTTTCCTTGTTCTTGAATAAGTTTATCAATTATTTTTTGCATTTGTTTTTCTTGCTCTTCTTGTTTAGGTAATAATATGTTGTATAACTCTTCAGCTGATATATCAGTAATATCGATAGGTTTTAGCCCTGGAACTTTTACTATCCATCTATCTCCTTGCTGCACAGGTAAAAGGCCCATTTTTGGTAACTTCATGTTCATTTCTAGAATATCTCTATTCATCATGTAATCAGTAGCGATATTCCAAAGCTCCATTTTTCTACCTCTTTGTCTAAAGAAAGTCTCTGTAGCTATATGCATTACTTCGTGTGCTAAAACCCCTGTAACTTCATCAGGTGATAGTTCTTTTAATACGAAATTAGGATTAATGTAGATATTAGCATTATTATCTACCGCCATTGTAGGCACACTGTATGTCGGGACAGTTCTGAGTTTCGTTAAAAGTAATCCAAAAAATGGTTTCTCTTTATATAAAGTAAATTTTGCTTTGGTTAATTTATCTTCAAACGCCTGAAACGTCTGAGAGTCCATTTCAGCTTCAGACATTGTTTGTTCTAGAAGAATATTCTGATATCTACCAAAAATTTGCTTTTCGTCTATATACCTAGATGACAAATACATAAAGAGATTATGATTATTTATTCAAATAAATAATAAAATAACATGTTTACATTAAAGGACTATATATCTGAAGGCACTTTAAAAGATTATAAAGCAAAAGGGTTTGGTAATCCCGGACCGAGAGCAAAATACCATATTGGGGATTATGTTGTAATAAGTGGAGATAATAGATGGTCCATGTATCAGTCTCAAAGGAGTGCGTATTATGTTGGTCATTACGGTAAAGTGGTAGGGTATAAACAAGTGCCAGGTTCTTATGTAAAATATGCTGTAGAGTTTCCTGATAGTAATAACGATGTAGAAGCTTTTCATAGTCATTATCTTTTAGGACCTTTTGCAAATGAAGCTGCAGCTAAAAAATATACAAATGTAAAATTAAAAGATGTGGGTTATGCACCTACAATTGATCCAAAAGATGTTAAAGGTTCAACAGGGGGTAAGTTACAAACTAATACTAACTTTGAATTAGCCATGAAGAACGTGTTAACTTCAGCACCTTTTAACCTAAACTGGGTTGGCGACGGTAAACAACATCAATTTATAAGCAAAAACAACAAATATGTTTTGACGGTATTAGCGGTTCTACCTTTAAAGAGTTCTCAATTCAGTAAAGTGCCTATAGAAAATGAAAAGTATCGCTATGGTTCAGAAAAGGTATCTGATCAAGCTCAAGCTTTTTTAGATAAACATATTTGCTTTTATAGATTAAACAATGCTATAAATGAACTTTAATAAACTTTATAATAATTTAATTTTAGAATATAGCGCTGAAACTAGTCATATATATTCTGATAATGAACTTTCAATGTATGGTTTACATACTTTAAATGATGACAAAAAATTAGCGCATGCAGCTTACAATTTTTTGAAAAAATCTCAATGGGGATTAAGAGGTTGTAAGGTAGTGGTGAGACCTGTACCGCTCTTGCAAAAAATACCTAAAGGGGCTCGTATTAGTACAGCAACTGTTGAGCCGTTTAGACCTTTTTATTTTGTACTATACCCTCTTAAGTTTGAATATGAGGATTTTAAAATGTTTGCTAAAGAACTTGGTAGCGCGCTTACCCCGCACCATTACGAACCAATAGAATTTTCAACATCTACACGATACCCGGCTCGTATGAATTTAAAAGATATGGGTGGGGTAACAGATTATGATCCGCTTGATGAATATAGTATTGATAAAGAAACAAAAGATGCTTGGAAAGGAATAGCTGATGAAATTTGAACAACTGTATCAACTTATATCTGAAGAGGTGCAGGTAGATCTTACCGATAAAGAAACAAAGTTTTTAACATACTTGGTTAATATGTTAATGGGGTTTGTAAAACCATCTATGAATATTTCAAGTGTTGTAAATGGTAATTTTGGAAGAATTTTTAATTTTGATCCAGATAGAGAAGGTAAAGAGTACATAGGAAATTTTGTTTATTACTTGTTAGAGCCAAAATTAAAAATGTTTACACAAGACGAACTTAAAAAAATTGAAACTATTTTAGGTATTAGAGATATTGATAGTTTAACAAACGCATTAACTAGATACGATACGATTGATTTTGATGTAGTTTTGCCAAGACAATTATCAGGGTACGATAAAGAAGATCAAATGCACAAAGGTGTTAGAGTTATGGGTATAGTTTTTAATGCTGTTGGTAGATATTTTGCCGAGCGAGGTCATAAAGGTTGGCAAAAGCTTCTTTACAGAAAGAATTTAAACATTGATAAAGAAACAGATCAAGCCTGGGGCGATGCTTTGACAGAGTTATAATTTATACAATACTTTTGTCAAAGCATTGTGTAAGTTGTTTGTACCTTTAATTGTATAACGAATTAAAGTTCTATACCAGCTAAATTTTCTTAAGAATGAAACAATTTTTTTTGAAAGCTTTTTATTCTCTACGGCTCTTTTTTCAGCCCAGATTTTGTTGTTAGCTATTCTTTCGCTAATTGGATCTTTAGAAACTTTAATAAGTTTAATTTCGTCAAGTTTACCTTTAGTGAAATAAGCTTCGAATTCAAACCACCAATCATGTCCTTGGATTAGTTCAATATCACCCCAAGTTAATTGTTCCGGGTCATCATTTACATAGTCCCAATAATATTTTTTATTATCACAATAAGATGTGTAAAAATTAATAGTGCCGTGAAAGTCTACGTCTCTCCATTCCTCTTTAACTACTTCAAAGTAACCTTTTAAGAAAGCATCATCATCATCTTTCCACTCTCTTTGCTGCCAGAGATGACGAAGTTTACCGGCTTTAGTGATTTCATAAGTGTCTAAAGCGTTTTCTAAATCTTTAGTTTGAAAGTCTAATTCTTCCCAATTAACATTGAGAGCTTTTAGCTCTTTAGTTAATGGAAGCTTTTTCTTTACATAAATTGTGTCGAACATTCCTATTTTAGTACCCTCGCTTTCTATTGTTAAAGTAATTATGCAGGCTTTTCTTCTAAAAGCAAGAATAAATATTATAGCATGAGCAAAAGTAAGCGCTCTCGCAAAGCAGTAAGCAAAACCGAGAGCAATACGGTGCCGGTCCCTGACACTTCACCATACGTGTTTCAAAGGGAGAAAATAGGATATGATCTTCAAATAAG
>Ga0214923_10009115_pt1 | contig 10377 bp, 11 predicted proteins | sample LL1510_MetaG_FD_177993 | JGI IMG/M metagenome (GOLD analysis project Ga0214923, IMG submission 177993) | Freshwater microbial communities from Lake Lanier, Atlanta, Georgia, United States - LL-1510 | ecosystem: Environmental > Aquatic > Freshwater > Lake | place: USA: Georgia | collected...
CAATGGTGCCAATGTCAATCAGATGTGTAATGATTATTCTCCCTTGTTTGTAGCAATTTTGAACAATCGTTTAGAAATCGTTAAATATTTAATCAGTAAAGGTGCTCACATAAATTTTATTACTAGAACAACTAATACAACTTTTAAAGGCAAAAATTTAATTGAACTGGCTATTCTACAAGGTTATAAAGAAATCTGTAAAATTTTATTTGACAATGGTGTAACATTTAAACGCGAATATCTTAAAATGATGTGGGATTTAGAAATGAAAGATGTTATTTGTTATACTTTTAAAAAGTTTGACTTTAAGCAAGAAGAACAAATAGAGATTATATCCTATATGTTTTTAGAATACACTAATAAAATTTTTGAGATTATCATTAAGAAAAGAAACCAAAAATTTGGTAATTGGTCATCAGATGATATAAAAATGGATTTTTTCCTTTTAATTATTGATTGCAGTTTTCTTACTGATGAAATAATAATTGATATGATTAATGATGAAGATTGTATGCTTAAGAGAATTGAATTATCTAATTATTTTGTAGAATGGAAAACTTTTAAAAATAAAAATATGGATTTACCAGAAATATTTAAAATATTGGAATATGTCAAAGAAAATATTAAATTAGATAAAAAAATGGATTATATAATAACAAAAAAACAGAAGGAAGAAGCTAAGGAGATTAAAAATAAAATTAAGGAGGAAGAACGGATTAAAAAAGAGGAAGAAAGACTTAAAAAAGAGGAAGAGCGGATTAAAAAGGAAGAAGAGAAGATTAAAAAGGAGGAAGATGAAAGACGGCTAAAAGCAGAAGCGGAGGCTAAACTGATTGAAACTGGAATAGCCATCTTAAAAGCTAAAAAAGAAGCCAAATTAAAAGCTCTAGTAGAAGCAGAAGCCAGAGAAAAAGAAGCAAAATTAATGGCAGAAAAACAAGCCAGAGAAAAAGAAGCAAAATTAATGGCAGAAAAACAAGCTAGAGAAAAAGAAGCAAAATTAATGGCAGAAAAAGAAGCCAGAGAAAAAGAAGCAAAATTAATGGCAGAAAAACAAGCCAGAGAAGAAGTAGAAAATAATAAAGAAAATTTTGGATATATGTTAGCTGATTATATTGCTAGTTATCCTCTTACAGATAATAAAAGATTGGTAACACTTGCAAATAAATTAGATGATAAATATAAAAAAAGTATTTTGAAGGATATAAATAATTGTTATTATTTAGAACCAGAAATTAGAAAAGCTGTAAGTAGGGTATTATGAATTATCTTCCGGTTCTGTAGGACAATCAACTTCTTCCATATAGCCTTCTCGATACAAACTTTGGCAATCTATCTTATTTTTCTTTAGCAAATTATCAAAATATATTTCACAGTCTTTTAAGGTATCAAATTTCTTTACTTTTGCATTTAATTTTCTAGATTGTAATATCCATTTACCCTTAAAGTTGGTAATCCCAATATATTTGGACATACCTTTTTTCCATGGTTTACTTCTTTTTTTTCTAAAAATATCATCTATTGAAATTTTATTTTCTACTTTATTTTTTGTAAGGCTTTCAATATAATTAATTTTTTCTTTTTGTATTTCAATTTGACTTTCTAGTTTCTTAATTCTAGCTATTATATCAGACATAGTAACGATATGCATTATTTATTTTATTTAGAGTAAACATATAAGAATATCAATTTTTTTTAGCTAAAAAATTGTTAAAATAATTTCCTAAATAAATAAAATTATCTAATGCAAACCCAATATAACATTAAAGTGGAAGCTTACAAAAGATTATCTCTTTACGATACTAATGAGATAGCAATTGAAAAAAATAATATTTTAATTCAAAAAATAAAAACTGAAAAAGAAGAACTTCTTAAATCCATTAAATTAGTTTTTGAAGGTGCTAATATTTATATTAAAGATTTAGATTCCAAAATAGAATTATTAAGAAAAGAAGAGGAAATTAAAAAAGCAATGATTGACATAAACAATCAAGATAATATTAATAAATACTTTGAAATACAAGTTAAAAAAAAACAGGCTATTCCGGTATTTGAATTTGAAGTTGATGAAGAACAAGTGCAGATTAAATATTTTGAGTTTTTCAAATGGCTTTTAGTAAATTTACCTTATTATAAGGAAATCAGTGATGAGAAAGATAATCTTTTTACAATTCCAGAAATTTTTAAAAAAATAATTTTAACCGATAATAGACCGAACATTGACCTTCAGATTTACCTAAGAAAAAGAAATATTCATATTGTTCCTAGTGGTGATAAAATTTATTATCAGATATTATTTTAGTAATTTTTTTAGTAAATTAAAAATATTGATAAAATAAAATTTTAATATAAATATTTATAAATAATGTTAAAGGAAACTACAGCTAATAAATGCATAAAAGAAACCAAATCGGTATACAAACCGAAAAAAAATTTGGAAACCAAACCAGAAATCAATTTGGAAACCAAACCGGAAACCATTACAGAAACCATTACAGAAACCAAACCGGAAACCATTACAGAAACCAAACCGGAAACCATTACAGAAACCAAACCGGAAACCATTACAGAAACCATTACAGAAACCATTACAGAAACCAAATCGGAAACCAAACCGGAAACCATTACAGAAACCAAATCGGAAACCATTACAGAAACCAAATCGGAAACCATTACAGAAACCAAATCGGAAACCATTACAGAAACCAAATCGGAAACCATTACAGAAACCAAACCGGAAACCATTACAGAAACCAAATCGGAAACCATTACAGAAACCAAATCGGAAACCATTACAGAAACCAAACCGGAAACAATTACAGAAACCAAACCGGAAACCATTACAGAAACCAAACCGGAAACCAAACCGGAAACCAAACCGGAATCTAAAGCGAAATACAAATCAAAAATTAAAATAAAAACAGATATAAAAACGGATATAATAATAGATAAAGAAAATAATAATATACAAGATTTAGAAACAATTATCAATAATAACATTTATGTAAAGAATTGCAAATCTAATAAAAAGAAAGATATTCATTCATTGTCTTTTTTGATAGACAAAAAATTAATTTTATCTCAAAGTGATTGTATTAAAATTGGTACCGGATTAGAAAAAGTTTTGAGTGAATTTATATTAAAAAACACAAAATTAAAAGATATTAAATCAAAAAATATGAAAGGTTCTAAAGAAAAAGATCATCTTTTTATGGACGAAGAAAAAAAGATAATTTATTATGCAGAATTAAAATCAAATCTAAACCTTGACACTGAAAAATCAAAATCAACTTATAATAAATGTATGGAAATCAATAAAGACCTCAAAAAAGAATTTAAAGATTACGAAATTAAAATGTTTTTAGTAGGTTTAAGATATTACACCAAAGAGGTAATTCCTACGATTATTAGTAAAAAATATACAGAAGTTAAAGATAATTTAATTGGTCTAAATGAATATTTAAAAGTGTTATCAATTTCAAAACAATTTTCAAATGAAGAAGAGTATGAAAACTTACTAAATTTACTAACTAAGAAAATGTTTAAGATTTAATTTATTTATAATTTTTAATTACCAAATGCTTTACATTAATTTCATCACCTATTCTACCAGCATAAAGTTTAAATCTATATTTCTTTTCATATTCTTCAACTATATAATCTTTATATAGTTCTTCAATAAATTTTGTTTTCCCAATTATCATTAAACATTTAATTTTTGTTTCTTTGAAGCATTTGGCTAATTTTTTTTGTTCTTCTTTTCCAAATTTACAATATCCATAATCAGTAAATTCGCTATCATAAGGTGGATCTAAAAACATAAAATTATTTTCACTATTATATTTTTCAAATACATATTCAAAACCCGTTTTTACAATTTCAGTTCTTTTTAATAATTTTTCATAGTTATCATTTTTTAAACTTTCGTAATTAATTGTTTTATATTTTCCATAGGGAATATTAAATTTACCATCTTTATTGTATCTTAGCATACCCCTAAAACAGGTTTTTCTTAAATAATAAAATCTTTTGGCATTATCTAAAGGAGTTTCAACTTTCATTGTATCTCTTATTTTATAATAGGTTTCTTCTGTATTCTTATTTTCATCCATGAATTTTAAGATATCTTTTGCCTTTCCATCTTTAATGGATTTATACAAATCAATTAATTCTGTATGTACATCAGTTATAACTGCTTTCTCGGGATTTATATAAAAATAAACTGAACCTCCACCAATAAATGGTTCTATATAAATTTTGTAATTTTTAGGAAAATGTTTTTCAAATTGTTTTATTTCGTCGCTTTTCCCTCCACTCCATTTTACAATAGGAGATAAATGTTGATTAATATTTTGGTCATCCTCTATAATGATTTCTTTCTTATTCTCTTCTTTAGGTACCTCTTTTTCTTCTTCTATTATAATTTCTTTTTTATCTTTTTTAATTTTTATTTTAGCTTCTGCTTTCTCTTTTGGTTTTTTTATTTTATCTTCTATATCTTTTATTTTATCTTCTATTACTTCTTCTTTTTGGGTTAATTCTTTAGATTTCTCTTCAATTTGAGTTTCATTCTCCTTTTTATTTAATTCTTTCTTTATTTTAGATTTAATTTTTGTTTTACCTTCTGCTTTCTCTTTTAATTTTATTAATTCAATTAATTCAGACTTATTCTTAGATGAATAATTTTCCAAACCAAGTTCTTTACATTTAATTAAAATTTCTTTTTTAGTAAAATTATTCAAATCTTTTTCTTTTTCATCAATTATAATAGAAGTCATATTTTAGTATATAAGTAATTATAGTTTATATTTTTAAATTCAATTTTTCCCAAATATTTTTGTTTATATTTCAAGTATTTTTGTACAACTCCAATATTTACCGTAGGAAACATTGGTACATTCTGATCATTTTCTTTTAACGTCCTAAAAATAGCAATAATTTCAAAACGATAGGCATCAAAATTTTGTTTTTGAATTGAGTTATTAAAAATATAATTTTTAATATCTGTATAACTAAAAAATTTAATAAGTATTTATTTATAATGACTAAACCTTCCAATTATAAAAAATCATCTAAAAATGTGGAAAATTTTAATAACTCTTATAATCCTATAACTAATTCATATAATAATTCAAAACCTGTAAGAAATATCCAACCTATTCCAATTAAACCAAAATACAAAAAGACCAGTAATGTTCATACTTCAAAAGTACACGATGAAAAACCATCTACAAGAGTTGAAAACCTTAAAAAAAAATCTAAACTAATTGTTAAATTATTACCTACTCAAGAACAAAAAAATTATAATTTACACGGACTTCCTACATTACACGAACTTCCTACATTACACGGACTTCCTATATTACAAGAAGTCCCTCTAAATCAATCTTTAGAAGATGATAATTATTATATTTATTTATTTGGAGGCATTTTTGTTTTAATAATTGTTTTGATAGCTATGAAAAAAAAATTGAACCATTTTTAATAAAACCAATTAAATCATATCAATGGAAATATCCAATAATATGTTTACAAAATTACAAACAATTTATGAAACAGAAGCTTTGTTACAAGAAAAAAGACATTATATTTATAATAAATTTAACAGTTTGTTAAATGGAATAACATATTCAACTGAAGAAATATTTGCCTTATTACATTATACTATTTCCAGACCTGAATTTAAATTTTCTGAGCGAACTTTACAATTTATTCGGGGAAATCTAAGTCTGAAAGATAAAAATATACTAATGGCTAAACAAGTTTTAAATTCATTTGCTTTTGAAAATAGAATAAGATATGAAGATAGTATTGAGGTTTTTAATGATATTTTAGAAAACTTGATGCCGAAAAATTGATTTATATATAACTAATTATATTAATGAATATATAATGGAAGTAAATCATCAGTCTATAAATTTAGAAATGCTTAATGAGAATGAAAAAGAAATATTAGATAGATTAAATAAATTAAAAGTAAATAAAGAATCAGAAAGTGAGTTATTAGCAAAACTTGAAAAAATTAAAAAAGAAAATAATTTTAATCAACAGAGACAAATTATTAGTAATAAAATTAGAAAGTTTATGATAGAAAATATGGAAGAGGATATTACTGAAAAAATAGCAATGGCTTTAATAATTGAAATATTGAACGTAACTGAAAGTCATTTTCCAAATCTTAATCAACAATCAAATATTAGGTTTTACTTAAAAGAAACAGATGAAAATAAATTACTAGCTAAAAAATTAATAAATAAATTTGCTAGGAAAAATGAAATTAGATATGAAGATAGTCACGATGTAATTTTTAATTTTTTAAGTAAAATTAGACCATCTAATTATAAATATAAACCTGAAAAACAAGCTGAAAGACACCCTCAACCTATTCCAATATTTTTAGAATAAATAAATATTTAATTTTTTTATAAATTATATTATATGGCAAATATTAAAGAAAGTTTTTTACCCTTATGGGGAACAATCTCTTTCCCAACTAATATTCCGGAAAAAAAAAATAATAATTTAGAAGGTTTCCAAAATACTAAAATGTCACCTCAAAACGAAGAAAAATGTGTTTGCTTTTCATATAATTTAGGAAGTTGTGCGAATCTACCTTGGAGCCAAGATGATATAGATGAAACTAATAATACTTACAAAATTACCAATGAACCTTCAAGAGTTTGGATAGGTAAAGAATCGGATAATTGTAATACAATACCAGAAAATCTCAAAAAAGAGCTATCTTCAGCACCACCTCCACCACCAGCAACTAAACAAAAAAAAAGAAAAAATGAAAATGAAAATGAATATGATAAAGTTCTAAATGAGCTTAACAAATTACAAGATAATGATATTGATTTAAGGACAAATGCGGATGATAAAATAAGTAATTTATATAATAAATTACGAGGCGAATTCGATATTCGAATTTCTAATAATACATTTGATGATATTTTTAATAATGACTTTAATTCTCAAATGGATAAATTAGACCAAATTAATTTAGGGGAAGTATATGACACTATAGATTATTTTCGTAATTTAAATGATTATTCTATATCCGCTTTGAATAAGTTAAAAGATAAAATTGCTAAAATTTATAAAGATATTGATAGGAAAATTGCAGAAGTCGATTCTTTTGAATTTGCAACACTATCATCTTCTAAAACACTATCTAAAAGAAAAAGTAAAGTTTCTAAAGCTCCTCCTACTAAAATAATTCCTATGATAGCAGTAACACCACCACTACCACCACCAACAGCAGTACGTGCAACACCAGCTAATGCTGCACCTGCTAAAGAGCCACCTGCTAAAGCGGCACCTGCTAAAGCGGCACCAGCGAAAGAGACACCAACTAAAGCGGTACCTGCTAAAGCGGCACCAGCGAAAGAGGCACCAGCTAAAGAGCCACCTGCTAAAGCGGCACCAGCTAAAGAGCCACCTGCTAAAGAGCCACCTGCTAAAGAGCCACCTGCTAAAGCGGCACCAGCTAAAGCGGCACCAGCTAAAGAGGCACCAGCTAAAGCGGCATCAGCGAAAGAGGCACCAGCTAAAGCGGCACCTGCTAAAGAGCCACCAGCTAAAGAGCCACCAGCTAAAGAGCCACCAGCTAAAGCGCCACCTGCTAAAGAGGCACCTGCGAAAGCGCCACCTGCTAAAGCGCCACCTGCTAAAGCGTCACCTAAACAATAATAAAATCTAATAAGTCTTGTACGGTCAAATACTCAAGTATTCAAGAGACTTGAATCATCTTTTTCAGAATAAATAATTATTTTTTTTGAAAAAATCTGTTTCTTTAAAACATTTAATTTTTTTATAACTTATATTATATGTCAGATATTAAAGAAAGTTTTTTACCCTTATATGGCGAACTCTTTTTCCCTACAGATATTCCTGAAGGGAAATCAAATGCTAAAATTAATGAAAGTTTCCAGGCAAATACGTCTAATGAGGCCTATGAAATATATAGGTGGGGATTTATTTCCAAAGACTTTAATTCTAGATTCAATATTTTAAAAACAGATATGGGAAATGAAATTCGCGGAATTTCAGGTAATTTGCTTTCGGAAGAAGATAGAATACTACGAAATTATATAAAAAAAATGGATGATAGTAGAGCAGCTAGTTTTAAGCATAGAAATCTAGATAAATATATGGCAGAAGTTTATCAAATTTATAATGATTATAAAAATGACTATAACATTTTAGAAAAAGTAGCTAGGCATAGAAGGAATACCCAATCTAACTGAAATATATTAAAATTTTTATAAAATTCACTTAAAATAGTATTATTATAAAATATAATGATGTTATTTTTAGGTTTAATAATGTGTCTTTCGGTTTCCTGCACTCGAATTTTCGAATTTACTTCCAGAAATTTAATCTCCATTCGTGGTCCCATTCAAGGAAGTAGTTCAACTAACTGGATTACCTCAATAAATGATAGAGAGCCGGATGTAGATACGATGTATGTCTATTTATCCTCTCCAGGTGGTTCTGTGTTAGAAGGTAATAAAATAATTGACCAAATTAAAACTCTTCAATCAAGTGGCGTAAATGTAATTTGCATTGCTGATTTTGCCGCATCAATGGCATTTGTTATTTTACAAAGCTGTCCTGAAAGATATGCCCTTCCTTCATCTATTTTAATGCAACATCAAATGAGCATTGGTCTAAAAGGACCATTAGAAAACGTTAATAATTATTTGAATTTTATACATCTAATTGATGAAAATTTAGATAAAATGCAAGCTGATAGAATGAATATGACCGAAGCTGAATTTAGAAAAAAGGTGGTTAATGATTGGTGGATTCCGGGTCATAAGGCGAAAGAATTTAATGCCGTTGATGATTTAATAATGGTTAAATGCGCCAAGGAATTAATGCCCAAAAGAGATAGAATCAATGTAAGAACAATGTTTGGTGTTATTGAACTGATATTTACCAAGTGCCCTATTTCAAGAGAACCATTAGATATCAAAATGAAAGATAGTTCTATACTAGATAACATTTTTGAAAAATCTACTAATAAAGATTTACATAAAGATATGAATTGGGAAATGATTGAGACTGAGATAAAAGATTATGTCCCGTCACTGTTTTTAAAGCACCATTTCAATAAGAAAAACTCGTATGATATCTTTTAATTAAATTAGTATCTTAATTTTTTTAACTCAAGATACTTTTGTTTATATTTTAAATATTTTTCTCTATAATCCAGTATCTCCGATTTCCGGTATCTCTGATCCCACGCTCCTCCTACAAATACTTTAATCTTTTTATCAATTGGTGCGCGGCATATAGGACATTTGTCTATTTTAGAAGCACAACGCTCACAAGTACAAACGTGTCCACACGGGTCAAAGGCAACACTTTTTTCATTTGTTAAACAAACTTTACAAGTCATATCATTTTCTGTTCTGATTTTCGGATTAGTAACTGGTATTTTTTCTTCTAATAATTTAATTTTTTCTTCTATTAACTTTACAATTTCAGTACTATCATTATGTTTAGCAATAAACAAGGCATTATAACCATTTCCATCGGTATGATTTATATCAGCTTCATTATCAAGTAATAATTTAACAATTTCTATATGACCATAATCGCAAGCATACATTAAAGCCGTCCAACTTATATTATTTTTATGATTTATGTTAGCTCCACGCGAAAGTAATAATTTAATGATTTCCAAATAATTTCCCATATCTAATGTTTCGCCAAATGAACAAGCTTCAATTAATGGAGAATTTTTATTATAATCTTGAATTTGATTAACATCAACACCTTGTTCAATTAATTCTTTAACTCTAATTAAATTACCAGAATTACAAGCTGTAAATATATCCATATATTACCCTTAGAGAAAAATTGATAAAATTATAACTAAAAATTAATATATTACATTAAAATGAAAGGTAAAAATTTCATGATAATTAAACCATTATTAAGAACAGAAGAATTTTTTTGTAAAAACCCTGCTGAAAAATATATTTATGATTGCGAAACATTTAAAAAAAATGAACAATTAGCAAAGGAATTACCTAATTGTAAAGAATATCGAATTGTAGAAAATATAAGAAATGTTGATGAAAAAAATCAAGTTGTATTAGCAAGTTGCTTTATAATAAAATGGTCACTTAATTTACAATCAATATTAGAAAAATATAATTTTAACAATGGAGAACTGGTTTCTTGTTATGAAGATAAAATTGTAGTTCATTTGGGTTATTCCGCAATGAATAAAAATGGTTCTTTAAAAAAGAATACTTCGGAAATACAAAAAGATATTGTTATTCTAAATCCATTAAGTGAAAACCCTGTTGGTTTGGATAATTTGTCAAATCAAAATAAAAATATGGGAATTTATGTAGTTAG
>Ga0214923_10009116_pt1 | contig 10377 bp, 7 predicted proteins | sample LL1510_MetaG_FD_177993 | JGI IMG/M metagenome (GOLD analysis project Ga0214923, IMG submission 177993) | Freshwater microbial communities from Lake Lanier, Atlanta, Georgia, United States - LL-1510 | ecosystem: Environmental > Aquatic > Freshwater > Lake | place: USA: Georgia | collected 2015-10-15
TATCCAGATGCCACCGCATTGTAATACGCATGCGACTTGTGATTGTTTTGGAACGAAATCGACAGGTGTTAAATTGTCGTTCGAGCAAGGGAAGATTAGATTGGATTTGGTGTCGTAGATTTCAACGCCCCATTTGCCATCATAATATGGAACTTTAGCGCGAATGGATGGTGGTTTAGATGTATCGATTTTCTTGGTATCCTTGTTCTTAGAGTATTTCAAGAATGGGAAGAAGGTGTGCTTGGCGACTTCGCGAGACATTTCTTCGCCCCACCATAATTCACTGTTGACAACGGCATCGTCTAATATTTGATTTTCAAAGTCTTTTAATTTTTGTAAGAAGGTATTGGTGGCTGGTGTAGCATATTCGGAGTTTGGTAAGTTTAATGAAATACTGAATTTTCCATCGGATTCGCCCTTTTCATCGACATAGTCGGCAATACCCCATGTCATTAATAGAGGAGTGGAAATATGTAGGGAACGATTGGTTTGTTTGCTAATCATACTGATTGATTTGCCACCACGGTCATTGATTTTTGGGGCCATGTATTTGATTTGGGCAGGAACCCATTCATTGGAGTTTAATACGACTGGTTTTGACATTTTCGAGATTGGTTTAGTGTTGGTTTGTAAGAGCTGTGTGAGAATTAGTAAGTGTGCTTGTTGAGCGGGTGTTGTAATTGTTGTTGTCGTTAGACACAATCAATTTTCTGTGCATTTTTATTTGGAAATCATCGATTTTTTGATGTTTTCATGCAAGACTTCGAATAGCTTTGTGTAATAGAATTATGTATATTGTCTCGATAATATATATAGAAAAACAACAATAATACAAGATATAATGAACGTGTTCTCAAAACCAGTCTGCGAAGATTCGCAAATAGGATATATTGAATATTATAAAAAGCGACCCGACCTCGCAAAATATAAATTACCACAACTCAAAGCATTAGCAAAGCATCATAAACTCCATGTATCGGGAGCAAAGCCATTATTATTAGAGCGTGTTCTCGATTATTTCAAGAAATGTAAAAGTGCAAATATGATTCAGGCGCGATTTCGCGGACATATGGTAAGGTTCTCTTTTCGTATTCGCGGACCGGCCTTTCGCAAACGGGCGGATTGTGTGAATGATACGGATTTTATCACCCTGGACCCATTAGACGAAATCGAATGGCACGACTTTTATAGTTATACTGACGAAAAGGGCTTCACGTATGGATTTAGCATCAGTTCTCTGATTTCACTCTTTAAACAAAAGGGAAAACTCATCAATCCCTATAACCGCGAGAAAATCGACTTTTTGCACATGAACGAAATCTTCACGCTCTACAAAATCAACGCCATGATGTTGCCATCAAAACCGACTCCTCCTGTAGTGCAACCTAAACCCGTGATTCCACCACCTCGCGCCCGCCCAACAATCATCATCCCCGTTGTGTCGGATGTAGAGAACAATGTGATTGTCATGCCATCACAAAACAATACTATTACACATGAGAACCGAGAACTTGCACAAAGAATGCGTGAAATACAAGAAAAACCAGTGGAAACGCGTATTCAAGAATTGTTTATGGAAATTGACCAGCTTGGTAATTATACGCAAGCTTCGTGGTTCTCGAATTTGACCGTTCACGACTATATGAGATATTACCGGTATTTAAATGATATATGGAGATATAGGGGTCAATTGTCGTATGAAACAAAACGGCGAATTTGCAGTTTGCAAGACCCTTTTCCGAACATGGTGAGAACAAGCGATTTAATTACTCGAGAAGAGATACAAAGTCGATGTTTGTATGCAATGGAACATATGGTATATACAGGGGTCGATAATGAGTATCGAAAAATAGGGGCACTGCATGTTCTCTCCGTCATGACGATTGTGTCTGCACCTGCGCGCCAGTCCATGACGTGGTTATATGAATCATTGGTGTATTAAGAGTGATGACCAACGAATCAATAGTATTTTTCCGAATAATATTGATATGATTTGTTTCCAGGTGAGAACAAATATAGCTTTGCACAAATATATTGCCTGGGAGAACTTCGTTGTTCAAGGGCGATTTATTGTGCAAAAAGGTATCATGTTCATTCTTTATGGAACTGGACCGAGTGCAAAGGTTTAGCAAAAACATTTTGAAGATTATTTAGGAAAAACGTTTTGAGGATTATTTAGGAAAAACATAATTTAGGAAAATTCAACTGCGCTCATCGTGTCATTTAGGCGCCTGATAAATATATTTGCGTTAAAGCACTTAAAAAAGAAGCGCATACTAGTATATACTTCCATAGAATGGTAAGAGCAACTAAAGCCGAAAAGCAAACCGCAACCCCAGCCACCAAGCCAGTTGAAAACGTAGTCGTTGAAGCTGCCCCAGCCAAAAAGACCACCACTAAAAAGGTCAAGGCCACTGAAGCCGCTGCCCCAGCACCAGTAGTTGCTGCTCCAGTTGAGCCAGTTGTTACTGAGTCTACCGAATCATCTGACAATACCATCTTCACTAAATTAGCCGAATATGGTGCAAAGATTCAACAAGTATCTAACTTACTATCCACTTTAAAGAGTGATTACAAGACTCTTGAGAAGACCATTACCCGCGAGTTAAAGGCTGCTCAAAAATCATCTTCCCGCAGAAAGAAGACCGCCTCCGGAAACAGAGCACCATCTGGTTTTGTTAAGCCAACCCGTATCAGTGACGAGCTTGCTAAGTTCTTAGGCAAGACTGCCGGCACTGAAATGGCCAGAACCGAAGTCAGTAAGGAAATCAACACTTACATCAACGACAACAAGTTAAAGGATGCCAAGAACGGTCGTATCATCCACCCAGATAGTAAATTATCTGTCCTTCTTAACATCAAGAACGGTGACGAGTTAACCTACTTTAACTTACAAAAATACATGAAGCATCACTTCATCAAGGCCCCTGTAGCAACCGCCTAAACCTCTATCAAAATAAAATCCATAAAAATTAGAAAAAGCATATATACCTAAAAATCCATAAAAATCTCAAACCCATAAAAAACAATAAAATCTCAAACCCATAAAAAACAATAAAAACGAGGCAACATGTCCGAGCGGTTAAGGAGATAGACTAGAAATCTATTACTCAATGAGTGCGCAGGTTCAAGTCCTGCTGTTGTCGAAAAAATTTTGCATAATTATTCATAACTATGTAAAACCACTTAAATATTTGTGCAATAATCATATATCATGGAAACCACTGCACATTCAGACTCTTCATTGGAAGAACGCGTTCGAAAATACGTCGTCGAGCATACACCGAAGCTCTATATTTTGACACCCTGTTTCGCTAGCATGTGTTTTGTGAATTACGTGGATTGTTTAATGAAAACCATAGATGTATTTCGATTGATGAATTTCCCAGTCGTCGTCGAATTTTGCAAAAACGACAGTCTCGTTTCGCGCGCCCGAAACAATCTGATTGCACGAGCTATGAGCGACCCAGACATGACACATGTGATTTTTATCGACAATGATATTACATGGAACCCCTTTGATATTTTGAAATTAGTCATTTCCGAGAAACCACTCGTCGGCGGAACATATCCTCTCAAAGCATACCAGTGGGACAAAATGTTGAATGCGGATGGGAAATTCGACCCGTCAAAAATGGAAGAATGGATACAGAAAAAAGACGCACACCCAATGCTGAAGGATTTGATTGAAGACAAACATATGATACAATACAACATGTTACGGTATAATATCAATTATTTGAGTAATGCATTGCAGATTCAGGGAAATCTAGCAAAAGTCCGTCATTTAGCAACCGGCTTTATGATGATTCAACGCGCCACGCTGGAAAAGATGATGAAATCCTTCCCCTCTACGAAATATACAGATGATGTGGGATTCTTGCGTGAAACCGAAAACTTTTTCGCTTATGCGCTCTTTGATTGTGGTGTGGAAGACGGGCATTATTTATCGGAAGACTGGATGTTTTGCAAACGATGGGCGAAAATGGGCGGAGATATCTGGCTCGACGTGAGTATTAATTTGATTCATACCGGAATTGAAGACTACCGGGGGTGTTATGTGGCGACAATTATTTAATCTCTTGATATAACCTATTATATCAAGGGAATATTCAAAACCAGACTTTTTTACGCGAAAGACAAATAATATATACATGTAATATAACTATGAGCAATGAAATAGATAGTAAAATAAATAAATTATGGGATGAAATACATAAGCCAAATACGAATAAAATAAATCAATATATACAGAGAATACATACCGGACAATATTCAATTATTGATGATTTTTACACTCAAATAGAACAAGACTTACGCAGATATATTGTATCTGCAAAATGGTACATAAACAATACGCAAAAAGATGTGGAAAATAATATTAGAACCATAGCAGATTCAATTGACGGAACACAAAATAAATGTATCGCGTTGTATAATTTATTTTATAACACATGTAATGAAATATACAAAATGAATGACTTAGATTTGCTATGTATGCAGATCATGATATTATTAGAAGACAATGAGTCAAATTATTTTCGAGAAGAGTACGAAAAACAAAATAGAACGAAACAAGATTATGTATTAAATGTCACATATGAAAATCCAAATATTCATATATATGTCACCTCCAATGAAATTGAAATAAAGAAACAAATCACATATCGTATTCATTATCTATATACCGGTGATAATGCTATAGATAACCCATCCACCGAAATAATAAAAAAACAAAAATATTATACCTACAAATTAGTAAGTCAAGAAATAATGAATTATTTATACAATGCTTTATCATCTATTCAAGAAAAGGCATTTTATTATATTATGAACAAGAAACAAATGAGTCAAACGGATAATCCTGTCGAAAAAATCGGAATGATTCGTAAAACAAAAAATCCTGAATATTGTAATATAGATTTCACAGACGAAATAAGCAAATACGAAGGCACTATGACAAAATCTACGGGCAAAGCGCTAATAAAATCTTTTACCGGTCCATTGATAACGCGTTTCAAAGCATTTATAAATGGATTAATAGCAAATAATCATTTTGATAATTATCATTATGAAACTGTAGTAAAAAAATTACTAGTATTTGACGATACAGAATTACAAAAAATATACAACAAATATGAAAAAATATTTGCAAACAAAATGCCCATGATAACAATGCAGGACCAAACACAAAATTCAAATGCATGCTCACAATTATTTGTGAGAACTTTTTCGAATACGCAAGACGAAACTGCGTTTTTATGCTATTGCATTTTATTATATGATTACTATGACAAGCAACAACAAGACGTCATGCAATTGAAAAAATACATATATTCGCGTTATATCTTACAGTATGCACCAGAGATAATCCAAAAATATGAGGATACTGATAAATACATATTATTAGATATTTCAAAATGGTATACGGATATAATCTCGATTACAGCTAATGACATTGCAAATAGTATTATTGACAACCCTCAAGATAGCAACCCTCAACAAAAAAAGTTCCAACTTTATCAACCTCTCTATGACAAAATATCACTCTTTTTTGAGAACTACATACAAAACAATGATACTAACCTAAATCCAGTATTAGATACAAAACGATTCGAACATGTCTATATTACAAGTGATATTCATTCAGATTTGCGCAAATTTGTGCAAACACTCGTCAATAATGGCATTATAGAAATTAAAAAATCAGATGGCACCGCATTTAAACCATATGATGAACATGGTAATTTAGAGTCTTTAAAAATTCATTTAGATAATTTAATACAACGCGAAACAGATAATAAACGAGAAAGTGATAATAACAGACAATCAGTCTTTCTTCAAAGACTGGATAGAGTAAATAGCGATATCGTAAATAGCGAAATCGCCAAAAAAAACTTTAATGAACAATCTGATATATATTCACCTGAATTAATTATAAATATTGTATGGAAAAAAAAGAACACCTTACTCGTAATTATAGGAGACCTTGTGGATGGAGGTCGTCCATTAGATAACAATCCTGTTTATATAAATGAAGTATATGATCCAGAAGGTTCATTTGAACTTAGATTACACATGTTTCTTTATAATATGAGAATACAAGCTATGCAAAACGATAGTGAAGTACGTTTTTCATTAGGAAATCATGATATAGGTTCTGTATTGAGTGATAATAAAAATAATATATATTCTACCTATGAACATGATACATTAAAAAAGTTCTACTATGATAATCATACAGAAAAACGAAATTCATTACTTCCTTTTTATAGATGTTCTCCCTATTTATATTTGGCTTTAAAAAATAAATATGATAGGTATTATGAGGTATTTTGCGTGCATGCAGGACTTGATAATATATCAAAAATAAACGAACAATTTATGGGAGTATGGTTAGATGCGAAACAAAATGAATATATTGAAATAATCAAAAATATAAAGAATAACCCTAGCGCTGAAAATAGTTTTTTAAACACACTGTTACATATAAATTATAATAATCCTTTTCTATACAGAAAATATTCTAAAAATATTTCGAATATGACACCAGAATTAAAGAAAGAACTCAATGATAAATTAAAAAATAAATACGAAAAAATAAACCATCATGAAACAAAGAATCAAACATTTATAACATTATATAATACACTACTAAATGATGAAATAAAAGGCAAACCCAAAAACAATTATATGCAATTTGTGCAATTACTTGAACTACTAGATAAGCATATTATAGGTTGTAATAATATACCCGATAATATAAAAACATTAGTTGTTGGACATTGTATAACGAATAGTGGGGATAAATATTCAACATTGTCCCATAGTTATCATAATAGAAACGACGAGTCACAATGTAGCGGTAAAGGATGTATTGCATATGGATGTAAAAAAGATGGAATATATAGACTTGTATTTGTAGATACGGGTATGGCGCGGCAAAATAATAGTTTTGAACGGGAAAGCGAAAACACATATAATCAAAACCGGCCTATTGAAATGCTGTATTTGAAAAAAACAGAAAATAACCGGGGACAAGGAAATACATATGAACAACGGAGAACAATCGCCGAAAACCTGGGCACCATACAGAATACAGAGTCCCTCAATACACTCGTAAAAAATCCACAACTCGGTGGGAAAAAAATCACCCGAAAGAACCGCCTCCATATGAAAACACGGCGTAGACAAAAGTATTTCGCAAAACAGCCATCGAAAAAAAACAAACGCACTCGTCGAAAATCATAATCAATTTGTGACATGACTAGTGATAAAAATACTGATGCGTCGAAACCTCATAGAATATACTGTATTTATCTGTTTATTCTATGAAAACAATTTAAGGTTGTCCCATTATAAATGTTCAAAGGTGTAAAACAAGCTCTCTATACAATGACAAAAATACTTCACATTACAAATCATCAAGGCACTACGAAAAATCTCGAAAACATATGTGTTCAACTACATATTTCGGAGAACTTGACCACCCAAACATGCAATTTCCCCTATTATATTTCACAAGAAAGCGCAAACCACATATGGGAACAATATGCTACTCGCATACGCGACTTTCAAATCCTCGTGTTTACTGATACCACCATGTATGCAAGACCATTTTTGCAAAATCTAGACAAACATAGCGCCACCATCATTATCTATATCACAAACCGCTACGATTGGGGGTTTTTCGGTAATCATGGCGACGATATAGTGTTATATAATGATTTATATAAAGTGGCCTCGAGCAATTCCCGTGTCATTATTTGTGCAGACAATCGTTACGACCAATGGTGGGCAAAATGGGCAGGTGGGTTGCATTTCCGCTATAATGATTGTATTCGATTGGTGCCTAAAATACACGATTATGGAGAACCATGTTCTCAAAAATTATTTATTTATAATCGCGGAACACATGTGCGCAATTATGTAGATGAACTGTTGTGTCGGGGGGTGCAATATGATATTTATGGTCCGGATTATGAAATGTATATCGACAATGCCCATATTGCGGAATATACTGGCATCCTCCATTTGCCTTATCAGACAAATATTCAGTCGTTGTGGGAGAACCTGGGATGCGGAAATATCTATTTTATACCCTCAAAATCGCTCATGACTCAATGGGTTCTCGAAACACAATGGTATTATTGGGAAGAACGGTCAAAACCGCGCGAGGTATTGTTGATGAGTATTGATTTAGCGGAATGGTATCAACCCGATTTAGCAGAATGTTTTGTATATTTCGATGACTGGGAAGATTTAGTGAAGAAAATCGAGAACCTGGATAGGAGGGCTAAAAAACAGGCAATTCGGGAAAGGGTCTTGCAAAGCAACGAAGATGGACTGGCAAAATGGAAATCGATATTCAATATATGAAGAAGGATTCGAAATCGATACAATTTGAAGAACAAAAATGATATACAAATAATTCAACAAAGTATTTGTATATGAATACTATCGTAACATCGTTTTATGACATTCGGGCCATGGAAAAAAGTCACCCTGAAGACAATCGACAAATTGACCAGTATATGCAATTAGCGCAACAATTCATTTTACAATTACCTTATCCACTATTGATTTTTATTGATGCAGATGCGTCCGCTGACCGTATTTATGATTTAATAAAAAATACGCGAGAACAATATGCAGATAAAACCCACATAGTAAGAGAACCCTTTAGCAATACTTATTTTTATAAAGATTTAGATAAAATTCGCGACTTGCAACAAATATACCCAATTCATAACGGCGACCTAAAACATGAAACGCCGCATTATATTGTTCTCAACAACAATAAACTATGGTGCATCGAAAAAGCCATCGAACAGAACCCGTTCTCCAGCACACATTTTACCTGGATAGATTTTGGTATTAATCATGTGGCAAAAACCCCCGAAAAAATTCACGAATGGATACATGAAGCACCCCATAAAATACGGCAAATGTGCATTAATCCTTTAGTGGAACCATGTTCTCATAAAGAAATATTTCATTACATATATCACCATTATGCCGGCGGATTGTTTTCCGGGTCGGCGGAATACTTATTGAAATACGTAGATGCATTTAAGAAGAAAATAGAACAAATATATAGCGAAGACTGGTATCAAATTGATGAAGCTGTCATGACCATGGTCCATTGTGAACATCCTGAATGGTTTGACGATTACTATGGAGATTATGAAGGTATTATAGCGAATTATCGAAAACCTGAATTTTCACATTGGCTCGTTCATCGTGGTTTGGAAAAATGCGAGGCGTATGGGAATGTTGAAAAGGCGAATCATATACGAAAATATTTAGGAATATAAATCAATACATTGTGATGAGTGATAATTATATAGTGGTGGAAAAAGATACACTCGAAAAAAATCGTTGTACGTCGTTCCCGGAGACAAACATACCATAAAAAATATGAGCCATAGTTATTTTACATCATCGTCGCGATGTTGCAAAACCCTTTAACAATACATGGCTAACATACTTTGATTTTGTTTTTGTTCGTTTTTGATTAATGCGTCCACGACTTTACGTGTGACTGTTATTGGGAACTCGACCTTCAAATCCATGTCTTTCGAGAAAATATTATCGCCAGGTTTCATCAAACGGAACAAGTTGAGTTTTGTGTGGATGATTTCTAAGCAGCGTTTCAAGTTACGCACACCGGCTTCGCCGTTTGTCAGCGCCTCATTGCTGGCAATGTATTGTATCGTATCTTCCGGTATAATCACATCACCTTCTGCGAATTTCACCTGCTCGCGAATCTTTGGCAAGATATAGTTCTTCGCAATGACGATTTTGTCTTTGGCTTCATATCCCTTTGTCTGAATGCGATACATGCGGTCCTTTAAGATAGGATTCACGCGCGACTCGTCATTGTAACTAAAGATGAACAAACACTTGCTCAAATCGAAATCCACTTCCGAGAAATACTTGTCGTGAAATTGCGAGTTTTGTGAAGTATCTGTCAAGTGAGTCAAAATACCTATGATTTCTTCACCGCGAGGAGTATCGCTGATTTTATCGAGCTCGTCGAAATAAATGACCGGATTCATACATTTACTTTGAATCAATATTTGCACGATTTTACCCCAGGTGCTGCCCTCATACGTGTAGGAATGACCTTCTAAGAAACTGCTGTCGCCGGCTCCGCCGAGGGCTATGAAGGCGAATTCTCTGCCGAGGATTTTACTAATTCCGTCTCGGATAAGTGATGTATTGTGCGTGACGTGGAAATTGCCTAATACATAGCGGTGATTGTTGTCTAATTCAAATCCATAATAAGTTCCTCGACCTTTTGGAACGACCTTGATTCCTGCAACGAGTGCATTTTTTTGTCGTAGTTTGTATTCGGCTTGTTTGCGAGGACAT
>Ga0214923_10009117_pt1 | contig 10376 bp, 5 predicted proteins | sample LL1510_MetaG_FD_177993 | JGI IMG/M metagenome (GOLD analysis project Ga0214923, IMG submission 177993) | Freshwater microbial communities from Lake Lanier, Atlanta, Georgia, United States - LL-1510 | ecosystem: Environmental > Aquatic > Freshwater > Lake | place: USA: Georgia | collected 2015-10-15
GTTTACCGATATCTTTCAAAGCCAAATACGGTGTCGAAGCACGAACCTCTTTGACTGCTAAATCGTTAACATATTTGCCGTCAACTTTGCTGAACAAATCTTTATATGCCTGCTGTTTAAGGTTCTCACCCTCATAACCGAACTGTGTAGCTTTCGTCAAAAACTTCGCCAAATTACCTGAACCCCAAGTAAAGTTGCCGATAGCGGCAGACAACTCTCGACCTTTTTTACTAGTTTCAAGTTCACGATAAAACGTGGTGCCTTTCCATCTGCGATCAAACTCAACATCTTCTATGATTTGTTTACCGGTTTTTGGGTCAATCGCTTTAGAGAACAAAGTGAACACATCCGCATATTTGGTGCGGTCAAGGTCAGTAAACATCCAAGCATATTGCGGATAGTTCTGTTTGAACAACGGCTCCCACGATCTATCTTCAACAGCAGGGGCGGCAGTTGTGCCAGCCTTCAATGCTTGTCGAGCAGTCTTACGGTTCTCCGGTGTGTCAGGCAAATTAAGTTCAACAAGTTTCTTATCAACTTGATCTTTGGTGATAACAACTTTCGTTGGTTTCACAACAACAGGCGCATCATCTTGCGGTGGTTCTTCTGCAACTGTTTCTGTTGGCGCAATAGCACGAGGGCCGACACCTGCGCGAACCGGTTGATCGCCGCCAGTAGAACTAACACCAGTTGTTGCAACAGGCGCGGTTTCAACTGCCGCGGCAGAAGTACCAGCAGGTACCACGTTGCCGTCTTTTTGTTGGATTACTAAACGATTAAAAACTAGACCTTGTTTCTCGAAATTTGTGTACGCAGAATTTAACGCCGCCATCGCATTGAGATAAGCGGTTCCTTTATTCGTATCATTCGGATCGCCTTTGTAGGCTTTTACAGCAGAATTATATTGCTGTTCTAAAATAGATATTTGAATATCAGCTTTTTGTTGTAATTGCGTTTTCTTGTATGCCACATCAGCCGTGGTTTTGGCTTGTGTTTGGGCGGCTTCATCGGCAACCTTTTTTAATGGGTCATAAATTTTCTTTTTAGCATCACGGACATCTTTAGCCGCCTCATATTTTTGTTGTATTGAAGCATAAGCAGCAGTACCAGGTATAGCTTTACCTAAATCTATGAAAAGTTTGTCAACCAATGTTTGTGCATCGGTAAGTGCTTTTTCTGCTTTGCTTAGTTCATCCATTACGCCCCCAAAGCCTTAATGCTTTGATCCATAATCGCAGCCAAATTACCGGTAGCAAAACTCTGCGCCTCAGGCCGAAACTGTTTAAGAATCTGCTGCTCTGCAACAGTCGAAGGTTGAGCCGCCGAAGTAAACACCCCACCAGCAGCCTGCTTCTGTGCCTCAGCAATCTCCATTTGTTGATATGTTTTAGCAAACTTTTCCGCCATCGCATCATCAACTTCGTAGCCCAACAAATCTGTTGACGCTTTACGAAACACAACTTTAAGATCATCCGGCGAAGTAACACGAACCGATGGGGCTTTGCCACCCGCACCTTTTACTTGCGGTGTGCCTTCAAGAATTTGAAAAGCAGTCTTATAGGTAACACCGTTAGCGTTCGCAACATTGTTTAAGAACTCTGCCATCGCGCTACGATCAACCGAATCAACCCTGTTCGTACTCGGTTTCGAGTTACCGTAATAACCGCGTGTTTGCAACAGGTTTGTGTAATACTTGTATTGGGTTGGGTTTTTGATGAGTTCCAACAAAATCGTGTTTGCATCAGTTAGCGGGCTAAGGTCGTACTGTGCGCGGGTAACAATACCGTTTTCATCAACCAACAATGGGCCTCGATAAACAGTTCTACGACCAGCACCACCACCGCCACCGGTTTCAAAATCTTTTGGATCAACAGCAATACCTTGTGCTGTGCCTTTAACTATGCGCGACGGGAAACCGTAACCAGCCAAATAGTTCGCACCACTTTGCTGACCGGCAGAACCAAAAAAAGCCAACAATTCTTCTTGGGTCATTTCCGAGATTTTTTTGTCGCTAGTAGCGGTCTGTGTATCTTTAGGGTCTCCAGCCATTAGTCCTCAACCTCATACGAAAAGAAACGTTGCCACACACGGCCAAACTCAGGGTTTTCTAAAATAAGCATCTCGCCCATACTAGCCAACTTGTCTCGAAGGTATTGAGTTTGCTTTGATTGTTTAATGTTGTTTGATCCGAACTGTTGCAAAGCGATGTTTTGTGCCGCAGTCCGGAACGTCAAATAGGTGTTAATTGTTTGAGCTATCGGACTGTTAGCCACACGAGGATCAGCAACCAAACGGGCCATGTCTTCAACCTGGTTGTCGTATTCGCCTACCTTGAACTCTGCTACCAAAGGAAAACCTGGCAGTTCGGCGTGTAACGCTGCACGATACTGTTTCAAAAGATTACGGTTATCCTCTGAAGGGAATTGGCCAATCTGTTTTCGAGCCCAACGATACTTCGCTGAACCGATACGTTCCTGAGCCAAATCAATGATTTCTTTGTCAGTTAACCGTTCGCGTTTACCGCTGCGGATTTGGCGATCCCATACAGCGAACGAGAAATCGTCGCCACCTGGCGCAAGATATGAAGCGATGTCTGGGAACTCTTTTAACAAATCGCCGTTGGATCGTTCCCAATCACCGAACTGTTCCGTGGCTTCCAAACCTTGAACCGTTGACTTAGATTTTGATGAAATGTAGAGACCGGCATCGTCACCGAACTGATCCAAAAAGGTTTGGACAGCCGAATCGTAGTCTTTTGTTTGCAAAGCATAAAACTGTTTGATTAGTTCGCTAACAAAAATGTCGCCGTCTTTAGTGGTAATTTTGAATTCTGTCGCACCGGCTGTCGGTCCGATGAACTGTGATAACGCTCGGAACGCTGTCAACCATTGTGCTTTGCCTTTAGCGTCTGATTGCAGTTTTTTGATTTCGTCAGGGTTGCCTAAATCGTATTTGCCGGTGGCTGATAAGGCACGTAAAGTTTCGACATAGGTGTTGGCGTAAACGGTGTCCATTTTGCCTTCGTTACGGGTTAATGCCTGCAAAAGTTTTTGTGCGTAACCTGGCACGATTGCCCCACCGGTTGCCCGAATATCTTTGCGACCATACGGCAAAAGCACTTCGACGATTTTGTCCGTTTTCGGGGTATCAGGAATAATTTTTGATGCCGCTAACTGTGCAAACGGGCCAAGCGCAGGGAACACCTGTAAACCTTGCGACAATCTTTGCAACGGTGCCTTCAACGGTGCATCCAAACCTGTGATCGCTTTCGCTAAAGCACCCGAAGCAGGGAACATGAAAGTCATAGCGTTAGTCACAGGATCGTTGTAGAAGAACCCTCGACCATCGTTATCAGGGTCGGCGTTCGCTGCAGCGTTATATACGCGGGTTGTGTTGCGATACAAAGAAACAGGGTCTTCTCGGAAAATATGGCTGTATGTGCCGATGATTTCTTTCCACGCTGGGGCGAACGGGGCGATGATACGCAAAATGTCTTCAAGGTTTGTTTTGTTGCTTGCGTCGTACAGCAAGCCTTTAGTTTTTTCTAGTCCGACGTGTTTTGCGTAGTCGTCTAGTTCTTGCAAACTTGCTGTACCTTTGCCTGTTACTGCTCGATTCAAATCTTTTAATAGTTTCGGACTGCCAACATATTCTTCAATGTTTTGACCGGCTTCTTCTGCTGCTTCTTTAATAGCGTTCAAAGCGTCTTGTGCGCCAGCTGGTGAAAGCTCGTCAACATATTTGCCGACTTCTTCGTAATAGTATTTTCTGAAAACCGGTGAACGTTCAAGTTTGCGGGTAATTGAACCGTAAAGTTTACCGAAAAACCAGTTAGTTCCACGATCCATTGATTGTCGCCATGTGTTCGTGTTGCGTTCTGTTGCCAAAATTTCCCGTTTAAGCACTTCTGGTAAACCTTTTTGTCCATCCCAAAGCTGTGTTTTTTGTACAATGTCACGAAACTGTGGTGTACCCACACCGTTGTCGCCGAAAGCAGTAACAAAGTTTGTTCCTTCTTTCGCTACTTTTTGTGAAACAATCGGTTGTACTTCTACCTGCAATCCTTCTGGTGCTTTGGTCAAGTTCTTGGCAAAACGTTCACCTGTTTCCGGATCAATTCCTTTAACGATCACACCAAAAGTAGGGTTGTTCGGGTCTGTGCTTGTCCGGACCGTTGAACCGACACGCAGAGGACCGTCTTCAACATTTTCTAATTCGCTTAAAAGTCTTCGAAGGGGCGCAACCGTATTGCCGTCTGCGTCACGCAAAGGGATGCGGTTGAAAGCGTAAGCAAACTCGATGTCGGGTATGTTGCCAGTCAACTCCTGGACATTGTTTACAACTATTCGTTCGGCGTGTTGGAACAACAGTTGATCTACTTCTTCTGCTGAAATTCGGTCAAAAAACACAGGGGCTAAACGGCCTTTTGCGCCGGTGTTATCGCCAATTTCTAACCCTGAAGCATAAGCATTTTTAATTGTGTTGTAAGTTTTTTTGTCTTGTTTTATTGCAGCGACTACACGTTCTTTAGCAACCAATCTAGATTCGCTTGTAACCCCACCAAACTCAACAAATGTTTGAGCCGCTATTCTTCTCAATGCCGGCGAATTTTCTCCAACAGAATCAGCAAAAACAAGATAGCCGTTTTGCGCTACGGCATCCGTGTGCAATTTCATTCCGTTCACATCCGAACGAGTAGCCCTGGACCATGCACCAGTTTTAACCATGTGGTCAAAAATTTCTTCAGACCCCATACCTTGTTGACGTAAACCGAAAGTCATCGCTTCTCGAACATCGTCAACATATTCTTCAAGTTTCAAACCAGTTAACAACTCGCCTTTCAAAGACGTGCGCTTAGATTGGCCCAACACGAGTGAAATGTATTCAAACGGGTGGGTGAACACCGACGGCAAACCTGAAAACGCCATACGGACCTGGGCATCAAGCGAGTTACGGACAACATAACCGCCAGTCATCAAAGTCAACGGTTTCCAAATTTGGTTCTGCAAAACGTCAATGGCTTTGAAAGCGGCACGTTCTTCTCCTGTGCGTACACGCATTGACACGTTTTGTTTTAATGCTTCTCGTTCTGCCTGTAAAGTCCTGATTGCTTCGGCTACATCATCTGGGTCGCCAAGCCCTGTTGAGGCCATTTGTTGATAGTAGGCAATATCTTTACCAAGTTTGTCATATAGTTCTTCATCAGTAATTTTTGCTATTTGACGAACAACACTTTTGCCACCAATAGTTCCGGCCTTTTCGCTAAAACCGAAGAACCGGTTGGATGTCAACCTGCGCAACTGTCGAACATCAGGCAACACCTGTACTCGTTGCAACATTTCAGATATTTGTAAAGGCGAAATAATGCGAAAATCTCCGCCCTCGCCAAAAGTTTTGATTAAGGTTTCTATCTCCTCTAAAGGCAAAAAGTCTCGGTTGCTGTTAGCCAACCATTGAGCCATACCGTTATCGGTAGCCACACCAGCACGATCTAACATATATAGCCTGACTTGATCTAGACCTTCACGAACTTGACGGAAAACATCATCGCGGACTTCTTGCGCAACGCCGTTAAGTTTCAACACTTCATCAATCGCTTTATTAAAAGTTTCCAAAACCGCGTATTGTTCAGGCCGTGTGCCTGTCTCAGAAAAACTTTCTATTGCTTGCGCACCAATACGAGAAACGGTGTTTTCATCTGCGCCGACGGTACGCAGATAGTTAATAATGTTTTTTGCGGCTTTGGAGTTCTGGAACCTGTCACCGCCAACGATCAATCCTTCTTCGGGTTTTTCGGTTAGATATTTTGTTACGACACGGCTAGTGTTTTTAACAAATTTGCTGTTCGCCAACGGTGTTCGTTCAACAAGGTTCCCGCCAATGTTTTTGAGTGATGTGCCAAGTCGCCCAGATTTTTGCAACAATCGAACTTGGTCGGTTAATGCACCTTTTTCTAACTGGAAACCTAAAGCGAGAACGGCTTTAACCTGATCGTCGGTTTCCGCTTTCGCCAACAACGAAACCATTTCATTTGACACGTTCGCGCTTTGGTCAAACATATCCATGATTTTGACCGCATTTTTTTCGTCACGTATCCGAGCAACAAGAGTTCTTGCCCGAAAGTTCGTGTCCATAAAATGTGCATACTTTGTTTCGTTCAAACCAACATCAGACAAACCTGGGATGAACCCTGCGTCGGCTTCAAGAGCTTTACGCAACTCGTCTGTTTGTACCCTGGTGAGCCGTGGGATGAGTGTCGTAACATCTTTGAACTCTTTGATTGCTTTCGTTACCGGACCTGTAGGATCGGTTTTAACCAAAACCAAAGCATCAACCAACCCTGAAAAAAAGTTGTAAGGCAAAGTTTTAGGTTTGAAAACCGTATTCGCAGCGGCTCGCCCGATAGTGAACGCCGACCCGTTGATCGTGCCACGGTATCGTCGAGCGCGTTCACCTTGCCGTTCCAATAGTTCGTCGCTAACAAAAAACCCTGAACCTGCCGTAATCTTCTCACCGGTCTTAGGGTCATAGTCGCCCTGTGTTGCTTTAATTAGCGAACCTAACTTTGTTGAAATGAACCAGCCGTCAATGTCCGTGTTCTTGTCAAAGATTTGTGCGACAGCACCCTGAGTTGTTTCAGGAATGAAATCAAGTCCTGCTGTCAACCAACGTGAAACCGTTTTAAGGTTCCTATACAAAAAGTTTGATTGATCCGGTTTCTCTGGTTCGGCTTGTGTGTCAATAGTTTTTTGTGCCGCCATTTTGCCGACAGCATCAATCGCTTCGTTGGATGCGTTCGCTTTCGCTAAAGCCAACTGTGTTTCGATAGGCACCCATGCGGCACGCTGTTTGACGTTGGAAAGGTTTATTGAAACGTTCGGGTCAAAAACTGGTTGTGGGGTGGCGACTTTTTTTTCTAAAACAGCTTTTTTAGTAGTCGGATCAAGATTGGATTCCCATGCCATTACAGTTCGTTTCCGTAGGTGTCCAACAAATCGAGCAGATCATCTGTCGGAAAAATTTGTGCTATTTGACGTAATTCTTCTACAGCCATAGCTCCTTGTGATGGCATCATCGGGATGCCGGCACCGAGCGCAGTTGGTCCTGGGCCAAAGTTTGCGCCGGCTGTGATCGGTTCTTGTGGTCGTGCTGTTGGTGCTGTTAACGGGGTCAATGATCCTGGTGTGATACGCGGTTTTTTGCGGATAGGTGACGGCACAGATGTTGGTGGGGTTCCCATCGGTACTGCTTCTTGTGCGCGTTGCTGCGCCAACCGCATACCGTATTGTTGGTTTGATGCCGTAGTTATCGGGAGTTGTTCAGCCATTTATGCCCCTAGTTGTGCTAATAGTGCTTCCAATGGTGGTGCGCCCGCTGGTCCTTGTACTGGTGCTTCTGCACCCATGCCTGGTGTTGCTAAGCCTGGCATTGTTTCTGGTGCGCCGACAGGCATCGCTGCGGCTTGTCTGTCTCGTGCGCGTTGATCTGTTCGTTTCACCGCATCGTATAGTGTCACGTCTTTTTCTAGGACTAGCGATGTGAGATAGGCGAGGTCTTCCGGCTGATATGGGCCTTGCGGGTTAACTGCCTGCTGTTGGATTGATGACAGTAATGCTGATTCGACTCCTTCGGCGATGATGCGATCATGTTCTAGTTCTGGGTCGGTGATTAGCGGGTCTGCTTCTCGTGCCGATTCTTTCGACATTAGCCCTGTGCCGAGTCGTTGTCCGAGTCCGATGATGAGACTGTTCACGTCTGAACCTGCTGCCGAGTATGCGACGTAGTGGAAGTCGGTTTGCCAAATTTTGTTTGGTGTGTAGGTTTCTTGTCCGACTGATGATCGTGACGGGATGAAGAACGTTTTGGTTACGTCACCCCAATATGCTTTTTCGATTGCGATAGCAATTTTGTCTTCTTCAAATAGTGAGGCTTCGAAAGTTGATTGTGCTTCTTGTACACGGTAGTCGACGGTTGCTGATAGTACGGAGTCTCCGCGTCGGCCTGTACGAATGTTTGTGCCTGATTCGCCACCGAACTCTGCTGGGATAGCACCCTCAAGTCGTTCCTGTCGTTCCAAACGATCTAACGCTGTATCAGTTTTGTAACCTGGGTTTAGTTGCAACTGTTGAATGTCGCCACCTTTAACGACACCTAACTGTCCTGCTTTGCCGTCAGCTAACTGCAATATCTCAGGGTTCTCACCTGGTCGTGCAACAAGATATTCTTCAGGGAAAATACCGCGCTCGATAGCGATCTCTGTTAACGCCTGTAGGCGAGCGCGAGTGTAATACATTCCCATAACGCCATCAAACTGTCCACGAGGTTTATCAAGCGTGATCCTGTTCGCTACTACCGCTAACGGCATACCTGTGCGGTTTGGTACGAACTCTAAACCGAGGGCATCCATGCCTGCTCGTTCAGCGATGTTCAAACCTGGGTTGTCTTCGGCACCTAGCACGATGAGTTGTAGTGATTCTGCGTCAACGTATTCAAGCATTGTGTATCGGCTGTCCGAGTTCACTACACCCATGCGTAGTTTTTCGGTGATTTCGTTGCCGTACATTTTGATTAGATATGATGCTGATGCTCTGAAAGTGAAGATGCAGTCGTCTGGCAGCATATTGTCTGGGTCATCTACTGGTGCCGCAAATGTGTCTAACGGGTTGCGTACAGTCCATGTTGGTGTCAAAGTACGGAAGTTTGGTTTGAGAACTACAGCCGATTGTGAGTAGCCGAGTAGGTGTCGTGCGCGGCGACGCATTTTCATTTGCATTTTGTTCTCATCCCAAATGGAGAGCATCGCTTTGCGTCGTTGACGTGCCGAAGATTTCGCCCGTTCGGAGCCTTCTTTGATTGGCGGGAAGTATGGGGTTGGCATCGTTGAAGATACACGCATAGACATCTGATCCAAACCCTGTACTAAAAGGTTTGCTACGGATGCTTTGGCGTTACGATCTAACTCGTTGAGTGGTACGATCACGTCACCGTTTGCTAGTTCGCGTACGCGACGCATCTGGTTGTGTACGGGTCCTGCCGCTGTACGCCTCTGATTGTAGAGTTCGACTATTTCTTCAACTGTACGCAAAGCGTATCCTTACTTTGAGCCTCTGCGAAGTCCGCCACCCATGAATGATTTTAATTGTTCCAAAGTTGATCTTGCGACAGCTCCACTTTCTTGGTAAACACGATACGCTTTAGACATATCGCCAGGGGCATAGTTTGCTTCGCCACCAACTATACGTTGACCATATTTTTTTGTTTCTCTTTGATCCAAATAGTCACCGATAGGCGATTTATCTTCAACTTTTTTCGTTGGTTTCTTTTTTGCTGCCATGTTCTGCTCCTATGCGTAGATGCTTGCTATAGTATCATGCCACAAACCATGATGGCCGCCATTGGCGCGGTGGGGCAACCATAGGTCGAAGCTGTGGCACATGAAGTTCAGCGAACCAATGCGCCATCACCAGATCGGTACCATTCTTTTTGTTCCGAGTCCAACTGCACATTTCTTCAACGAACGCCAACGTTTTCCAATTCTCTCGCATAGACGGCAACCTGACCTGACCGGTACGCCACAACGGGGGTAGCAACGCTTCGACACCCAAGTTTTCGTCAAGTTTGTTTCGGCTCGTGGTGTGCGGCACAACGTTCACGGTTTGTAAAGACTGCCATTTGCGCACAAAGTCGTGTGCCAACAAGAACCGTTGCGCGGCGTTCACTTCAACAACCCAATGCGAGATCGGATATCCCATATCCCATGACCTGTTCTGCCATTCTTCCATGATCCCCGAATAGGTGCGGGTAGAAGTGTCGTAACCTAATAGTTCTTCGGCGGTCAGTTTGCATCGTTCAACATCCACCAAATATCTGAGGTTTGTTTCAGGTTGATATAGCCACCATTGGATAGCCCAAAACATTGTCGGTGACGGGTCAACGGTAGCAATAGAAATAATCGGTGGCCTCAAATCGTGCGGAATATATCCTGGTCTGCGTTCTTGGTCGATACACCCTGGGTACACCACACCGTCAGGACCCATCCCACCAGTAGCCCACACCCTTTCAATCAGATAGGTGCCTGCCGCCAAGTCTTGTTGTTGGTAGACGACATCAAATTTTTGTGGGGTGCTATAGCGAATATATGATAAATCTTTCCAAGATAAACGGTACGGGTCCAACAAGGGGCCGTCAGGCCACGCTGGTGCCGTCACTTTCCGTGAATCTTTACCGGTGTCCAACTCCTCGTAGTATGCCTTGTAGATGAGATGATGGTACTTGGATTTTTTTTCAGGCTCGACTTGAGTGGACTTGTCGGTGACATCGGAACCGTCGTAGTTGTCTTCGAAATCTTCGTAAGTGATTTTAGCGAGACAGTGGGC
>Ga0214923_10009119_pt1 | contig 10373 bp, 6 predicted proteins | sample LL1510_MetaG_FD_177993 | JGI IMG/M metagenome (GOLD analysis project Ga0214923, IMG submission 177993) | Freshwater microbial communities from Lake Lanier, Atlanta, Georgia, United States - LL-1510 | ecosystem: Environmental > Aquatic > Freshwater > Lake | place: USA: Georgia | collected 2015-10-15
TTATACATTTGAAGTGTGTGTAATATATGAATTTTATCTGTTTGACTATATGTTCGAATCAAATTGCCTATTCCTATTTTGGCCAAGTCGATAAGAAGATCATATAATTTTTTATTTTCATTATTTGCTCTTGAGTCATTTAAAAAATGATAGAATTTCTTGAATCTGTAAAAAATATTAAATAAATAAAATAAATCTTCTTGTGTGTCATTATTATACCATCTTATTACAGGCTGTGAATAATTTGGTATTTGTATTTTTAAAATATTATTTTGTATTGTTAACTTTGTCCCAATCGGTGCAAAAGAAAGATAAGCTATTTGTAAAATTGCTTGAAGAGGTTCTAATATAGTCTCAAATCTCTCCTTCTTCTTTTTTGATTTTAATGTGCTATACAATATATTTAGTGTCGATTGCATTTTTACTTATTCCTTTTAATTTTAGTTGTTCTGTAAATACTATATAGTAAATATTACATATATTTAAATATAAATCGGTATAAATATAGTATATATTATAAATTATAATGGATAATAATGAAGAAAATATTACAATTTCTAAAAAAAATGTAGATGGAATTATATTGATATTGTCGTGTCAAAAACATAAAAATACACGATTAAAGGAATTTTCATTAAGTAGAACAAATTATAACAATTGGGAAGTAATATATGTAATAGGTAATTTATTTTTAAAACAAAACTATGTTTTAGATGGGAATTATTTGTATGTAAGATGTGAAGATTCATATCTTCATTTATTAAAAAAATTAATATTAGCTATGAAGTCTCTAAAAGAATTATTTAATATTAAAGAAGGTATATTGCGATGTGGTGATGATTTGATTTTTAATGAAAATAATTTAATTAAGTTTACTAAATGTAAAAAATTTGATTATTTTGGACAATCCAAACTAAAAAGAAGTTATAAATGTATGGATAAAAATATTTTAAAACGTATAAGAGTTGACCCATTTATGTTATTTTATTATAATAATCATAAAGAAGATTTTGAAAATCCTCATCATGGGTTGACATATATGAATCTTTCAATGCTTTCAAAATATACTACACGTCCTAATATTTATGGCGCAACAGGTATTATTTTTTATTTATCAAATAAATCATGCGATATTGCAATTCATCATATGGAAAAAATAAATTTTAATATACTTACATATGATACATTTACTAAAAGTTATCCATATACAATCGAAGACTGTGGTATATCATTTATAATGTATTATAATAACATTGAGTATACCGATTGTCAATTTTTTTATGATACTTCATATGAAAATACGATTGCTATACATACAAATAAATATAAATAATAAATATTCATGTATACTGTTGTAAATAAATATTCATGTATACTGTTGTAAATAAATATTCATGTATACTGTTGTAAATAAAATTTAATTATATAAACAGTATAAGTTTATGTAATTATATAACTAAATTCGTGTTTCAGATGTTTCGTCAATAGGTTCATTCACGGTTTCATTCACAGGTTCATTCACTGTTTCATTCACGGTTTCATTCACGGTTTCATTCACAGGTTCATTCACTGTTTTATTCACTGTTTCATTCACAGGTTCATTCACTGTTTCATTTATTTGTTTATTTTTATTATATACACTACCGCTACTAATATAAGCATTATTTGTAAAATTCGAACTTTTACCTTTCAAAAAAGCATTATTATTTTGCTTCAAAAAAGAAATATGTGTTCCATCATCATATATATTTGACAAAAAAATATTATTAGAAGAATATAATTTAATGCATGGAATATCATGTTTTTCGCACCAATTTATAGATTTCTGTATATGTAATTTTTTCATATTATCTATTTTATCATAATTATTACGACTCGATATCATATTTAATGTTGTAATTATATTTTCCAACTGACGCTGCCCCAATACTACATTTATTTCCTCTATTTTATTTATAAAATAATAATCGTGTTCAATATTTAATATACTTTGTATATCATCATTTATGTCTAATTTGTAAAACTCATTACAAAATACATCATATAATTTCGACGAATCATCTAATAAAAAGTTCCGGCATACAATATATTTCTCTGAATTTGCTAGCCGGCTTGTATGTGGTTTTGTAATATAAACTTCACTATATAAACATGACAACAAATATAAAGCATCTACAGTGAGTTTTGAGAATATATCAAATATTTTTAAAATAAAATGTCCGCCTTTTTTTTGCATAGTAATAGCATATATGATTTCAGCAATTATCAGCTTACTAACTAGTTTTTCTTGTTTATTGAAGTCAGTTGAAACATCAATTCCTCCATCCGCTGTAATTATATCCATAGAATTTATAAATCTATCTTTGCAATATTTATAATTATCTAGTTTTAAAATATCACCTGTTCCATCTTCACCAGTTATAATTTTAACATTTGGGTTATTTTCTAAAAATATATTACTCTTTTTCCACCCCGGACATCCTGGATCGTCATTTATAAGTGTCATAGCATAATATGTATCGTCGGTATTTTTACGCATATATGATGTTGCTTCAATAAATCCTCCTGGCCCCTCAGCAATATGAAATGTTTTGATAGATTGGGGTGTGTTGGTGGCGGTAGCGGTGGTGGCAGTAGCGGTGGTAGCAGCAGTAGACATGGACTGTGTAAGATTATGTGAATTTTTTATTTCTCCTAGTTTAAACATTTTCCATAATTCTATCATTTTATAGAAAGATCTAGATAGTGGTTTTAATTTACTAATTGATAGTTTATTACCTGGTATTAAAGTATGAATAAATTCATAAGGGTTTGTATATTTTTTTATATTATCCCATCCATCAGATGAAACCTCAATCTGTTGTTTAAATTTTGATAAGTAATCACATAATGAATATGATATATAACATGATGATGAACTTGATGAATGTGCAGATTTGGGTAATAATGATTGTGTATCAAAAGAAAAAGATATTGTTGTATATATTTCAGGATTTTTAATTGATATTAAATTATAATATGACATAAAATAGTTATATGTATCTAAGAAATAATATTTAGATTGTTTAATTAATAATCATTATTTATAACAAGTAATTAAACATTGGTTTCAGTTTTGTTTCTACATCTATTTGATGAGTGTAGGTTCTATACTTTTCTTGTTTTTCTATTATACCGACTAGTCCTACTAGTCCTACGACTTGTTATATATTTTGTCTTTTGTTTAGTCCTTTGTTTAGTCCTTTGTTTAATCCTTTGTTTGGTGATATTTTTATATTTTTTTATCCGTCTACGACTACCGCCACCCTGAATTACACTACGTAAAAATGTGTTAACACCTTCCCTTATAAATAATTTAATATCATCCTGTATAATATGTCTCATAACAATATCTGGTTCTCCTGCGATTCTAACAAAATTACATATTTTGTCCCGTATTATATCCATAATTGATTTAGCTACTATTATAGGATCACCTTCAAAACTAATACTAGATTCTTGTAAAATGAATTCAATGTATTTTTTAAGCAGAGGTAAATAAATTTTAAAATCTATAATATCTTTTTCACCTCCATAGTAATTGCTCATAATTGCAGAAAAAACTGGTAATACTTCGCGAATAAACTTTAGTAGTAAGGCACTTGTAGTAATAGAAGAACTATTTTTATTATATATATATTCAATGTATTTATGAATCAACCAATACATATCATGTAAAAAACATTTACTACCTGGAGTTCTAATAGTAGTTTCGATATATCTCAAACGACTACTGTCGCCACCAATACTAAGATTAAATTTAATTAACTCATCTATAAAAGATAATAAAGTTGCTATTTGTAATCTATCATATAATAATTTTTTCCCTTCTTCGCTAGTAGAATCGTAATTAGACATTTCGTCATCTATTTTGCTCATTGCAACAAAACTTTCTTTATTATTTGTAAATCTATATGTTTTGGATATACCAGAAATTGCAAATAAATTTTTACCAACTGCGATTGCTGCATTAGAAGATACATGCGGCGGTGAATGTAACATACCGTGAGTTGGAAATAAATCGCTTGGATTTGGTGTAGTAAAACTTTTATAAACTTGTTTCATCATTTCAGGTGAACGGGTTGCTACTGCTTTTTTTTTCTTCATTTGTAAATAAGCAAATAATTTTTTTGGTGCCATTTTTTTTTCATGTTCCGATACATCTTTTTTTTTATATAGTGGAATACGGTCTCTATCTTTAGGTAAACAGGATAACAATATTTTTGATAGTTCTGAATCTAATAAAGTTCGTAATTCTACTATTATTCCAGTAATTATTTCATCATTTGTTGGTTTTGGATCATGAGTAGCAGAATGAGAAGTAGAAGGTTCCATATATAAAGATTATAATAAAAAATATTATTAAAAATATTATTAATATTATTACTATTTATATTTTTATTAAAATATTTTTATTTATCTATATTCGAAGCACTAGCACCTGGACTGGGATTCAATTTTATTGAACCAAATTTTGATGATTTCACCTTTTCAGCTGAAAGTTTCGACGATGTTTCTTTCATTCCTAATTTAGATTTTTCTATTATAGAAGCTGCAGGCGCTGAAGCATCCGAACCCATACCAGGCAATTTAACAGGCTCAAGTGCCGATTTCTTTTTTAATATAATAGACGAAGGTTCGGCACTAGCACTGGCACTCGCACTCGCACTCTTAACTTTACCTGAACTCTCTTTTTCCTTCGATTTAGAACCAAATAATTTCGATAATTTTGTATCAGCACTCCCCAATTCTGCAGCTGATAATCCAAGGCTTGCTCCCTTCTCTCCCTTCTCACCCATAGACTTCAATTCTCTTTCTTTTGTAGGCCTGTATAATCCTTTCGAAGATACTGCAACCTGTCCAATACCTTCACCCTCCTCAAGCATCAACTGCGATGCAACCATTTGAGCCGCCAATGTATCACGACGATTCAATTTCTCTTGAAATACATGCACACCAGTAACACTCTGGAAAACATCCTCAACATCTACACTTGCCATTTTTTTAAACACGAAATAACGATTATAAAATGAAATCTGTTTTTCCTTAGGTGTCATAAGGGGTGCAGAACCGTATCTAGTCTTTTGTTTCGGATCTTGCACTATTTCGCTTTCCATAAATGTGAATAACTCGGAGAACATACCAGTGCTATTTGGAATACCGAGTTTAACTGCCTCGTCGCGTTTCAACAATTCGAATCCGTAACTTTTCATAAGTTCCGTAAAATACGTAAAATTTACCAAATATTCTTTAATTGTTTTATTTATCGAATCCTGGTAAACATCGATAGCATATCCTACGCAACTAATATCAGGATCATACGATTTTTGACTATATTCCTTTGTTACTTCCCATACTTTAGTGCCATCGATAGTTAAACCGATAGATTTACCCTTTTCAATAGAACGAAGCGCATGAAACATCGCCGCGCCGTCATAACAGCACCCGACAAAATATCCATCTATTTTAGTGCATTGACTTACGTTTTTAAGAAACTGGTTTAATTTTTCAATATTTTCGAAGAAATAGTGTAAAGCAAATTGACAAGACGAAACATTGAATCCATCAGCAGCTTTTCCATATTGGCGATAAACACCCTTCCCCAAAATAGATTCGTCTTTGGGGCCATCGTTGAATAATGCGCGAATGATTTCCTTACCTTTTTCGGTAAACATTGCATCACCGGATTTAATATTTACTCCACTGTTCCCGTTTACAAATAGTGCATACGGCATCGTGTAAAACTTCTTTCTGTAGTTCAAGAATCTAGCACACGCTCCATCAATACGATTTTCAATATTATCTTTCGACAAATCTATACCAAATACAAATGCCAATTTTGCCTCTATCCATTTCGGAAAATCACCGGCTTTCCCCACTGCATAGTCTATAAGCGTATTTCCTTTTGCAGCAGTTTTGGTAATAAGCATTTTTTTAACGAATAAGTTATGAAAATCGCGCATAGAACGTGTTTTACTATCACCCATAGTCCGATTGTAATATACATCATCGTCGGCGAGTTCATCCGGTATATTTTGTCCGGTAATTATCATTTCTTCAGTAATAGGATTATGAATGGAATACCAATTATTGTTTGCAACATGATATGCGTTTCCATAATTTTTAATACCACGTTTATATTCAGATGTTTTATCATAGCGAACACGCTCGGCAACCCATCGCCAATGTTTCGGACGCGTTGCATCATAACTAAATTCAACAATTGTTTCATCATCGAATATTTCATTTTGGTTCGTAAACATTTGTAAAACACCATTATCATCTTCTCGCAATGGAATATTGCAAACACATGTATCCGGATCATAAGGATTTGTTGGATAAAAGGGGATGGGTTTATAACCTTCGCCATTATCTACATCACCAGCATGTGGCAACTTATCATCAATAACGGCCGCACAGGGGTTAATATATCCATGTTTTCTCTCATCGTATCCTACACGCAAAATAATAGTTTTATACTGTTGAAGTTGTTCACTTTTCATAATATCGATTCCATTCTCAAAAATATTACCGACTGTATCAGTACCATTTTGATTCTTTTTGGTTGTAATTAAGAAATCAATTGTATTCTGATTAAGCGGTTTCCATTTGAACGACATATCCCACGTTACTTTATGCAATGGACCTGCTATACCAACTTTATTGCTTGCAACACCAGTATTACACGGAGTAAATATAAGTCCGTCTGTTTCATATTCGAATGAACCGGCCCTTTGACTTGATATAATAGAACGAGCGCATGCAAATATATCCTTTTCTGGTGATGATATTTGAAACTTTTTCACGTTAATTTTTATAGGAATATTATCACCATTAATTACTGAATGTATATTCATTTCTTGCACGACTTGTTTGAGTAACATAAGTCGTGTCTCATCGATACCCTTTCGTGCCCCACGAGGCAATTCCTCATCGCGCAATTCCATACTCTTTTTTTTAGACGATCTTGCACGTGCACCTTCTCGCCTATCTGCCTCAGATTCAAATTCACCCTCGCCCTCGCCCTCGCCCATCATTTCATCAACTTCTGCTGCTGCGACACTTGCGCTTGCACCTGATATAGATTCTGATGGTGAAACAAATGCACTGCGTCGAACATCTCTACCATTTAAGAAATATATATCAAATGCGGCAAATAAATTAATATAGTCACCTTTTTTATTATGTATAATATGTTCACCATCAATAAGAGTATTATAAATTCGCTCTTCACGTGAAACCGCGCCAGTAAATTCAAAATTCATATTTGTATTCACAAGATATATCCGTCCTGTAGGGCAAATATATAACATTTTTCGCATACCGTCAGCTTTGTCAGTTACAGTATAATTATTTCTAATATTGGGTATGGTGCATTCTTCATTTAGTGGGGCGATATTTGATATTTGTAGCGTATAAGATGACGGACCTATAAAATGGTTCGGGGTTAAATTGATACGTTCTGGATCGCGTAAATCTAAATCACGTTCAGATCCCCTAGCGCCTTGTTCAGCCTTAGATTTTAATTTATCTTTTTTTTCGGTAGGATATAACAAATAGTAATAATCTTTTTGTGTATGATTAAGTTCGTCATAAGATACAGGGAAATTCGTGCCCTGAAGTCCTGCTAATATTATTTTAATTCCGGTGCGTAATATATCTGCGAGAACAATCGCATTATTCAATTTTTTACCAGGGCCAACATATTCATTATCCATTTCGATTTCAATCTCGTATTTGGGTTCACACTCCGTTATTTTCGAGGCTTGGAATGAATATTCGGGTATAAGATGTCCGTCGCGGCGATGAGACTCTTTAACTACCGAAATATCTACATGAAACGGATAAGAATCGTGAACCAATGTCGTGCGATTGATGTGGCGGAAAATCTTTTTCTCTTTTATCCATGTTGATATAATAGATTGTCCTAGACTAGATGCAGAGGGTATAACTTTTTCTTTCTGATAACTGAGACGAAAGTTGAAGTCGTCTAAATTAATAGGACGTATAAATTCTGATCCTTCTTTTGCTTGCATTTTTTGAACAAAACGGTAATTAATATCTTCAAGCCTATCATTTCTGCAATATTTTTGTATATTACTTAAACCATAAATTTCTGTTCTGATATTTGATAATTTTGTTTTACCTGTAGACATATCGGTGAACTCAGATTGAATTTTGAGACAATATTCTTGTGATTTTATTATTTTGAAACCAGATGAAATTAATTTTTTAATTACGTTGTCGAAATCGTCTTTTGTTATTTCTTTTACACCTCTTGTGCCAAATTTTACTTCAAGTTCAGATACGCCATCATCTTTTTTTAAAATGTTGTCTAAATATTTTTGTGTCATAATATTAAACATTTCTTTGGGATTGGGATTTATATTTGTATTGGGATTTGGATTGGATCGAGACATATCTCTATCTTCTATCTGTGTTGTATATATAATCTTACTATTATTTTAAATTGTAATCAATTTTATATTACAATTTAAAATCAAAAATCAAAAATCAAAAATCAAAAATTAAAAATTAAAAATTAAAATAAAAAATCAAAACTTTACCCACCCTAAAAATCATATCCTATTTTTTGTAATATACCAGAGTATAACTCTGCTTTTTTTTTATTTTTGTTCGTTGATTCACATATAATAGGTATATCAAGTTTACAACATATATTTATTAAATAATTAACAGAGTATGCAGTAATAGAGCGAAGTGGTTTTTCAAGATTATCTAATTTCCAATAACTTTCTTTAATTTTTTCAATATATTCATTATGTTCTGTCAATGTTTCTTTTGCTTGTATATTAACCGGCAAACGTATAGAAAAATTATTTGTTTCTGCATTGTAAATTATAATATGAATTGGCTTTTCTATATTTATAATCATATCATAGTATGTATTTTTATATACATAAAAAATATTCAAATTATAAAATAAACAAAGAGCGTATAATGTTTTTGCATTAATATTTTTGGCACTAACAAGTCCTGATTCAAAACATGTCTTTGAAATTTTGTGTTCTTTAAGAGCAGCTTTATTTTCACCCTTTTTAACTTTTTCAATAGTTTGAATTTTAAACTGTTGTTCTGCAGTAAAATAATTAGATTCAAATTCATAAGATGCAAACCCGTTATATATAATATAAAAACACCAAAAAAGTGAATTTGATTGAGCTGGTGTGAAATATTCTATTTTATTTGATACCAAAGGTTGATTATTATTAGTTTCATCGCCGCATGCTGCAACACTGTTTATAATTAGATTTTCTAATGGTTTATCGTTACCAATATTGTCGATACTGCTATCCATATGTTTACTTTTAATATTTTTAGACTTATTTATTTGTTCTTTATTTATTTGTTCTTTATTGTCTAGGTTAATATGTTTACAGTTATTTAAAAAACTCTCAGATAACATAATGTTTTTTAATGATTTAATTTTTTCTTCCATTTCTGTTATCGCAGATGCATATAAATTATATTGTTCTGTGATAGTTGTAAACTGTTTTTTAACAATTGAATTCAAAGATGATGCAACAGATGTTTCACCGTTTATATTATTTGTTTTTTGTAGTTTACTAGATGATGACATAATTAGTTAATTATTTGTCTTGATAGTTATGTTATAATTATACTAACATATATCTTTATTATAGTTTGCAAATATTATATATGATATACATACCTTCATGTCCGTTGCTATCTACAATTCCTAATCATTGGGTAAAAAAAGAAGTAGCTATCTTTTCTTTTTCTTTTTCTATTTCGTTTAGTTGATCTTCTTGTTTATTTACATAGCTTAAATATTTATAAATTTTATCTAATATAGAAGAATCTACATATGTTAGATTAATAAAAACACCATTTTTATTTTCATTAATTATAACACCATGATCATTAAATATTCTTAATATTTCCGTTTGATGAAAAATATTGGTGGATTCGATTCTTTCTTTTAATGATTTTAAAGAATCTTCAAAATATTTATTATCACTAAAATACTTTTTAACATGAGGTACTGAATTTGATACTGATAAATCTGTTATTGATTCCATTTATATGTTAATAAAAATATCTATTTATATATTTTTATTTCAAAATTATATTTCAAAATTATATTTCAAAATATATTCACAATATTATGATTATGAGTCTATATTACTTGTAAGTTTCTTTTTTGGTGCTTTAGGTTCCTTCGGTGCTTTAGGTTCCTTCGGTGCTTTAGGTTCCTTGGGTGCTTTAGGTTCCTTGGGCGCTTTAGGTTCCTTCGGTGCTTTAGGTTCCTTCGGTGCTTTAGGTTCCTTCGGTGCTTTAGGTTCCTTCGG
>Ga0214923_10009120_pt1 | contig 10372 bp, 10 predicted proteins | sample LL1510_MetaG_FD_177993 | JGI IMG/M metagenome (GOLD analysis project Ga0214923, IMG submission 177993) | Freshwater microbial communities from Lake Lanier, Atlanta, Georgia, United States - LL-1510 | ecosystem: Environmental > Aquatic > Freshwater > Lake | place: USA: Georgia | collected...
CCCAAATATGGGACAGGCCGGGACCTGTCAAACCCTCTTTTCGAAGGGGAGGGGGCGGGGGGCCCAGACCTTGATCGCCGCCGCGTAGTGGGCGATGGCGCTCTTCAAGCCGCCGATGCGGCCCTCCAGCTCGGCCCGCTCGCGGCGGGTGCAGGGGTTGTACTCCAGCGCGAGGCGGGCGGCGGCGAGGCTGTTCTCAAAGCCCTGCAGGGCGGCCCGCAGGCCCTTGTCGGAGACCTCGATGGGGAGGTAGCCGACGCCGAAGCACTGGCCGCTCTGGTAGCCCCAGCGGATCGTGTAGCCGTGCATGACGATCAGGCCGCGGTCCAGCTTCACATTTTGGCTGCAGCAGGCGCAGGTGCCGGTGTTGTCGAGGGTCCGCTCGGGCGTGGTGCGCGGGCGCTCGCTCGGCTTGCGGGTCTTCACGACCAGCAGCTTGGCCTTGAGGAACTTCTCGCAAACCGGGGTGAACTGTACCGAGACGTCCCAGAAGGCACCCAGCGCGTTCAGGAACGGCCCGGAGGCGGTCTTGGGGAGCTTCTTCGTCCAGCCGGCCAGCGTGTGCGGGTAGATGGTGCCGTAGTACTGGTCCTGCAGCTCGTCGCTGTGGAAGTGCTCGGGCTGGTGGATGACCTTCAGGTACTCAACCGATGCGGCGCCCTTGGCCTTCTCCAGCAGGCTGTTCAGGCGGCTCTTCAGCTCGACGAAGTCGACGTTGTAGAGGACCCGGTCGCCGGCGATGACGTGGTCGAGGTAGGTTTCGATTTCGCGGATGTTCATGACGATCTCCTGTTTGAGGAGACCATTTTACCCCGGGTTTTGACATATTGTCAATCCGGTCCGTCACCCTTGGGTCATTGCCCGTTCCCCCGGCGGGGGGGCCGCCGTCAAGCGCATACTTTAGCTTCCGGCGACTGTTTTCGGCGCGGATCGCCGAGGGTCCGAAGGGCGACGTACCCTGCTCGTACCCTGCCACCGGCCCTGTCGCAAGCGATTGAAAAACAACGCAAAAACAGCATAAAGAGACGGAGGGTACTACATACCCTCTATAACAAGATAATATAAATAGTAATATACGTATACGTATTACATATCTGTATGTATAATGAATTCTAATAATGGCCTAGGGGGGTCCGACCCTCGTACCCTCGGGAGGAGAGAAGCGTGGATAATGTGGAGCTGTGGAAGCTGGCCCGGCGCGATCCGGCGGCCGCTCGGCGCATGTTCGACGATGTGCCGTCGACGCGCAAGCTGCCGCCTGCCGTCGTGCAGGCGATGTTGGCCGACCCGCGGCCGTACCGCGAGATCGCGGCCGACTTCGGGGTGTCGTACGACACGGTGCAGAGCGTCAAGCTGCGCAGGACGCACGCGCGGGTGCCGTTTGCGGGCGAGCCGGCGCTCGACGGCGCCAGAGCGGCACTGGAGCCGCTGGCGGCAAAATACGGCGTATCCCTGCGGCAGCTTATTGTTGGCCTGTGGAAAAGTAGGGTTTGACATTATGTCATGGATGCCCCATCTTCCAATCACCCCAAAGAACGGGGCTCATCGAAAGGATCGAATAAAATGGCTACTTCCAAGTTTGTCGACGAATACGCGGTTGTTAAGGCTCAGATCGAGGCCCTGACCAAGCAGGCCGACCTGCTCAAGACCAAGCTGCTGGCGCTGGGCGAGGCCGAGGTCGAGGGCAAGACGTTCAAGGTCAAGATCAACACGTTCGAGCAGACCCGCCTCGACATGCCGGTCGTGCGGTCGTATCTGACCGAGGAGCAGCTCCTCGCGGCGAGCAAGACCATCACGGTCACGACGGTCAAAGTCAGCGCCCGCGCTGGCAAGGTGCTCGCGGCGTAGGTACCCCCACCGCCCGAGAGCCGGAAAAGGCCAGCCCGCAAGGGCTGGCCTTTTTTGTCATTATGGCGTAGGTTGCGGGATGGACCTTTCGCCCCGCCGCCTTGACGCCCTGCTGGTCGCGCTCGACCTGACCAACGACGACCTCGCGACGCTGGCCGGAGTGACGCAGCGCACGGTGTACCGCTGGCTGGCCGGGACGACGCCGGTCGCGCGGTCGGTCATCGCTATGCTGGAGCTGATGCAGCAGGCCCGCGCGTGAGGTATGCGGCAATGGGCGCGAAAACAAAGGGGCGTGCGTTTTCGCGCCGACTTGAGCGCCAAGAAGGCCGCCTCGTCGACGGCATTGGTGGTGCCGTGGGGTTGACGCGCAAATCTCCCGCGCGCAGGACGAGCGGATACACACCGGAAATCGCCAACCAAATCCTGCAAATGGTCGCCGACGGCGCGTCGATCACTAAAATTACAGATGTGATGAAAATAAGCGACAGCACAATCTATGCGTGGATCATCGACGACCACAACGGATTTGGACAGCAGTACGCGCGTGCCAAGCATGTCGTCGCGTTGCGTTGGGCCGATGAAATCAACGAAATTGCGGACCACAAGCGCGACGACTACATGGTCGACGAGGCGGGCAAGCTGGTGCCCGACCTCGAACACATTGCGCGCTCGCGTCTGCGCATCGACACGCGCAAGTGGCTGTTGTCGAAAGTGTTGCCGAAAGTCTACGGCGACAAGATAATCACAGAGGTCACGGGCAAGGACGGCGGCGCGATTGAAATGCAGGCGACGAAGATCGACGTGTTGGCTCTTGCCCCCGAACAACGCGATCAGCTCAAGCAGATTTTGTTGCAGGCGACGAAAGGCAAAGAGGAGAGATAGACATGGATAAATTTGTGGAGATCAAAACGGCGACTAACAGCGTCGAATATGTGCCAGTGCGCGATATTTATCGCATCGTGTATGCGCCGGAGCACAACGAGTACACGCTGGTCATGCGCGAGGGCGGATCGTATACAGCCTGTACCGACGACGTTGTCCGGCTGTTGACCTATGGCCGATAGTTCGCGGCGGCCCGTCAGCGACATGAACGTCCACATCGGCGGCAAGAAATATTTCTTCCGCCCGGCGCAGGCGCGCGCAAAGGACATGCCGTATCTGCTCCACCTCTTCGTCGCGTTGCTGGGCATGCGCACCGCGGGCGAATTCGCCGTCGACGTCTTTGTCGCGGACCACGACTTGTGGCACTGCTTTGAACCCGCCGGCGCCTGACATCGTCCGATATGCCATGCTGCACGGCGTGCGTATATCCGTCTGCGTCTTCCCGTGGAGTGTTCGCGCGGAACAAACACTGCAAACGGATGCGGGCGCCGCCGCCGCGCGGCTCATTGCCGATAACCAGTTAAATGTTCTGCTAGTGCTCACGGGCGGGTACTACGCGGGGCCGCGCGCGGCCGTGCAGTGAGCCTGACCGACACCAATCCGTTCGAGCTGCTGCGCGAGATCGAACGCGCAGAGTGCGAGACGTCGCTCTACACGTTCGTGCAGAGGGCGTGGCGCTACGTCGACCCGTCGCCGTTCACGCCCGGCTGGCCGCTCGAAGCGATGTGCGAGCATCTCGAAGCCGTTGCCGACGGCGACATACGAAAGCTGCTGATCAACATTCCGCCGCGGTGCGGCAAGTCCACTATCGTCAGCGTCTGCTTTCCTGCGTGGGTCTGGACGCAGCGCGAGCTGTCGCCGACGGCGGGGCCGCATGTCCCGCTGCTGCATGCGTCGTACGCTTTGTCGCTGGCGATGCGCGACAGCGTGAAGACGCGACGCCTGATCGAGAGCCCGTGGTATCAGAAACTGTGGGGCAGCCGCTTCCATCTTGTCGGTGACCAGAACACCAAGGGGCGATTCCAGAACGACAAGCGAGGCGAGCGGCTGATCACTGCCGTCGATGCGCGCGTAACGGGTGAGGGCGGCAACATCATCGTGGTCGACGACCCCAACGCCGCCAACGACGCGCTGTCCGAGGCGTTGATCGAGACGACCAACGAGTGGTGGAACGGCACGATGTCGACGCGCCTCAACGACGCACGCACCGGCGCTTACATCGTCATCCAGCAGCGGCTGGGCGAGGAAGACCTGACGGGCCACATCCTCGACACCGACGAGGGCTGGACGCACCTGATGTTGCCGATGGAGTACGAGCCCGAGCGCGCGTTCGTGACGAGCATCGGCTGGGAAGACCCCCGCACCGAGGCAGGCGAGCTGCTGTGGGAGGAGCGGTTCGCGGCCGAGCAGGTCGAGGTGCTGAAGAAGCGGCTTGGCCCGTGGAAGGCCGCGGGCCAGCTACAGCAGCGCCCGGAGCCGAAGGGCGGCGGCATCATCAAGCGCGACTGGTGGCAGCTCCACGATGCGCCCGCGTTCCCGCCGTTCGACTACGTCGTCGCCAGCCTCGACACGGCTTTCACCACGAAGCAGGAGAACGACTTCAGCGCCTTGACCGTCTGGGGCGTGTTCTCGTCCGACACCGTCGCGGTGCCGTCGAAGCAAGTGATACGAGGCGAGCGGCTGGTCAACGTCGACCCGCGCGAGTATGCGAACCAGTCGCCCAAGGTGATGTTGATGAACGCTTGGCAGGAGCGCCTTGAGCTGCACGACCTCGTGCTGCGCGTCCAGAAGACGTGCAAGGAAATGAAGGTCGACCGGCTCCTGATCGAGGACAAGGCGGCAGGCCACAGCGTTGCGCAGGAGCTGCGCCGCCTCTTCGGCTACGACGGCTTCGCCGTGCAGCTCGTCAATCCCGGCGCGCTCGACAAGGTCGCGCGCGTCTACGCAGTGCAGCACCTGTTCGCGGAAGGCATGATCTACGCGCCCGACCGCCAGTGGGCCGAGATGGTCATCGGGCAGTGCGCGACGTTCCCCCGCGGCAAGCACGACGACCTCGTCGACACCGCGAGCCAGTGCCTGACGCACTTGCGCCTGACGAACATGCTGACGCGCAGCTCCGAGCACATCGCCGAAATCGGAGAGAGCCTGCGCCACCGTGGCGCGCCGCCGCAAAGTTTGTACGGTATATAGGCGGGGCTTGACATTCTGTCACTAGCATGCCAGCCGCTTGATGTGATAATCTCCCGCCCCTGCGAGGTCTTTGAATGGCTTTAGTGCCGGGGTTGAGCCCCAACATCCGCTTGGTCGAGCCCGAACCCGATGCGCTGCCTCCGGGCGAGGATGTTGTCGTCGAGAACGCCCCGGAGAATGCCGACGTCGAGCACACCGACAATCAGGGCAACGTCATCAAGATCGACCACCCCGACGGCTCGATCACGATCAGCCTCGACGGCAAGCCGGTCGAGGAGGCCGAAAGCGCCTACGACGAGGGCTGGTTCGCAAACCTAGCCGACAAGATCGACGGGATGGAGCTGTCGCGCGTCGCCGACGATCTGATCCGCGCAATCGGCGACGATGTCGACAGTCGCAGGGACTGGATCGAGGATCGCGCGCAGGGCATCAAGCTGCTGGGCCTCAAGATCGAAGTGCCCGGCATCGGCGGTTCCGCCGAGGGCGCCCCCGTCGAGGGCATGAACCGCGTCCGCCACCCGCTGCTGCTCGAAGCCGTGCTGCGCTTTCAGGCGAACGCGCGCGCCGAGCTGCTGCCGACCGACGGGCCGATCAAGATCAGGGTCGACGACAACAACGCCTCGTTCCAGACCGACCGCATGGCCGACGCGCTCGAACGCGATCTCAACCACTACCTGACGGCCATCGCCACCGAGTACTATCCCGACACCGACCGCATGCTGCTGATGCTTGGCTTCGGCGGCCTCGCGTTCAAGAAGGTGTATTTCTGTCCGCTGCGTAACCGACCCGTCAGCGAGACGGTCGACGCCGAAGACCTGATCGTCAACGCGGCGGCGACCGACATCCGCAGCGCCAAGCGCGTGACGCACCGCGTGATGATGCGGCCCTCGACCGTGAAGCGGCTGCAAATCCTCGACGTCTACCGCGACATCTCGCTCTCGACGCCGTCGCCGCAGCAGCTCGACAGCGCGCAGCGCGAGAAGAAGGCGCAGCAGGGCGTCCAGCCCGAAGCGTTGAACCCGGACGACCGCGACCGCGAAATCTACGAGTGCTACTGCGAGCTGAACATCAAGGGCTACGAGCACAAGTGGAAGGGCAAGGAGAGCGGACTTGAAGTCCCGTGGCGCGTCACCATCGACGTCACCAGCAAGCAAATCCTGAGCATCGTCCGCAACTACGATTCCGACACGGCGGAACTGCCCGAGGCGCGCGCCGTGTTCGTGCCGTACACATTCGTGCCGGGCTTCGGCTTCTACCCCATCGGCCTGCTGCACATCCTCGGCAACACGACCAACGCCGTGACGGCGGCGTGGCGCGAGCTGCTCGACGCGGGCATGTACGCCAACTTCCCCGGCTTCCTGTTCAGCGACGCCGGCGGCCGCCAGAACACGAACATCTTCCGCATCCCGCCGGGCGGCGGCGCGCTCGTGAAGACGGGCGGCATGCCGATCAGTCAGGCAATCGCGCCGCTGCCGTACAAGGAGCCGTCCGCGGCGCTCATGACGCTGGTGCAGAACATTGTCGAGACGGGCCAGCGGCTGGGCGGCACGTCCGAGCAGGCGGTTGGCGAGGGCCGCGCCGACGCGCCCGTCGGCACGACGCTGGCGCTGATCGAGCAGTCGCAGAAAATCCTGAACAGCGTCCACAAGCGCATGCACTCTTCGCAGGCCGAAGAGTTCCAGCTCCTCGTCAAGTGCTTCAAGGAGCATCCCGAGAGCTTCTGGCAGCGCAACCGGAAGCCGGCCTTCCCGTGGGACCAGAAGACGTTCACCGACGCGCTCGACATGTACGCGCAGGCGCTGGTGCCGCAGGCCGACCCGAACACGGCGAGCCACACGCAGCGCATCATCAAGGTCATGGCGTTGAAGCAACTGCAAAGCTCAAGCCCGACACTGTACGACCCGATTGCCGTCGACACGGCCGCGCTGCAGGCGCTGGGATGGAACAACCCGGAGCAGTTCTTCGTGCCGCCGAGCGCGATGAACCGGCCGCCGCTGGAAGTGCAGCAGGGCATCGAGGAGCTGAAGGTCAAGCACGGCGAGCAGCAGATCAAGCGCGAGGCGCTGCAGCAGAAGACGCAGGCCGACGCCGCCAAGCTCCAGCTTGAGGCCCAGAAGCTCCAGCAGGAGGGCCAGCTTGGGCAGGCCAAGCTGCAGGTCGAGGCCAGCAAGCAGGCGACGGGGCTGGCGCCGCCCGAGGACAAGAGCCAAGAGCTGGCGCTGAAGGCGGCCGACATCGCCTCGAAGGCCAAGGACGTGCAGTTCAAGCAGGAGCGGGCGCTCAAGGAAGACGAGAACCGCGACCTTGAGCGTCAGGCCGACCTGCAGGAGGCCAACCTGAAGCTGGTCGGCGACCTGATGAAGACCAAAGCATCGCAGGCGCACGCGACGACCGAGCGCGAGGCGCAGCACGGCCACGAGCGCATGCTGGCGGCGCTGAAGCCGAAGCCGGTGCCGCGTGGCTAAGGACGTCCGCCGCGCCCTGATGATTGCCAAGGCCAAAGGCGGTGCCCTCGACACGGCGCCGTACTATCCGCCGGGCAGCAAGCAGCACGAAGACAACAAGCGGAACTTCCTGAAAGACAGTGCCGTCCAGCATCCGGTCTATCACGGCAGTTGGCAGGACATACCCGAGTTCAAACGCACCAACAAAAGCCCCGGCTTCACTGCGCTGGGTCATTGGTTCACCTCGGAGCCGCCGGAAGCGAGTTCCTTTGCGGGGGCGGGTTTCAGCGATGAGGACCGCAAGAGGATGCACCCGACATCTGGCGCGGGTTCGGTGTACCCCGTTCACCTCTCCATCAAGAACCCGTTGGAATTCTCCTCCGCAAAGGAATTCTGGGACTGGGCCAAGGACTACGCTCTGCGCTACGGCCACGGCAACAAGGCCGAGGGCGAGGGGACGCGCGACTGGGGCTCGCAGTGGGTGAAGGCCGACCCCGACGCTATCCGAGAGCGCCTACGCCTCGGCAACAAGGATGGCATCATCATCCGTGGGGGCGGCGAGTCCGACAACTACCCGACCAAGGGTGACTGGTTCATCGCGCTGCACCCGCACCAGATCAAGTCGGCCATCGGCAACCGCGGCACCTACGACCCGAACGAGGCCGACATCAGCAAGGCCGAAGGCGGCGCCGTCGAGAACAAGGACGTCCGCCGCGCGCTGATGATCGCGAAGGAAGACCGCGAGGCCAACAAGGCGCGCTACCTCAAGGGCAGCAAGGCACCCGCACGCCTCTACCACGGCACGAACGCGCCCGAGGACTTCTCGGAGTTCTCGGTTGGCACTCCGGTGCATGAAGCAGACGAATTTGGCGACGCGACGATGCGCGTCGGCAGCGGGCACGATCCGTCAACGTATCTGGGCAGCCATTTTGCCGAAGAACCGGAAGTCGCCAACAAGTTTGCCAAGGGGCTGTACGGCGCCGCCAAGGGTGCCACGAGCGGCAACCGCGTCTACCCAGTGCATCTTGCCATCAAAAATCCGCACATCACGACCGACAGCGAGATGCGTGAGTGGATGCTGTCTCAAAAGTACGACCACCCATGGGTGGAAGACATTTTGGAACGCCGCCCCGACGCTGACTGGTATGAGCATGACCCCGTCTATCGGCGGCAGGTAAATGGCGATGCGTTGGAGCGCGAGCGAAACGAAGACGAACCTACGTTTGAGTTGGCGCAAGACATGGCGCACAAGTATCGCGATCACCTGATCAAGAAGGGCCACGACGGCATCAAGTACAAGAACGAGGTCGAGGGCGGCACGTCGTGGGTCGCCTTCAAGCCCGAGCAGATCAAGTCGGCCATCGGCAACCGCGGCACCTTCGACCCGAACGAGGCCGACATCGGCAAGGCCGAAGGCGGCGCCGTCGAGAACAAGGAAGTCAAGCGCGCCCTCATGATCGCCCGCGACCAGCGCGCCCTGCTGCGTCGAGTGGCCAACATCTACCCGGGGCCTGCTGGCGGCATGGACCCGAGCCCCGGAGGCGGCGGCTACAGCGGCCCCGGCGGCGGCAAGTACATCGGCCCCTCGCACTATGCCGAAGGCGGTGCGGTTGATCACGAGGCCAACAAGGCGCGCTTCCTCAAGGGCAGCGCCGTGCGGCACCCGGTCTACCACGGTACGTCAGACGACATTCAATATTTCTCATTGACGCACCCGAACCGTAAGGACGCCGGTTGGCTGGGCCACGGCATCTACTTGACCGAGTCGCCGCAGATCGCGAATGCCTACGCCACTCAAAAGCGCGGCAATGCCGCGCCAAACGTGATGAAACTGCACGCGCGCATAACGAAACCGTATTACGCGACGACAGCGGACAAGCAAAAGCTTCGCATGATTGAACACCACGATGGCCGCGAAGCCGCGCAGCAAGCCGCAGTGGACTGGACGAACGAACTTCGCGCTAAAGGCCACGACGGCGTAATCTATGAAGGGCCTATCAAGGGCTCCACAGAATATGTCGTGTTCGACCCTGAGAACGTGAAATCAGCCACCGGAAATCGCGGTACGTTCGACACTTCAACTGATGACGTGAACTACGCCGACGGCGGTGGTGTTGACGACTACGGCGGCGAGCATCGGCCACCGGGGCCCGAAGACGGCGCACCGCTACACGACCTGACTGGTCAAGGGCGCGTATATCCTGACGACATCTACGGACCCAACGCCGCCCGGTATTACGGGCACGGCGACGATCCGCTCGACCACGGTACCATGTCGATCATTCGCCAATTCAAGGGCCGCCCCAGCGCCATGGCGGCGATCTATCGCGCAGTGCCAGCAGGCATAACGACCGCTGAAAAGTTGGCGGACCTTGAAAAGGCCATGGCTGCAAACATGCGCCGCGGCGTTGTACCGAAGGGTGAAAGCAACGTCGGTTCTGTCTGGTACAACAAGGCGCATGCCGAGCGTGCGCGCCTGCGCGCGCTGCCGCCGGAACCCGAAACCAAGACAAACATAAATCCCGGTGACTGGGTCACCATCAACCGACAGTACGCCAAAGATCACGGCGAAAGCACGCTGCGCGGTAAGTACAAGATCATCCGCAAGACAGTGCGAGCCGACGAGCTGTATACGGACGGCAACAGCATTCACGAGTACGGCTACTGGCCCCGGACGCAACGCGCCGACGGCGGCAGCGTCCCGCCCTTCAAGCTCTACAGCGGCGCGGCGAAGATCATCGGTGCCAAGGGTCAAGCCAAGGCGACGCCGCAGCAGTACGCGGCGATGCCGGGCATCAAGCCCGACGAGCTGAAGTATTCCAAGTTCGACACGCTGGGCTCGAAGGCCCTTCCCCGAGAGGAGGTGATCAAGCACCTTGAGGCCAATCGGCTCCCCATCGAGGAGACGCAGCTTGGCGGCGAGGGGCGCAATACGTCGACCCAGTTCCACGGCCCCGAGACGACCCTCCCCGGCGGCAAGAACTACCGCGAGGTGCTGCTGCACACAC
>Ga0214923_10009121_pt1 | contig 10371 bp, 10 predicted proteins | sample LL1510_MetaG_FD_177993 | JGI IMG/M metagenome (GOLD analysis project Ga0214923, IMG submission 177993) | Freshwater microbial communities from Lake Lanier, Atlanta, Georgia, United States - LL-1510 | ecosystem: Environmental > Aquatic > Freshwater > Lake | place: USA: Georgia | collected...
CTGCTACAAGGTTGATTGATTTTCATCCTTGTTCTTATCTCAATTTGCAACCATTACTACCACAATATATTCTATATTATTCCAATATTAAATTCTGATTTCCTTACACGCATTGGGGCTAGATCAATTAAGCAGGGATCCCTCTCTGCAAAAGGAGATCATGACGACACTCTTTGCAGATCTTACAAAAAGCTCTTCGAATGCCATTCAGCAAGAAACTGAAAAGGCTGCTACTAATCCAAGAAGCATCAATGATTACCAACTAGCGACTAAGCATGCTATGAAAATGGAGCGTCTTATTTCACAAGTTATCAACGATCCCAATATGATTGCTTTGAACGCAGCAGCAGCAGAACGCAATCTCTTTCTACAGCATTATCAGAATGCGGGTGGTGATGTGAGTTCTCTACCTTTATTCATCAAAGCTGGAACCCGAAAATATAATGATCAAGAGAAATGGCTTGGTTCTATCTATAGGTCAGGATTATCTTTTTCGCCAACGCGCGATGATTTTCGATGGGAAGGTTATCCTAGGAGCACTGAGCAACAACAAGCTGAACTTGAAATCTCAAGAAAAGCCTATTTAGAAGCCTTTTCTAGCCATGAAAAAGAAAGCAGGAAATAATAAGACCCAAAAAGCACCCCTGTCGCGTTTGCTGATTTCTGAGAGCGAACGCGGAGCTGATATGTTCTATGCAACTGGGTTTCGCGCACCAGATGATTTTATTTATCTCGAATATCATGGGAAAAAAATTATTCTCTTAAGTGATCTTGAGCTAGATCGTGGTCGAAGAGAGGCACACGTAGATGAGGTGATGTCATGGAGTCATTTAGCAAAAGAAGTTGCATCAGAGCTCAAAAAAGAGCCGAGCAATACTCAGGTAATCGCTGCTTTTCTTAAAAAACAATACGCCTTTCATGTTATTGTTCCTCATAATTTTTCACTTTCGTTAGCACGTTCTCTTGAAGAATCTGGGATCACTCTAGAAACGAAGGAAGGTCTTTTTTTTCCTCAACGTGCCATCAAAACATCTGAGGAAATAAAATTTTTAGAGCGTGCGATGCATATTACGGAGACAGGAATGGCACGTGCGATGGAAATACTCAAACAGACCAAAATAGGCAAAGAGCATCAGCTCCTATGGCATCGAAAGCCACTAACCTCAGAACGTCTTCGCGAGGAAATCGAAGGAACGCTTTACCGGGCAGGAGGGATTCCTCAAGGAGACTCAATTATTGCCGGCGGATTGCAAGCATGTGACCCTCATGAACGTGGTCATGGAACGCTCTATGCACATCAAATGATCATTATTGATCTTTTTCCGCGCGATGCAAAAAGCGGCTATTATGGTGATCTAACACGTACGGTCTTACGAGGAAAGGTATCGCAAGCGCAATATCACCTATGGAACACGTGTCTAGAGGGACAAGAGATTGCCTTAAAACAAATACAACCAAAAGCCTCTGGGGGGAAAATTCATCACACTGTCGAAAAATTCTTCACCAAAAAAGGGTATCCAACGGAACAAAAAGAGGGACGCTGGAGTGGTTTTTTTCACGGGACCGGTCATGGCCTGGGACTTGAACTTCATGAAGAACCTCGTTTTGGAAAAGCTATTTTAAAAGCAGGTCATGTCTTTACAATAGAGCCTGGTCTCTACATTCCTGCTCTTGGAGGGGTCCGCCATGAAGACGTTATCGCTGTCACACCTGCGGGATATCAACTGTTGAGCAAATTCCCAAAAACACTAGAACTCTAGCCCGCATATTATAAGATTGAAAAATCTACTAAAAAGTACTTGCCAGTGACTGTTTTTATGGTATTTTCCACTTCTTATGGCAAAAACTTCATGGCTAGAACGAGAGAAACGCAAACGTGCAACTGTTGCGAAGTGGTCCGCACTGCGTTCTGAATTAAAGGCAAAAAAAGATTATATTGGTCTTAGCCAATTACCTCGCGACGCTAGCCCTACCCGTCTTTCTAATCGTTGTAAACTTACCGGTCGTCGCCGCGCCTTCATTCGACGCTTTCAGCTCTCTCGTATCACCTTTCGCGAAATGGCTACCAATGGCCTGATCCCAGGGGTCACAAAGTCGAGCTGGTAGTTCCGCATGAGGCAATGCTGCCAAACCCCCTTTGGCAATCCTGCCCAACCCTTTTTCATACTCAAGAGTATCTAACTCTTCCGTGTTCAGGTGAACACGTTAAGGTAAAACACATCATGACCTCAGTGTGCTATTGTGACTTGTGATGAGTATAGATAGCCAAATTACTTTCCAATAACACGAAATGACTTTGTTCTTTTGAGAACAAGAACTTCGTTCAAAAGGAGCTTTGTTCTTATCACATCACATTATCTTAAGATAGTGTTTCGGCCTTCGGCCTTGCTCTTTCTAGGAATCCTTCCGTTCTTCCATGTCATTTCAAAGTAATTTGACTATAGATTCTGTCCTATTGAGGTTATCTGCTTAATATTGATTTTTGTGTTCACTTTATTTCAGCCTGTTGTCTGCATGATGCCCTCAGTAACGTGGGATTCTCCTGAGGTTATCTTTTTTAAAATTGCGGCTATTTTTTTCTTGGTGTTTTTAAATGGTCTCTTTGTGGCATCGGAATTTGCCATTGTTAAGATTCGTCCGAGTCAACTAGAAGCCTTGATAGAAGAAAAAAATCCTCGTGCAGAAAAAGCGCGTCATATCACCTCTCATCTTGATGCCTATCTTTCTGCAACGCAACTTGGGATTACCCTTGCTAGTCTTGGGCTGGGGTGGATTGGAGAACCGTTTTTAAACTCACTCTTTACGCCTCTCTTTTTTTCTTTAGGCATTACCTCAGAAAAAATCATCACTTCCTCCTCCTTTGTGATGGCTTTTGTTTTAATTACCTTTCTCCACATTGTGCTTGGAGAGCAGTCACCCAAGACCTTTGCTATTCGTAAACCTATTGAGACAACCTTGTGGCTAAGCCCTATCCTGCGAGCCTTCTATTTTCTATTTCGTCCTGCCATTATCTTGCTCAATGGGGCCTCGAATGGGTTGCTGCGACATGTTTTTGGCCTCGAGCCAGCCAATGAAACAGAGTTATTTCATAGTGAAGAGGAAGTCCGATTAATTTTAGGAGAGAGCACTAAGACAGATGAAATTACCCCTCTTGGCCAAAAGCTCGCACTCAATGCTTTTGATCTTCGCCATCGTGTTGTTCGCGACATCATGACACCTCGCAGTGAAGTCATTATTTTTGACCTGACAAAAATCTTTGAAGAGGAAATTGCCAAAGTCGTGGCCTCACAACACACACGTTTTCCCATCTGTTCGGGAGAATTAGATGATGCCTCTGGGCTGGTGCATATTAAAGACCTCTTAGCTCGTCTGGTGGATTCTTTAAAAAACACCCCTGTTTCCAAGCCAACCCCGACTCCCTGCTCTTTAGAAGAAATGATTCTTTCTAACGGGAGCAAGCTCGCTTTGATCAAACGTCCTATTCTGCACGTGTCAGAAATGATGTCGCTAGAAAAGTTATTAAACTTTTTTTTAGCACAGCATGCCCACCTTGCCATTGCTGTTGATGAATACGGTGGGGCCGTTGGTATTGTCACGCTCGATAATGTCCTCGAAGAATTAGTAGGTTCGATCCAAGACGAATTTGATACCGAAGAGGAAGAAGAGCTTCACCAAATTAGTGATCAGGAATTTGAAGTGGCTGGATCCTTTGCCCTGCATGACCTTTTAGAAATGATCAGCCTTAAAGTCGAAGAAACCGATGTGAGTACCGTAGCCGGGTATGTCACTCAGTTGCTTGATCATCTCCCGCAACGCGGAGAACAGGTCTTAATTGGCAACTACTGTGTTACTGTCAAGGAGAGTGATGGCCGCCGTGTGCTCAAACTTCATTTCAAGAAATCAGATCAGGATCTCTTGAATCCTCTCGAGCCAGCACATTAACCCGGATATTTTCTTCTACATATTGGAGCTAACGAGGAAAGAACTGCCGATTGTAACTTTTAAAATCCGTAGCATCCTCAGCGTTTTTAATGTTTGCGGCCAGCAGCGCACCTAATGCCTTCTCCTTGTTTTCTACCTTAGGGTTATTTAAGATCTCAGTATACAATTGTCGCTTTGCTCTATTTTCCGAGCTAAAGCTTCCTCCAGTTGCGCAAAAACTCGTTTGGCCGGTCTCATCATTACTCGATGGAAATGCTTTTTCGGCGGTCTGTTCATTCTCGGTGAGAACTCGGACTTGATGTCCATTCAAGCTGCCCGTTGGGGCGCTAGTATCTGGCTGACTGGCTGACTGGCTGACTGGCTGGCTGGCTGACTGGCTGACTGGCTGACGTGACATGAAAGAACGTAGGTAATGCATAGTTTTTTTATTTTGGTTTTGAATGTTAATATCTGGGTTAACAATAAATAAAGCGTTGTCTCTTTGACAAGAGCTTTTCTCTTTCAGGTCGCTTGCTTGAGTGTGTATGTTAGCCCGGGATCGATCGGAACTTTTTTTTCATGAATAAATATTATTCCACTTTTATTGCCTTGGTCATGGTCATCATAATGGTGTTGAAGCCTGTTTTTTTTGCTGATCTCATGTTTCTTGAGCTATGGCCCTCGCTGCTCTGGGCCCTTGCCATCGGCTACTGCGCAACATACCAGTGCCTCAAAGGATACGTTCTACTCCTCCTCTTAGCGGTCATACCTGTTGTTGCTGGAGGTATTTATTTTGGGATGTCGCATGCCTCAGATGATTCATTTCTTCTTGCAGGAGTCATTCCCTGGAGTGATGCCTCGATGCATTTTCGTCAAGCGGCACAAATGATGCTCTATGGCGTGACGCAGACGGGGATGAATGGACGGTTTCTCTATCCTGCTTTTTTTTCCTCACTTCTAGAAATAAGTAGTGGCCATCTCCTCTTAGCCCAAGGGCTCTGTGGGCTTTTGTTTGCAGGAGCCCTTGTCGTTGCCTTACGTGAGACGGCCCGCTCTCTCGGGGCTTATGGCGCTGGTATTGTTGGTTTTGTCTGCTGGCTTTTTTTCCGCGAACGCTGTTCGGGACTCGTTATGACAGAAAATTTGGGTCTCCTCTGTGGCATGCTCTCCTTAGGAGCTTTTTTAATGGCTCTTAGGAAGCGGGCATTTGCTCTATTACTCCTTGCCATCTTCATGCTGGCACTCGGATTGTGTGCTCGCCCGGGAGCGCTTTTGGTGTTACCTTTGTTGATTCTTTTTGCGGGCTGGGTTGGTTGGCAGGATTGGCAGACTTGCGGTAACAAGCGCCTCCCTTGGAGTCTTCGTGGATTCTTAGGTGCTGCACTCGCTGTGCTCGTTATCATCACGGCTTTTAGTTGCAATACACTTCTCTCGCGTGCTCTTTATGAGGGAAAGGTCATAGCCAATCAAAATTTTGCTTTCACACTCAATGGCTTGCTAACCCAAGGCAAGTGGTCGGATTGCCTTGGTTGGTCACATTGGAATGCACGACGTGTGATGCAGGAAAATATACGCCTTATCGAAGAAAAGCCACTACGACTTGTCTCTGGTGCTTGGCGAGCCTATCAAGAAGCTGCGGCACAGCGGACGTTATTTCAATTTCACCACGAATCACGACCAGCCAATCTTCTCCTCTTCATGGCGATTTACGGTCTGATTGCTCTTTCAAAAAAACCGGAAATGCGCCCTTATGCGCTCTGGATGAGCTTGATGACGCTTGGAATCTTGCTGTCCATTCCCTTTGCCCCACCCTGGGATGCGGCAGAGCGGCCATTTGCAGCAACGGTTCCCTTTCAAGGGCTACTAGCTGGGATCGGTGGCACGTTTCTTGTAAAACAGCTTGTTGTCATTGCCACTCAATTCTTGAGTGGGAAGATATCAACCCAGTCAGTCGCTTTGCTAACCCGAATATTTCATACTGATTGTAACGAGGAGACCGCACAGGCTGATGGCGTACCACCGTCTTCCGCAGTAGATGAGTATGAACTATTCGGGCGAGCAGAGCGGAAGTATGATGTTTTTGTTATGAAGGCGCTTTGTCTACTAGTCTTTTTTTTGACAGTCCCATGGCCGTTATTGCATGGCAAAATCGTAACCTCTATGCCATACTGCAAACCCAAATCGATTTTGCGGGCCGGGTCTTTTATCACAGTCACTCCAGAAAATCGCTTGGAACTCGAGAGCCGTATGGAGCCATTTTTCAGAAACTACCCGAGTGAGGCATGGCTCTTAGATAAGTTTCCGAGCCCTTTGATTCTAGGAATTGATTGGAAAAATAAAAATCTGGACCGCGCGATTCTCGGTTGCGATGCTCAAGAAACATTTTCTTTTCGAGGCTGGCAAGTTGACATAAGGTTTGCCCCTCAGAATTAATCACGCTCATCTTACGACGTATTCTTATCTCATGGATCAAAAAACTATTCTTGTTTCAGGAGGTGCGGGCTACATAGGTTCACATGTTTGCGTTGTGCTTGCCGAGGCTGGTTACAGGCCACTGATTTTAGATAATTTTAGCAATAGCAAGACCTCTGTCATCGATCGCTTAACAATCCTTCTAGGGGCTCGCCCCACTGCCATAGAAGGCGATATACGCGACGCTCATCAATTAACAAAAATTTTTGAAACCTACACGTGCGCGGGAGTGATTCATCTTGCAGGCCTCAAAGCCGTTGAGGAATCAGTGCAACAACCGCTCCACTATTATGAGGTGAATGTTTCTGGGTCGCTCACCTTTTTAAGAGTACTCAAGGAGAGCGGGGTGAAAAAAATTATTTTTTCCTCTTCTGCAGCTGTCTATGGGGAGCAATCTAAAGAGCTCCTGAGTGAGAATGCCCTATTAAATCCCATCAATCCCTACGGTCGCTCGAAATTAATGGTTGAAGAAATTCTTGAAGATTTTTCTCGAGCAGAACCAGATTTCAGCATCTTTAAACTGCGCTATTTTAATCCTATTGGCGCACACCCCAGTGGCCTCATTGGTGAGAGCCCAAGCGGGATACCCAGCAACCTGATGCCCTACATGACAGAGGTAGCTCGAGGATTGCGTAAAAGACTCTCTATTTTTGGCAATGATTATCCAACCCCTGATGGAACGGCCATACGCGATTATATTCATGTGATGGATTTAGCAGAAGGGCATGTGGCAGCATTCCAGGCAGCAGAGCGATCCGCAGGACTCTGGACATTAAATTTAGGTACAGGCCGAGGTTCCTCGGTGCTTGAAATGGTCCATGCATTTGAAGCTGTTAGCGGGATAAAAATTCCCTATGAGATCGCTCCTCGTCGTTTAGGTGATGTTCCCTCATGCTGCGCAAATCCTAAGGCCGCGCATGAGCAACTCAGATGGAGCGCTAAACGCGATTTGTACGAGATGTGTGCTGATAGTTGGCATTGGCAATGTTGCTCAACACCCGAGGCCATACATGATGAAAGAGCTTACAAAGCGCACTCTTCATGAGTTCTAAGAGTTCTTCTCCGGCTTTAAGAGATTTATGAAATGTCCAACTTCAACACAACGCTGCGGGATCATCTTAGCTGGCGGCGCGGGAACAAGACTCTATCCCGTGACTCAGGCGATCTCCAAACAATTACTCCCCATTTACGATAAACCGATGATCTATTACCCTGTTAGCACCTTGATGCTCGCTGGGATTAGAAAGATTCTCATTATTTCAACGCCACATGATTTGCCTTCTTTTAAGCAACTCCTAGGCGATGGAAGCCAATGGGGTATAGAATTTCACTATGCCATCCAACCTTCACCCAATGGTCTTGCGGAGGCCTTTATTATTGGAAAAGCATTTATTGGATCACACCCCTCAGCCCTCATCCTGGGAGATAATATTTTTTATGGACATGATTTTTATTCACTCCTAGCGCAATCCACAGCAAGGAGAGCAGGAGCTACTATTTTTGCTTATCATGTCCATGACCCTCAGCGCTATGGAGTCGTCTCCTTTAACGCTCAAGGCAGAGCAATATCGCTTGAGGAAAAACCACGTCATCCTAAAGGCAATTATGCTGTTACCGGTCTCTACTTTTATGATGCTCAGGTTGTCGAGATGGTTCAGGAGCTGCAACCCTCGCTGCGTGGCGAGCTTGAGATCACCGATCTGAATCGTCTTTATCTTGAGGCCAATCAATTACATGTTGAAATGATGGGTCGTGGCTATGCTTGGCTTGATACGGGAACACACGAGAGCCTCATTGAGGCAAGTAATTTTATTCAGACCATTGAGCATCGCCAGGGCCTCAAAGTTGCCTGCCCCGAGGAAATCGCCTACCATCAAAAATTCATCACGGCAGAAGAGTTAGAGCGATTAGCCTACCCATTACTCAAAAACGATTATGGAAAGTACTTAATGCGTTTACTTGAGGAAAAAACATTCAGATGAAAATCATTGCTACTAATATTGCAGATCTTCTCTTAATCGAACCTCGCTTGCTTGAAGATGACCGGGGATATTTTTTTGAAAGTTTTCATGCGAAACGATTTTTAGAAGCAACAGGATCTACTTATTGTTTTGTGCAAGATAACCATAGTCACTCTCATCAAGGAGTGTTAAGAGGTCTTCACTATCAAATAGTGCAACCTCAAGGAAAGTTAGTCCGTGTTGTCCAAGGGCACATCTATGATGTGGCTGTTGATTTGAGGCCACAATCTCGAACCTTTGGATTGTGGCAGGGATTTGAGCTTTCAGAAAAAAATCATCTTGAACTCTGGATACCACCGGGATTTGCCCATGGATTCTTGGTTCTCAGCCTTACCGCGGATGTTCTCTACAAAACCACCGCAGATTATGCGCCGGAACATGAACGTGCCATTTACTGGAATGATCCAACGCTCAAGATCACCTGGCCCAAGGGATATGAAATAAAACTTTCAAAAAAAGATCAGCAGGCAAAGACCTTCCAAGAGGCAGAAAAAGAAATGCAACTCATGCCATCTCGGTCTTTGAAAAAGCATAAAATATCATGCTAGAAGCCTACGTATCCTCTCATCGACCATCATGGAGAGAACTCTTTCTTCCTTGGAAGATGCTCTCAAAGATTTTTTCTTACAAGGGATTGTTATGGCAATTCACTAAACGTGAGGTAGAGCGGCGTTATAAGGGAACTTTACTTGGTTGCTTTTGGTCTTTTATGAGTCCGCTCTTAATGTTGGCTGTTTATACAATCGTTTTTGGGTATATTTTTGGTGGCTCTTATGGACATCCCGGAGAGACAAAAACACAATTCACCCTTGCGCTTTTTTGCGGACTACTCCTCTGGGATGTTATTGCAGGCTCGATTGCAGCCTCGCCATCACTCATCATTGGGCATGCCAATTTTGTGACCAAGGTTATTTTTCCTCTTGAGATTTTACCTCTCTCCATGATCTTTTCTACACTCGTACACACGAGTATTGGATTCATTCCCTTGCTGCTATTGCTCATTGTTTCCCAAGGCACGATTCCTCTTTCAGCCATCAGTCTTCCTTTGATTGTTATTCCTATTGTATTTTATACCCTTGGGATGAGTTGGATTCTGTCAGCACTTGGGGTTTTTCTACGTGATATTAGGGCGCTCATTCCAGCAGTCATTACTGTTTTGATGTTCCTGAGTGCGCTCTTTTTTCCCATCACAGCAGTTCCTCTTCCCTGGCGCTGGGGCATCATGCTCAATCCGGCAGCAGTCCTCATTTCTATGGGACGCAACGCGCTTGTTTTTTCTCAATGGCCCAATCTCACTATTTACAGTCTGGAGCTCTTTCTTAGCATCGTCACCGCAATCTTGGGATATGCCATTTTTATTAAACTTAAGCCTGCTTTTGCCGATGTTCTCTAGAGTATATTTAAAAAATTATTGCCGCATGTGTATATGCCTTACTCCGGCGCTCATATCCTCGAATGTTAGATAGCACCACTCTCTGGCTCTGTCCCCATTGTTGAAAAAACTTGTGAGCTACAATGCGCTTCCCTTCCCTCTGGCATTTGCACGCTCCTGATTTTTTTTGGTAGCATCTTTTTTTTGTGTTGACTTACGGGGCATCCTTTTTGGTTGCCGGCGTCATCCTTGATGAGTCAACGTCCTATTTTTACCTGCTTTATTTCTCCCGCTCGGGTGTTAAAACTTGCCTGAAGCAACAGGAATATCAGGATTTCAGAAGAATTGGCTAGAGAGGTAGAACGAATACACTATAAGGTCAGCAAATTTTTTTGATGTCATTTCAAAACAATTGGACTATACCCGCATATTTCAGTATCGACCTTCCCTCCCTTTTTTTTGAGAGAGCACATGTGATCATCGCAAGCACCATCACCCTACAACCCTGACTGAATCTAGCTCCAGAAATCTCCCCCCCCGCAAAGAACATGAAATTGAAGCCCCCCTCTCTTAGACCCCAAGAGC
>Ga0214923_10009122_pt1 | contig 10371 bp, 7 predicted proteins | sample LL1510_MetaG_FD_177993 | JGI IMG/M metagenome (GOLD analysis project Ga0214923, IMG submission 177993) | Freshwater microbial communities from Lake Lanier, Atlanta, Georgia, United States - LL-1510 | ecosystem: Environmental > Aquatic > Freshwater > Lake | place: USA: Georgia | collected 2015-10-15
ATCATCAACTTGAGAACCAACTGCAAGCCATAAGGCGTTGCCACCAAGCCGGCCCAGCTGGCCACCGTGTCGTTGGCCAAGCTGACACCAGAGGCCAAGATCAGCAACATGCCGGGCAGCGCCCAGATTGAAAAACGTGCCAACGTCAGACGCCAAGTGTTTGTCGCGGCGTCACTGGTTTTGGCTCGCCACCACAATCCAATCACGCCAGACAGCCACAGTTGTGCCAACAGCACATGCAGGCTCGATACCAGCAGTTGCACCCAGCTTTCAGCAGCTGCCGCCACATGCCCCGTCAAGGCAGAACCCAGCATGGCAAGCAACAACACACACACGCTCAGCTTGTGATTTCGCAGCCACATGAGGCTTGTCAGCGCCAGCAGCAGGCAGACCACTTGTGCCAAGACAATTTGACCGACGTGCGTTTGCACCATCAATCCGAGGCTGAACGGTTCATTGCTCAAGTCTTGCAAAGTCCATGCTGTGTAACCCAAGCGAAGCAAAGCACAACACAGGGCAGAAGAAATCAACCAAGCAACGAGGCGGTGCGCCGAAAGTTTTGGCGTGTTGAATGGTGGGGTGGAAGTGGTCCAGAGCAAACCGAATGCAAACGCCATCAAGGCAGTTTGTGCACCCCTTAATGCAATGATCGGATCCACGGTCAGGGCGTTTTGACTTTGAAGACGAACTGTCCTCGACTGGCGTGTCCATCTTTGGCCAAGACAGACCACTGCACTTCGTAGTTGTTGGCGACATGCGTGGGCAAGTTCACCAGCAACGTCAAAGTGACTGCATCCCATTGGATGTTTTCAGCGTTCACAGGCAACGGTTGGGCATTTGCGATGACCTTGATGCGGACAAATTTTTTCTCGATCGGTTCAGAAAATTTCAACCTCAATTGTTGAGGTGATTGGCCAATGACTGCATTGGCAGGTGGTTCGGTGTGTAGCAAATGGGCATGAGCGCCAACCCATGAGGGCAAACAAGCCAAGCAAACGCTCAACCAGCGTAAAACCGTGACCATTCAATGTGCCTGAGTGTCTTTGGCTTCTTGCATGGCCACATCGCGTTGAAGCCGTTGACGACCGAGCTGCAAACCAAATACCGCGAGCAGCAACAAGCCCAACAAGCCCAAGGTGTATTTCCAATAACCCACACTGGATTTGCCGACAGAGAAGGGAAACACCGAGGCGTATTTGCGGTCAGCGCCCGCATACACCATGCCAACATAGTCGCCATCGTCCATGAAGTCGTGGCGCACCATCAATGTGCCCTTGGGGTAGACCGCCGGTGACAGTTTGTAGACCTCAGGCGCCGCATCCAAGGGGCCATCCGTTTTGCGAACGATGCGAAATTCGATGGGTAAATCCCGCAGGGCCAAATCCACCACATCCAGCACGATGATGGTTGGTCCTTTGTGCGGAATGTCTTCACAAAACTCGGTGCGCTGCGCATCTTCTTGGTAACCCGCGAAGTGCATCATGTAAGGCCCCACGGTCAGTTTGCACATGTCTTGTTCCATGGACAAACCACCGTGAGCCCACGCCGTGGTGGTAGCCAGCCACATGCTTGCAGCCAACCAAACGTGTTTCATGCGCATCTCACAATGCCGTGAAGGTAGGCAGGATCGGTCCACCGACTTCGGTCATCAAACGGTTCCCCGATTTGTCGACGAAGAACAGCAGGCCACCGAATTTCGAGTCCACATCGGTCAAGAAACTGACCAATCGCTCGACTTCCCACAACGCATCGCTGGCTTCGAATTTGATTTCGCGTGTTTCACCCGGCATCAAAGGCTTTTGGTCAGATAAGCCTAAACCACCGCGCGCAACCAAATCACGCGGGTAGTCTGCGCTGATGGCTTTGTCTGCGCCCGGCGCTTGTGTGTTCACAAACCGCAGGTTGGCTGTGGCGAACTCCAAAATAGAGACAGCTTCTGTGCCATGGTTGGTCATGCGTGCAGTGACATGCATGGCGCGACCAGGCACGTCATAGCTGGCTTTGAGCACCTTGACATCCACTGAATGGGCTGGTTTGGGCAGTGGATCGACTTTGTTGGTACCCGCTTGCAATGGCACCACATAGGGGTATTCGTGCTTGGCATACATGTAGCCGCCAAACGAGATGGCCACCACCACGACCCCCAAGATCACACCGACGGTGATGTCACGGTTGCTGATCAGCACATCCTCACGGCCTTTGTTCAAAGCGATCCAGCGTGGCAATAACAAGGGGCGCACCAACCAGAACAGCAACCAAAATGCGGCCAAGGCAAGCCAAACCGCGTACCACTTGAGTGCGCGTGCCGTGCCGTAGAACTCCAAGTTGTCAACCTCGATGCCGTTCATGGTCGTGACTTTTTGGACATAGTCGCCTTTGGCGCCAGTCACTTCAATCCATTGACCGGGACCGACCAATGGTCCCGAGCCATGAATCGACAGCAAGGGGTGGATATGGTGACGACCAGGGACGCGGCCTTTCATGACCAACTTGAATTCGTAATCGCGGCCCAATTCAAGCTTAGAAAAAGACTGGCGTGCAGGCATGCCATTGAGGTAGCTTTCCACCCGAGTGATCATCGGGCCAGGTGAATAAGCAGACAAAAACACCGTGTCAGGCAGGCTGACCGCGTCTGGCCAGTCTTCCATCAAACGAAAACGCCCGATCAAGGTGAACTCTTCGTTGACCTTGACACTTTGCTTGTCGTAGTGCACGTCGTAGTACTGCACAGTGCGGGTACGCAGGTACGGTTCTTGTGAGCGCTCACCGTGGGCCCAAGCAGACTCGGTCGCGATGCCGATCAGCCCTGTCAATCCCAGCCACAGCAACAACATCTTCATTGTTTTTTGTATCAACTGCACAATTTTTCCCCTTGACGTTGAGTGCTCAAGCACTGGCTTTGACATCCGCTTTGGTTCCCATCAAAGCCATGACCTTGGCGTTGTTGGGCAGGAATTTCATGGAGGACATGGCAATGCCCAAATACCACCAGGCGTAGTGCATGAAGATGCAAATGAAGCCCCCAAACAGGGCAGAGACCCAACTTGCCGAATCACCAAAGGTTCGCAGCGTGCCGCGTTCGATGATGCGGATGTACTCGGGCGTGGCCGAACGGGGATACACGTAACCGATCAGGTCGGCCATCGAAGCCATCATGCCTTGGTGACTCACTGGCACATAAAAAGGCGCAAAGATGGTGTAGTTGGAGGGGTAGAACAAGAAGGCAAATGCAAAGCCACCAAATATCGCGGTGAACAAGGCATTGCGAAACACCAACAAGAAGACATCCAACACGATGGCACCTGCGATCATTTGTGCGGGCAACACCAAGTTCAGCGGATAGTCGGTCCACCACATGAAAGAGGCGGGGCGCGAGATCGACACCGCCACCATCAGACAAGTTGCACCCACGGTCGCACCAATGGGCAAGCGAAAGTAAGTCCAGAAGATGCCTTGCAAAGCCGCCGGGAACATGATCATTACCACGGGCGACAACAACGGCCAGTACTGTCGGTCTTTCCAATCCAAGAACATGTCCCAGTCACCAGCCAGCAACAGCACATGCAAGTGAATGGCGCCAGCGAACAGCATGATGATGGCAGCAACCACAAAAAGTTCGAAAACGCGTGAGTAATGCAGGGCTTTGGGTGACAGGCCAGAGACGCTCTCCACAGTATCGTGGGCGTGCGTTTGTCCAGCCGCAGCACCCTGAGGATGTTGCAGTGTTTCAGTGTTCATGATGAGCTCCTAGTGCGTGGCGACCGTTTAAGCGTTTTCGTGTTTGAAAACGATAGGCATGAGTTCGCGAAAACGCGAGATGATTTGCATCAAGACGCCTGCCAGTGACAACGCGTTCCAGCCCAAGACCACAAAGCCCCAGTGCAATGGGTGAGAGAAGATTTCTTCGGTCAGCCAGTAAGCATGGCCCCATTCGTTGTAGCCCAAGTTAGGCAGGATGAGGAAAGGACCCACCACGGCAAACACGTGCATCAAAGAAATGCCTTTGCAAAAAGCAGGAATGCGGGTCATGGCATACACAAAACTGCCAATGCCAAACATCAGGTACATGGGGATGCACGCATAAAACAGCACAACATGGCTCGGCGTGATGGGTGTGTCGCGAAGCACGGTTTGGTGCCAGTTGCCATCGCCTTCGCCAAAGAAGCTGCCGATCCAATAGAAAGTGAAGGTGTAAACCACCAACCACATGGTCAGGTAGAAATAGCGTTTGAGTTCGACTTCAGGGGTGATCGCATCGATGTTTCGATCACGTGTCATGAACAGGTAAATTTGAATCACTGCCACGATGCCAAACAGCACAGGCAATTGAATGTAGAAAAGGCGCATCCAAATGTCTTGGAAAATGGGTTCGGTCGAATCCAAGCCTGCGGTCATGCCGTACATCTGTTGATAGACACGGTATGACACATAGACGCCCGTCAGGACGATCATGGTGATGGCAAACCAGATGTAGCTGAGCGTGAATCGAGACGTGGTGTCGCTCGTTTGGGTGAGGTGAAGTTCTCTGCTGGACAACGTAGACATAGATCGACTCCTTGTGTTCGGTGTGAAAACCGTTTGTCAACTTGAACCAGCGAATTTTTGAAATTTCCAGCCTGTTGAACAACGGTGTAAACACCTATGAAATGCAAGGTATTTCATTTAATCAAGCGAAAAGTGCGCTTGAATTTGGGATCTAAACCCCGCCTTGGGATGATTCATGCAGTATCTTGCATGAAAGAGGCGAGGTTTGTGGCGTTTTCAGCTTTTTCTGCCCGTCGCCATCAAGCTGTCAAACGGCATCTCGCAAAACTGCGACCACAACACATACTCGTCTCTGAACTTAGACCAAGGCCCGTGTATTTTTTTGAACGCAGGGCTGGTCTCGATCATCTCGGACATGAACTGCTGGTTGGCTTTGTAGCAAGCCTGCAAGATGTCTGGGGAGAAGCGTTTGAGCTGCGCACCATTGCTGATGAGGCGACGCAAGGCGGCAGGGTTGGTCACATCGTATTTGGCAGTTGACCATTGGTTGGCTTCAGCCGCGGCGATTTTCAAAATGGCTTTGTAATCTGCGGGCAGGGCATCAAAGGCTTTTTGGTTGATGAACAAAGACAATGTGGCGGAACCTTCCCACCATCCGGGGTAGTAATAGTATTTCGCCACTTTGTTCAGGCTCAGGTGTTCGTCATCTGCCGGGCCGACAAATTCGGCGGCGTCGATCACGCCTTTTTCCAAAGCGGCATACAAATCGCCGGGCGGCAACTGTTGAGGCACCACGCCCAATTTGGCCAAGACCTTGCCAGCCAGTCCTCCGACACGCATTTTCAAACCATTGAAATCGGCGACGGTTTTCATTTCTTTGCGGTACCAGCCCGCCATCTGAGCGCCAGTGTTACCAACGGGCATGGCCATCACGCCGTAGTTGGCATAAAACTCATTGAGCAGTTCGATGCCACCACCCACATACATCCACGCGTTTTGCGCGCGGGTGTTCATGCCGAACGGAATGGCTGTGCCAAAGCCGAAAGCCGGGTCTTTGCCAATGTAGAAATAGCTGGCGCTGTGGCCCGCTTCGATGGTGCCGTTTTGCACACCGTCAAGCACTTGCAACGCAGGCACCAATTCGCCAGCGGCATGCGTGCTGATTTTGAAGCGACCGTCGGTCAACTCACCCACACGCTTGCACATCATCTCGACCGCGCCATAAATGGTGTCTAACGATTTGGGGTAGCTCGAGGCCAGTCGCCAGCGGATTTCGGGCCGTGCCGATTGGGCCAAGGCGGGGGCGGCCAGTGTGGTGGCTGCGGTGGCCCCGAGGGCGCTTCGGGTGAGGAATTTTCTGCGTTGCATGTGAGGTAGTCTCCTTGTTTGACTGAATGTAGTTGAATTTGCCAGAGACAGTCGAACAATGATTTCCCTTTTCGATGCAAAAGGTTTGAAAAGGCGTGCAGGAATTAAACCTGCTCAGACACCCGCTTGCCGATGTGCGCGAGCGCTTCTTCCACTTGGTCGATCAATATCAAACACAAATCGCCTGGGTTCAATTTGCCCAACGCATGGTCGATGGCGATGAATTCGCCTTGGATTTCCACAACGTCGCGGGTCAGGCTGGCGTCTTGCAAACCTTGGCGAAGCAGGGCAATGACTTCGCCATCTGCACGACCACGTTGACAAGCGTCTTCAAACAACACCACGCGTTCAAACGCATCGCCAATGACGCGGGTTTGCTCTCGTATGTCTTCGTCGCGCCGGTCACCCGCGCCGCTGATCACCACGCTGCGTTCTTTGGCAGGCAAATTGGTCACCGCTTGCACCAAGGCTTTGATGGCGTCAGGGTTGTGACCGTAGTCTGCAATGATGGTCGCGCCCTTGTAGCTGAACATGTTGAAGCGCCCGGGCACTGCTTGGGTGTCGCTGACAAACGTGGACAAACCTTGGCAAATGGTGGCCCAAGACAAGTTCACAGCCCAAGCCGCGCCAATGGATGCCATGGCGTTTTCCACTTGAAAACCGATGGCGCCGTTTTGTGTCAACGGCACTTCATTCAATGAGATGCGAATTTGTTGCGAGCCTTCTTGCGCGACGATATGGCCGTCTTGCACATACAGCACGCGCTTGCCTTGCGCACGGTGCGTGGCCAGCACCGGGTGGTGCGGGTCAACTGCAAAGAACGTGACTTGCCCAGGGCAATTTTGGGCCATGGCAGCGACCATGGGGTCGCTGGCATTCAAAACCGCCATGCCTTGGGGTGACACGTTTTGCACGATGACGCGCTTGAGCACGGCCAGGTCTTCAACCGTGCTGATGTAGTTCAAGCCGAGGTGGTCACCCGAACCGATGTTGGTGACCACGGCGACTTGGCAACGGTCAAACGCCAAGCCCTCGCGCAACATGCCGCCACGCGCGGTTTCCAGCACGGCCGCGTCAACATCTGGGTGCATCAACACACTTCGCGCACTGCGCGGGCCACTGCAGTCGCCCGTGTCAAGTTGCAAGCCATTCACATAGACACCGTCGGTGTTGGTCATGCCCACACGCAGTCCGCTGCTTTTGAGCAAGTGCGCGCACAAACGCACCGTGGTGGTTTTGCCGTTGGTGCCGGTGACGGCAATCAATGGAATTCGACCGTCTTGGCCGGGGGCAAACATGGTGTCGATGATCGCGCTGCCCACATCCCGACCTTTGCCAAAGGACGGTTGCAAATGCATGCGAAGACCGGGCGCTGCGTTGACTTCCACAATGCCACCGTTTTGTTCTTCCAGCGGTTTGAGCACCGATTCGCAGACCACATCAACGCCGCAGACATCCAGCCCCACCATTTGCGCAGCCATGACAGCGCGTGCCGCCACTTCGGGGTGAACATCATCGGTGACATCGGTAGCGGTTCCGCCCGTCGACAGGTTTGCGTTGTTGCGCAACACCACGCGTGCGCCTTTGGGTGGCACGCTTTCAGCGTCAAAGCGTTGTTCTTTCAAACGCGCCACGGCGATATCGTCAAAGCGAATTTTGGTCAAAGATGTGGCGTGTCCGTCACCTCGGCGTGGGTCAGCATTGACCTTGTCGACCAATTGACGCACCGAGGAAACGCCATCGCCCACCACCAACGGCGGCTCTCTGCGTGCGGCGGCCACCATGCGGTCACCCACCACCAGCAAACGGTAATCGCTGCCTGGCAGGAAACGCTCGACCATGATGTCGTCACGGTATTCCAGCGCGTTGTTGAAAGCCTCAATGACTTCTTCGCGCGTGCGAATGTTGACCACCACGCCCTTGCCTTGGTTACCGTCACGCGGCTTGACCACCACCGGCAAACCAATTTCCTGGGCGGCAGCCCACGCGTCTTCGGCGCTGTTCACGGGCCGACCCAGCGGCACAGGTACGCCGGCGGCTTGCAACATTTTTTTGCTGAGCTCTTTGTCTTGTGCAATCGATTCAGCGATGGCGCTGCTGGCATCGGTTTCAGCGGCTTGAATGCGACGCTGTTTGCTGCCCCAGCCAAATTGCACCAAGCTGGCATCAGAGAGTCGGCGGTAGGGGATGCCACGCGCCAATGCCGCGTCGACGATGGCACCTGTGGATGGCCCGAGGCGAATGTCTTCATCAAGTTCGCGCAAAGTGTGCAGCGCTTGGTCAACATCGAATGCAGTCGATTCAAACGCAGCCAAACACAACTGCTCTGCCAATTGCATGGCCAGTTTGCCCACTTGCTCGACCGAGTATTCCACGACCACTTGAAACAAGCCTTCTTCTGGCGTGGAAGTGGTGCGACTGAATGTCACAGGGCATCCGGCTTGAATTTGCAAATGCAACACCGTGGCTTCTAATGCATGCGCCATGCTCAAGTGGGCGTCGCGCTCACCGGGTTGCAGTCGACCCAAACCGGGAAACATGTGACGCAGTCGTTTTTCAAACGCTTGTTGGTCAGCACTGAGGTCGCTCTCAAGACCGGGCGCGCAACGCACCATGGCTTCAATGGCGGTGTGGCGCGTCCATAAATTGGGGCCGCGCAACGCGCGAATACGGGTGACTTCCATCAGGCGGTTTTCCTTGCAATGTCAAGATTGGCGATCGCAGCAGGCTGACCATAGTTTTTCAAACCAGCGCGGATCAAATCGGGAGAAAGATCGAGCGCCCATGCCACAGCGACCGAGGCCAGCAAGTGGTGCAAACTGAGCGTACCGTCTTTGAGGTGTTTGGCAATGGCTGGGAAATCGAGTTTCAGCAACACATGATGGTGACTGCCTCTGGCCATGACCACTTGGTCTTGCAAGAAAAACACGGCCCGGCCTTGGTTTTCCAAATGCGCTTGGATGCACGCATTTTGCATGTCGTTGGCGTAATAAATGACTTCCCCATCGCACAATGACGCCAGTTCAACCACCGCTTCGTCTTCGGCGTTCAACACAGCAGCACCTTCTGACAACACCAAGTCAATTTGGGTGCGCACCACATTTCGCACTTGCTCGGGTGTGCGTATGTCGTGGTCTTGCAAGCCGGTGTGGTCAGGCATGTCGGTCAACACCCCCACATGGCAACGGTCATAGGGCAAGCCTTCTTCCAGCACCTGCAAAGGCGTGTTTTCAAACACCGCTGCGTCCAAAGAACGGTTGATCAGCAAGCGTTGGCTGGCTTCAAACACGCGTGCGTCTTTCGGATCGACCAAGCGTTGGTCCATGAACAGGCCGCGTGCAGAAGCAAGCCCTGTTCGACGACCTGACAAATGGATCAACCAATTCACCAAGTGCGCCAATTCGGTGGTGTGCTGGCGGCCCATGATGCCCACCACGGGAATGCGGGTGGGTTGTTGTGGTTCGAACAAATGCGCCACGATGTCTTTGCCAACGGGTCGAGGCTGACCGATGGCTGGCTTCAAATGCATCAATAAACCGGGGCCGGCGTTGACCTCGACCACCGCACCGCCTTGCGCATGCAACGGTTTGCTGATGTCTTGGGCCACCAAGTCAATGCCTGCAATGTCTAAACCCACCACCCGAGCGGCAAGCACCACCACAGCAGCGACCTGCGGGTGAACTTCATCGGTGACATCAATGCCCATGTTGCCAGTGCGTTGCACCACGACCACGCGGTCTTTCGCCGGGACGATGTGGGCTTCCAAGCCTTGGCGTTGCAACTCCAAAACCGCCGTGGGCAGGTCTTTCAATCGGATGGTGTCCAGCGGAAAGTCTTCTTCTTCACCACGGCGTGGGTCAGAGTTGATTTGCAATTCAATCAACTGTTCAACTGTGTGCACACCGTCACCCACAATGCGCGCGGTTTCACCGCGAGAGGCCGCAACCACCTTGTTGCCAACCACCAGCAAGCGGTGTTCTTCGCCCGGAATGAAGCGCTCGACCATGACATCGGTGCCTTCGCGTTGTGCCACCAGAAACGCGGCTTCAATGTCTTCACGTTCACGCAAATCGAGTGCCACACCTCGGCCGTGGTTGGCGTCGGTGGGCTTGACCACGACCGGCAGCCCGATGTCTTGTGCGACTTCCCATGCTTGCTCGGGCGAATGCACCACTTCACCAGAAGGAATCGGCACACCGCATTGCGTGAGCAAGGACTTGGTCAGGTCTTTGTCGCTGGAAATGCTCTCGGCGATCGCGCTGGTGCGGTCGGTCTCAGCGGTCCAAATGCGGCGTTGCAAAGAACCGTAACCCAGTTGCACCAAATTGCCCGATGTCAGTCGAATGGAAGGGATGCGGTGGTCAGTGGCTGCGTCCACGATACAGGCGGTACTCGGTCCCAAGCACAGCCGGTCCACCATGGACTTGAGCCGACTCACTGTGCCCTTGAGGTCAAACGGCGTGTCGTTGATCGCAGCCATGACCAAGTCACGGCTGCGATCAACGACACGCCGTTTGA
>Ga0214923_10009123_pt1 | contig 10370 bp, 9 predicted proteins | sample LL1510_MetaG_FD_177993 | JGI IMG/M metagenome (GOLD analysis project Ga0214923, IMG submission 177993) | Freshwater microbial communities from Lake Lanier, Atlanta, Georgia, United States - LL-1510 | ecosystem: Environmental > Aquatic > Freshwater > Lake | place: USA: Georgia | collected 2015-10-15
CGGCAGGCAGGCCTTGGAAGCCAAGCTCATCGCGGCCTTCCAGACCGGGGAACCAGCCGACCTTGCCTTTGAGCTTGGCCCCTGCCTTGGTTTCTCCCCCCAGGGCATTGGTCAGCGCAGTCCATTCATCGTGGGTGGGCAGCCGCCAACCCGTTGGACAGAGACCGCGCGGATCGCTTACCGCATAGGCATTGTAAAGAAGTCCAAACGTACTGCGCATCATAATGTTACTATCGGGGTAAGCCCAGGCACCGGAGGTGAGTTTGGCCCAGGCTGCGTGGTCGGCGGTGCCATCGGGAATCGAATCTCCGTTGCGGTAACGGGTGACATTCAAGTTGTGTTGCATCCACCACAGGCCCGCGATTTTGACCGCAGGGTAGTCTTGCGGGGCAGATTGCGCAGTGGATTGGGCGGTTACCAATGGGCCGTGAAGGAGCAGAGCCCCAAGCACCGAGAGCAGGGTGGCATAACGCGTCATCATCAACATCATGCCCTAAATTATACTGTAGAGGTCAATCTTCCAATTCCCCCTGGATGCACCTCACCGAAAACCCATACCCCCGGTTGAAAAAATACTTCTTGACCTGGTTGTTCTTGTAGAAAACATTGCGCAACCAGGCATCGGTACCCGCCGTGGGGGTGCTGCTCCACCAGTTGGCGCTTTCGCCGATGGCGTAAAAGGGCGCGGCGGTTTTTTCGATATTCCAATGCACACGGTATCCGCCGGGCAAGGCCGTGAAACCGCTGGAATTGTTGGCTTCGACAGCGTCCTCCTTCCAGCCTTCGGCGGTTTTGAGCATGGGGCCTGCGTTGACGCTTTCGGCACCCCCTATATACTGTTGCTTGGCCACCGAATCCAACTCAAAGACCATTTCTGTCCATTCCTTGTCCGAAGGCAAATGCCAACCCATGGGCGCGAGACCGCGGGTATCCTTGAGGGCAAACCAATTGTAAAGCCTCCCGTAAACGGCCCCGTTGGCGGGATCGTTGTTGTAGTAGCACCAGGCCGGGGTTTCGTTTTCGGCGGCCGCCATCCAGGCCGAATCACTTGCGGCCTGCGGTATCGTATCCCCGTTCCGAAAGGTCACCACATCCAGGTTCCGCTTCATCCAAGTTTGCGTCCCGATGGTCACGGTGGGAAAGAAGGATTCGGTTTTGGGGGACTGTGCGGCTTCGGCAGCTTCGGCCGTGTTTGAGGTCTGCACTGAATTTTGAGCCTGAGCGGTAATGGTGCCTGTGCTGAGGGCTAACACCAAGACAAGTTTGGTAAATTTCATGGTGGGGGATTGTGTTCCCCAAAAATAGGGTGAGGCCGGCCCTAACTTTGGACAAGCGATGGACTTAACCCTTTCTTAACGTTAAACCATGAATTGGACGGCCCTTCATTGGACAACCCTGCTCGGTGTGGCTCTGGGCGGGGCCTTGGGATCGGTGGCCAGGCTGGGCCTGTCCCAGTGGCTGGGTTCAGCGCACCCGGAATTGAACATGGGAACCCTTGCTGTCAATGCCTTGGGGGGATTCATCCTCGGCCTTTGGCTGAGCCTGAACGGGAACAACCAATTTCCGACGATCGCGCATCTTCCCCTGGCCTTGAACGGTGTAGTGGCCTTTGGAATCGTAGGATTTTGCGGGGGGCTCACGACGTTCTCTGCTTTTGGAATGGACTTGTGGGTGTTGTTGCAACACAAGGCTTGGAGCATGGCTCTGCTGTATTCATTGGGTAGCATCGCCGTCAATTTATTGGGCCTTGGCTTGGGCCTTGGCTTGGGGAATGTCCTCAAAGGTCTTGGATAAAATTAGTATATTTCCTTGAAAGTCAGCGGTTTTACCTTTATTCGAAACGCGGTTCTCCTGGATTATCCGATTCTGGAAGCCATTCGATCCATCCTGCCTCTCTGCGATGAAGTCGTTGTTGCGGTCGGAAAGTCCGAAGACGAAACCTTGCATCTGATTCAAAGCCTGGAAGATCCCCGCATTCGAATCCTGCACACCGAATGGGACGATAGCCTGCGCGAAGGGGGTCGAGTCCTGGCCATCGAAACCGACAAGGCCCTGGCCGCTGTTTCTCGAGAAGCGGATTGGGCGGTGTACATCCAAGGCGATGAGGTCCTCCACGAAGACAGCCTACCCGCCCTTCGCCAGGCCATGGAAGTAGCCCTGCACCGTCCCGAAATCGAAGGGCTGCTCCTGCACTACCGTCACTTTTATGCTTCCTACGATTATGTGGGCAACGATTCCCGCTGGTACCCCTTGGAGGTCCGGGTGGTCAGGCCTCATCGCGGCATCTACTCCTGGGGCGATGCCCAAGGCTTTCGTATCCAACCCCAACGCAAACTCCGGGTTCTACAGACCACCGCCTGGATGCACCATTACGGCTGGGTCCGGGAGCCGGCCGCCATGCAACGCAAACAAGAAAAGTTCCATCGCTTATGGCACGATGATGCCTGGATGCAGCATAATATTCCCGTTGCACAAGCCTTTGATTACCACCTTCGGCCTTCCAGCCTTGCGCGCTACCAAGGAACCCATCCCGCCGTCATGGCCCAGCGCATTGCCCGTATCAATTGGACGTTCAACGCCGACCCCTCCTACCACCGACTCACCCTCAAAGACCGCTTCAAACAATTCGCCCTCCGCTACCTGGGCTGGGACCTCAACCACCGCAACTTTCGCCGTATCCGTTGAATCGTAAGTAAGAGAGGCGTTTAACGCTCCCTAATGCCGCTCATTGGTCTTGTTTTTTACTCCAAATTGACCTTTTTAGGTCTTGTTTTTTGATATTTACGGAGTATTATTGGTTTGTATTTTGTATTTTTGGTCTAAACTTCAACGATATGGAGTGATTTTAGATGTATATACCGAGAAGAATAGACGCTGAGTTAATCGCCTGGAAAAAGTCCCAGACAAGAAAGCCATTGCTCATAAGAGGAGCACGGCAAGTTGGTAAATCCACCGCCGTTAGGAATTTGGCTAAGGATTTTGCCTATTTCATTGAAATCAATTTTGATGAGCAACCAATGTTCCAGGATTTGTTTGCTCATACCCCGGATATTCATGAAATCATTGAACAGTTAGCGATTATAACCCAAACGGAGATCATCGAAGGGCAAACCTTGGTCTTTCTTGATGAAATACAGGCAAGCCTACCCGCCATTTCTTTGTTACGATATTTTTATGAGAAAAAACCGAATTTGCATGTAATCGCTGCAGGTTCTTTGTTGGAATTTGCTTTAGCCGAACTGCCTTCCTTTGGGGTAGGCAGGGTTCGATCTTTGTTCATGCATCCCTTGTCATTTATAGAATTTTTGGGAGCCCTCAATGAAAAAACGCTCATTCGTGCATTACAGCAATCCAACCCATCAAGGCCAATCCAACCCATCCTTCACGAAAAACTAAAATTATATTTCAAAAAGTTTTTGATTATCGGGGGGATGCCACAAGCCGTACAGACTTATGTTAGCAATGGCGATTTATTGGAGATTCAGCGTATATTGGATGATTTAATCATTGCCTTTCAGGCAGATTTCGCAAAGTACAAGCGCAGAATACCTCCCACAAATATCCAATCTGTTTTTGAAAGTGTCGTCAAACAAGTCGGATCCAAATACAAGTATTCCAATGAATTAACATCGTTAAACAATCCTGCAATAAAACAAGTGTTGGATCTGTTAGAAATGGCAGGTTTGGTTTATCGGGTCACCCATTCATCAAGCAACGGTATTCCTATAGGGGCAGAAACCAATACAAAGAAGGTCAAATTTCTGATTTTTGATACAGGTATATACCAAAGGATCTTAGGGCTTGATATCGCCTCCCTGTTGGTGAAGAACGATTTCGATGTGGTGAATAAGGGGAAAATTGCCGAGCTCTTTGTGGGATTGGAGCTACTAAAATCAAATGATGTTTACGAAAAAACAGCCTTGTATTACTGGCACCGAGAAGCCAAGAATAGCCAAGCCGAGGTTGACTTCGTGATTCAAATTCAAGATAAAATAATACCAGTTGAAGTAAAAGCTGGCACCAAAGGATCGATGCAAAGTCTTCATTTATTTTTGGATGAAAAAAAATCGGGCTTCGGAATACGACTATCCTTAGAGAACTTTTCAGAATTTGACCGAGTCAAGGTATTTCCTTTGTATGCCACATCGAATATCTATGACTTTTTGGATTGCCTGGGTGCACGCTTGTAGGTAACAATGCCAGCATCCTGCAATTTTCTTCCTAAAGGATCCGCAGCTGCCACGGTCGTAAAGTCTTTATCCTAACCCAAGACGAAGAGTACTTGCAAATAGCTCCCCATCGCAACCGTAGGGCTGCCATGTTCAATATGATAGATGGTTTTCCTGCCAAGTCCTGTGCGCTCCGCCATTTGCTCAGCGCTCAATTTGCGGCGTAAGCGTGCCAATTGAATACGCTCCCCCAATTCCCCCAAAATCCTCAAGTTATGGGGCAAAATGGCCGTTGCAGTTTTCATATAACTTGTCTTATAAAGGACAAAAATGCCCTTTTTTATCCTTTTTATGACAAGTTAAATCAGTCTTATTCTGTTGATCCACCTATTACTCAAGGGTCAATTCTCGCATGTCAAGATTCCGGTTGCAAAATTGACAGCACCCCGGACTCCGATTGAGGATAAAGGCTCCCTACTTACAGCCAAGATTTTATAAAAACCTTTCTAGAAAATGGAGTAATTACAAAACTTTATTCCGAACAAAGTTTCTAAAATTCTCGATATCAATCACTGTTCCTTCAGCATGGTATTCTTGCAAAAAAGAGCGAGGTATTTTTTTCTTCCCTTTACTGTTCCATTTAAACTCATAGGCAACAATCTTTCCATCCCTCTCTTCAATAAAATCGATTTCCTGTTTTTGGATTGTTCTCCAGAAATAATTGGCTGAATGCAATTGATGATAGTTTTGCAATTTGATCCTTTCCGCTATTAAAAAATTCTCCCATAGGGCTCCTTTATCGGTTCGTAAATCAATGGAATTCAAATTATTGATAATCATGTTGCGAACTCCGTTGTCGTAAAAATATATTTTCCGATTGTGCTTGATTTCATTGCGCTGATTTCTGTTGAAACTGTTTAGCCGGAAAACAATGAAAGATTTCTCTAACAAATCAATGTATTTTGCGACGGTGGCTTTGTCTATTTCAACCAGGTTAGATAGCTCATTGTATGACACTTCATTTCCAAGCTGCAGCGCCAATGCTTTGAGCAATTTCTCTAGCAGCTCAGGTTTTTTAATACCGGTAAGAGAGAGCACATCTTTGTACAGATAGCTTGAAGTTAGTTGCTTCAGCACCTCTCGGGCATCATGCCTATGGTTGATTACATCCGGATACATACCATAAATCAACCGCTCCTCCAGTTGAGCAGATGCTTCTACATAGCCCACATGGTCTTCAAATTCTTCCCAGCTGATGGGAAACAAATAGTATTCTACCTTGCGACCCGTCAGTGGCTCCTGAGTAGATTGGTTAATTTCTAGCGCAGAGGAACCGCTAATGAGCAACTGTACATCGTTAAACTGATCGGTGATGATTTTGGCGATTAAACCCACATCAGGTATACGTTGAGCTTCATCAATAAATACCCACTTGTATTTTCCTATAATGGCTTGCAATTTTGATTTTCCGGCATTGCGAAGCAGTGCTCTGATTTCATAATCATCACCATCCAGAAACAAAAAATCCTTATTATCCAAGCAGTGCCGCAAAAGGGTCGTTTTTCCCACTTGCCTTGGCCCAATAAGCACAATGGCCTTGCCTTTATTAAAACGATTTTGTAATGCGACGGTGATTGTTCGTTTAATCATAATCCCCAAATATACTATTATTTTAGGGAATCTAATCTCCGAATACTCGTATTATTCGAAAAAGGTGCACTTACACTACCTCTCTCCCTAACCCACAGGGGGATTTCCCCATTCCCCCCCATGTCCCCCCAAGTCCCCCTATAATTCATAACCTGCCCCCCCCTACTTCCATCCATACCTCCCTACCGGCTCGAAACACATGCACCTCCCAGCCCAAAATCCACGCCTCAGGTAGCACCTCGACGGGCCCTTCAGGTGGGTCGATGATCGGGTCTGTAGGGGTGTCCTAGGAAAATGATGTTGTGCACTTTCGGTGGCACCGACGCAAAACCGAAATGTAAATGCTTGATAGACAAACGATTTCGGAAGCGATTTGGTGGTGATGGACGGACCCCAAGGACACATATCTACACTTTAAAACTGTCTAATAAGGGATACTTGCTGAAAATTTCATTCTTTGGGTTGAATTTTAATAGTCCAAAAAATTGATTTCAATCTTTTTTGAATCAATTTTAATGTTTCCAAAATGGTTTCTTCTTTGGGTAATTCTCCATACACCAAATTTTTAAAGTCACCGTTGTAAATAGTTTTCAACTCATTCCATACATTTTCCAAGTTTTTAAAAATTAGGGCTTCAATAGGGTGGTTATTCAGCCATTTATTATTGTTTCTAAAACTTGCCACATCGTCATTGGCTACTTTTAAAAGCATTTCATCAAAGTCCTTTGAATGAAAGAATGCTGCAAACTCATCTTGTTTAAGTAGCTGATGCAAATCGTAGGTGTGCCTTATCTTTTTCTTTAAATCATCGATTGGATTCTCGCCATAAGAAAAGCGAACCAAACTCATTATTTTTTCGCAAATGGTTCTTTTTGGTTCTAATGCCAGCAAGTCAAAAGGAAGTAGTCCGTTTTCTTTAGCAATATCAGATTGCGTATTATCCAGCATCATTTGACCAACAAATGAAACGATGCTTTTTGTAGTGTATGGTTCGTAATATCCCAACCAAGTAGATTCCAGAATGATAACATCTCTTACTTGTCCATAATCACGTTTAAATTCTTTGTTGTAAGCGTGTGCCGTTTTCCGATTCATACCCATTTTATGCGTAATGCCTTCAACATCAACTTCGGGTAATACAGTTTCTACAACTGTGCTTACAGCTATTAATTTTGATTTTAACTTGCTGTCTGTTTCTCCCTCTCTCCTCAATACTACTAAATCAATATCTTCCGAAAAGCGTTCTATCATTTTGTAACATTTAGATAGTGCGGTGCCGCCTTTAAATACGGTGTCTTTACCAATTTCATTATTAAAAATGGTAAACAAAGCATACGTAACCCAATAGTCTTTTTCTACATAAATGGCTGGTACTTTCATTTGGTCAGCCGTAAACTGAACGGCCTGTCTGAATAAGGTTTTATTTTCGTGCAGCTTCATATTATATTCCATTTTTCGGTGGTGGATAAAGTTTTTGCTACACCTGTTAGCTTATACTTAGTAATTGGGTTCAATGATTTTAAAAGTGGTTCTGTTGCTTTGCCTTGTTGCAATTGCTCTAACAATGCTCCTAATAACGCCCTTGTAGCCGGTGGATATTTCAGAGCCAAACGAGCCAAGGTGTTTATTTCTTTGTCTGTAAAGTTTTTAATGATGGCCAAAAATCGTTTACAAGATGATTCTACATTGGCATCAGGTATTTTCTTGATGTATCGAATGGCATCCAGTACCTGCAACAAAGGAATTTTCTCTTTGGTGATGGTGTTTTTTTGTTTTACAAAAGCAATGGTATAGCGTTCTCTTTTAAAGTTGGGGCGAACCTGATTTTTGCCTATCTGTATGGTGTTGCTCACCTGTGTGGTTAAGCCTAATTGGTTGTAAATGCTGTAACCTGTGAGATAACCCGTTATTTTTCCGTTTTCTTCCAGCAAGTCTTTTACTACTTGTGCCTGATTGGGCTGAAGGTTGCCAAAGGGCGTGTTTTCGGGTTTATAGTATTTCCCTTTGGATAGTTTGGCGATTTTGCCCGAAGCCACCATACGGTTCAGGGCTTTTATCACTGCTTCTTTTTGGTTCACCTCGGCTGTAAAGTCAGCATAGGTGAATACATAACCCTTGGGCAGTCTATCTATGGTAAGTGCTATGTATTCAGTGGTTTTCATTCCTTTAAATGCGCTACAAAGATAATTTATTTGTCCAGTTTATTAGCAAAATAACTGGACATTTTGAATTTTATTGTGTAGTACTCCATTCCCCCCAAGTCCTGCTATTTCCTCAATAACCCTACCCCCTCCCGGCCCAAAATCCACGCCTCAGATGGCGCCTCGGGAGGCGTCTCAAAACGCCCTCCAGGTGGGGCGATGACCGGGCCTTGAAGGGTATCCTAGGAAAATGATGTTGTGCACTTTCGGTGGCACCGACGCAAATCCGAAATTTAATCGGTTAAAGATCAAGTATTTGCGGAAGCGATTTGGTGGTGATGGACGGAATCGAACCGCCGACACAAGGATTTTCAGTCCTTTGCTCTACCAACTGAGCTACATCACCCCGCTTTTTATCGCTATTTCCTTGGCCTGGCCGCAACAGCGGTTTACCAAAGGCTTGCAAAACTAATCCAGCGAGGATTAATTTCAATAAAACGGAACATTTTTGGAATTTTGGGGGTTTTGTGGTCAAATTTGAATCCTCAATGGGTTTTCAATTGCTCCAATCTTTGCTCTTCGTCGCGGTCCTCGTCAGCGGGCTTTACCCCTTTGTGCGGCGAATTCAGCGAATTCGGGGCAATATCCTTCGAGGCCGGGGGGCTCCCGCCACCGACCGACCCGCCTTGCGCTGGCGCCAAATGGCACGCGTTGCCCTGGGCCAGTCCAAAATGGGCAGCCGCCCGGTCGCGGCCTTTTTCCATGTTTTGATTTATGTGGGCTTTGTGCTCATCAACCTGGAACTGCTCGAAATCCTCTTGGACGGACTCCTGGGCACCCACCGCATCCTTTCCAAACCCCTGGGGGGCCTCTACCCCCTCATGATCGGCCTCTTTGAATGGCTGGGGGTCGGCGTCATCATCGCTTGCCTTGTTTTCTTGGGGCGGCGCATGGTGAGTGGCCCACCAAGGCTCTACAAGGCCGCTGAATTAGCCGGCTGGCCCGCTTGGGATGCCAAGGTCATCCTCATCGTTGAAATCATCCTGATGGGGGCCCTGCTGGTCATGAACGCCGCAGACGTTGCCATGCATCCCGGGGCGTACCACTTTCCGGTCAGCGGATGGCTCGCACAAGCCATGCGGGGCTGGAGCCCCGAGGCATTGTATGCGACCGAGCGCATCGCATGGTGGTTGCACCTGGGGGGCATCCTCGCCTTCCTGAACTACCTGCCCTATTCCAAGCACTTTCACATTGTTTTGGCTTTTCCCAACACATGGTACGCTTCCCTGGAGGCCCCCGGTACCATGACCAATATGCCGGTCATCCAGAACGAAGTGCAGGCCATGCTTAATCCAGCCTCCGCCCCTGCCCCCTCGACCGAAGCGCCGGGTCGCTTTGGTGCTGCCGATGTCCATGACCTACCCTGGAAAAGTCTTTTGGATGCCTACAGTTGCACCGAATGCGGTCGCTGCACCTCGGTCTGTCCGGCCAACCTCACCGGCAAGAAACTCTCGCCCCGCAAAATCATGATGGACACCCGGGATCGCCTCGAAGAAAGCGATCGTTGGCTGCAGGCCCATCCCGAGGCGACCTCCGTCGCCGACGGCAAAAACCTTTTGGGGGACTACATCACCGCCGAAGAAGTCCTGGCCTGTACCTCCTGCAATGCCTGCGTTGAGGCCTGTCCTGTGTTAATCAACCCCCTCAACATCATCCTGGAACTGCGCCGCTACCGCGCCATGGAAGCCGGCGAAATGCCTTCCGAATGGGCGTTGATGCAGGGCAATATCGAAAACAACGGCGCACCCTGGGCCTTCCCGGCCGCCGACCGCTTGGCTTGGGCCCAACCCAACACCAACCAACCTTCTTGAACAGCGAACCCATGGAAATTCTAACCCTTGCTCAACTCCAATCCCGAGGCCAAGAGGCGGAATACCTTTTTTGGGTGGGTTGCGCCGGCAGTTTTGATGACCGGGCCAAAAAGGTCACCCTGGCCGTGACCCAAATCCTGCAGCATGCAGGTCTGTCCTTTGCTGTCCTGGGGACCGAGGAATCCTGCACCGGGGATCCGGCCCGCCGTTCCGGTAACGAATTCCTTTTTCAAATGCAGGCTGCTCAGAACATTAGCACGCTGAATGCCTACGGAGTCCGCAAAATTGTGACGGCTTGTCCCCATTGTTTTAACACATTGCGCAACGAATACCCAGAACTGGGCGGACAATACGAAGTCGTCCATCATTCTACCCTCATTCAGCAACTCATCAACGAAGGTCGATTGCGCTTGCAGGACGGGGGACCGTTCAAGGGTCGTCGGATTACCTTTCACGATTCCTGTTATCTGGGTCGTGCCAACGGGATTTACGAAGCACCCCGCGATTTGATTCGGGCCTTGGATGCCGATTTGGTCGAA
>Ga0214923_10009124_pt1 | contig 10369 bp, 9 predicted proteins | sample LL1510_MetaG_FD_177993 | JGI IMG/M metagenome (GOLD analysis project Ga0214923, IMG submission 177993) | Freshwater microbial communities from Lake Lanier, Atlanta, Georgia, United States - LL-1510 | ecosystem: Environmental > Aquatic > Freshwater > Lake | place: USA: Georgia | collected 2015-10-15
CTCTTCTTCATCCTCTTCATCTTCCTCTTCACCTTCTTCCTCTTCTTCTTCATCTTCTTCTTCACTTTCTTTAACGTCTTCTTTTTTAATTTCATATATATATTTTGGTAATATTTTTATAAGAGATGAAAGTCTGGTTGATATTGTATTTCTATCATCTAAATCATATATTTTGAATGTGTACTCTTTTTTTTCTTTAACGTAATAAAAATTTACAATATCTATTTCATTCTTTCTCAAATATATAATTTTATTTATAATTTTATCCATTTATTATATTATAAATTATTTTGTTTTTAATTTTAATTTTTATATAATAAATGGAAAATTTGTGTATAAAAGATATAGATATAAACCATATTAATAAGTTATATAAATCTTTGAAAGTCATAAATGTGTTTAAAAATAAATATAATTTTAAGAAAGAAACTATACATTTCGATAATAATTCTTTAAAGATATTAAAACATATTAATTATGGAACATACGGTGATATAAATTTATGTTATTATAACAATAAGCTATGTGTTGTCAAAAACATAAAGCATGATAATACAACATCTAAAGAAACAATAGATTACTTAAATTATCAATTTTTTAGAGAAAATATTATACATTCAATGCTCTATTGCAATGTTCCTAAATACATTCCAAAAATCTATAATATTGTAAAAGGTAATTCTGAATCTATCTTATTGATTATGGAAAAACTTGATTGTGATGCTTATAATTTCTTTGAAAAAAATAAGAAGTCATATATAAGAGAATTGAATATGATAGGTTTAATAGCTCATATACTTGCTACTTTTCAAAATACATTTGATGTATTCTTACATAATGATTTACATTTAGGTAATATTATGTTACTTCATTCAGATAAGAGTATTAAAACAAAAGTAAGTAAAGATTTTTATCTTTCTAACAAGTATAAATTATATTTAATAGATTTCGGGTTTAGTTGTGTAAAAAAAAAGGACTTGATATGTGTTGATAAAAAAAATATAAAAGTTTATAATCGAGGACATGATATGCGATTATGTTTAATCAGTATATTATACCATCTAAATAATAATATTTCTTTAAGATTGAAATCATGGCTTAGAAAATTATTTAAAACATATACAAATAAGACGAAATTTAAAAAATTAATTCAAGAAGATATATATAAAGCTCATTTATATTTTTACGATGATGTATATGAAAATATAGATGAAAATTTTTATCCTGAAAATATATTGAAATATGTTATTAATGAAACTAACGCCTTACGTTCGGAGAAAAATTAAATATTCTGCAATTGAAACTTGATTGTGATACTAATTCATTATATTCTTCTTGAGTTATGTATTCAAATAATAAAACTTTAATAGAACAAGTTTCACAGAAAGATAAAGAACCTGTATTATTTATAGGTTTCAACTTATCCTTTTGATTGCATTTAATACAATTCTCATTATTATATGAGATTCGTATTTTAGCTTCATTTGAATTCTCAATCTTTGGTTTTACAGCTTTTAACATTTGATTTAAAAAAAATATTCTTTAAATCAAATGAATGCAGATGATATTGTAATTAATATTTTTTTTAAGGAATTTACAGAGTATTTAAGAAAACATGTACCAACTGAAGATATAGATAATTTATATGACATTTACACTTCTAATAATACAGAAGATTACGATGTATACTTTCATATTCTTGATAAGTATTTTTATTCTTGTATAGGTACTTTATCATATAAATTAGAACATCACATATACGTGAAACTAGATAAAAAAAAATTAATTGAACATGCTCTTATCCAAATAAAGTTTAACAAATATTAATTTTATATAAAAATTTTTTTATATAAAATTACAATAAATTTACAAAACAACACACATACTATATATTTAGAATTTATTACGTTTAAAAAAGTTTATTTTTGTTTCATTTGGATGTTTATATATACAACACTTAGAACCAGTATTTACGTATTCATTTGAAGTAAATTTAACCAATTTACAATTTGAACCATATCCGCAATTGTTTACAACTAATTCATTTGGATTGTGCGCATATCTGCATTTAGCTCCATGTGGACATTTAGTTTTCGTTGTATATGATCTACACATTTGAGATTTTTGATTTGATTGCGGTGGTGCTACTGAAACAGGAGGCGCAGGTTTTTTTGTTTTCTTAATTTCAATCCATGCAGTATCAACTTTAGGTACTTGTTCTTCTTTAACAGGTACTTGTTCTTCTTTAACAGGTACTTGTTCTATTTTTTTAACAGGTACTTGTTCTATTTTTTTAACATTGCTTGTAAATAATTCAACAGTAACAACTACAGGTTTTTCTTTAACAACTTCTTTAATAGGTTCAGGTTCTTCAACAACAACTTCGGGAATGTTTTCTTCAATTTTTTTCTTTTTTTCTATTTTAATTTTAGAAAATTCATCCTCTAGTATTGTTAGTTTAGTTTTATATCCTAAAATATCTTGTTGTAATTTTTTTATAATTAACGGAGACGAAGATGGGGAATTATGAAGTCTTTTAATAGACGCTTCATTTTTGGAAATATAAGATTTAATTATTCTTATTTCTTCTGTTTTTTTATTTCTATTTCTTATGTACACAATATTTGGATCTTCCTCTACATATTTAATCTTCTTTTCTTTTACTTTTGTTTCGGTACCATTATATATAGTACCATTTACTATAATCTTTTTATCAATTGATATTTTAGATAAAGCATAATTTATTTCTTGTGGTAATTTCAATTTCTTTTGTCTATCAAAGTATTGATCTTTTGTTTCATTGCTATGTATATAATTGCATCTATAATTACAGTTATTATAAGTACATTTTAATATATTTAATTCTTCCATACTATGAGCAAATTTACATTTACTACCCATAGTACATTTATTTGCAGAATTGCACATTCTGGTTTTTACCATACTTTCTTTATCATACTTAAAGAATCTGGGTTCTGTTGGTAATTTTATTTCTTTTTCTACGTTTTCCTTCTTTTGTTTTTGTTGTAACCAAGAATTATCATTGACTATTTTTTTCATAGTCAACGTCTTGATTGATAATTCTGGAAAATTATTATCAACAGGTTGACGATGATGTTGTTTTACATCATCATCAGAGTCGGAATCGTCATCTGAGTCATATTTTTTTTGTTTGACCCAATTCAAATGGGGTTTTACAATATTAATATATTCGTCAGTGTCATCATTCACTTCTTCTTCCTTGGTTTGAATATTTTTTTTATCTTTTATATTCTTTATTTCAGCAAGATTTTGAGTGAACTTCATTTTTTTAAAAGACATAGTTAAGTTTACTGGTGGTAAATCTTCAACATATTCATCTTCTTCTTCATAATATTCTTCTTCTTCTTGGTCTTGTTCAACATCATTTGAAAAATCCCAAGACATAGTTTCCCAATCTTCAATAATAATATCAGACATAATAAGTAATCTGAATTTAATTCAGAAGATGAAAAAATAAATCATTTTTTATTTAAAAATATAAATTATATTAAAAATATAGATGGAAAAACAAATTACTGAGACGTTTTATAAATCTTTTCAGGATAGTATTGAATCTAATATTAAATCAGATAAACCTGATTATGTATGGCTTGTAAAACTATATACTGAAATAAGAGATAGATTATGTAAATATTTTAAAAAAGATTCTAAAACATATATACAAATACAAAATAGTTTTGATATTGAATTATTTAAACAAATGATTGAGAATGATGTATTTGATAGTAATTCATTGATTAAAGTCATTGACACAACATACTATTGGATAGAAAAATTACAAGCACCTATTAGAGATGAAAGTACTAAAGAATCGAAGGAGAAAGTACTTTCAATTACTGATCCATATAAAATTATTCCATGTTTTATTGTTGAATGTAATACATGTTTAGATCTTTTTGATATAGATATGCATGAATATATGAGTAAAATTAATTTTTAAAATTTAATGCTTTGTTATAACCTACTTTTATAATTTTGTCTGATATGGCTTCAGTTTGTGTTCCAATTGAAGAAGTTGATGGTGGACTATCCGTTTGAGTTTCAGTATATGAAGTTAATATTATTTCTTTTTTATAATATTGTTCACATACTTTATCTAATATTTTTTCGAATTCTAACTGATTTTCTTTAGAATTCCAAAGTTCTATATCACCATTAAAATTCTTTACATAATTAAATATTAATTCATCATCCATTTATAAAAAGAAAAGAAAATTTCTTAATCTAGAATTATAGATTATAATTTATTTTCTTTGGTATATAAATTAAAATATTCATTTTAATTTTTAAATTAATAAATACATATTACTAGTATATAGAACATATAATACTACTGCTGTAATAATAAAGCTGTAAATAAAATTCATGAAAAAATTTAAAAATAAATATAGTATATATCCTATTAAAAAAAGTATACCATAATTAATAGCAGTATAAGCTATTTTTTTAACTGTATCTAATAGAGTACTTACACCAGTTACATCGCCTAATTTTTTTAAATTGTCATCAACAACTTTATTTACATCATTTTTCATGTTTGCAAATAATTTAATATTTCCGCTTTTACCATTTTTTTCTAATTTTTGTTGATATTTTAAGATTATTGTAGTACTATTTTCAACAGAAAATATCTCATATTTACCATTAAAATTATTATCACTATTTGTTATTTCAACTTCTTCTTCCTTGTAAAATTTTAAAGACTCCGGATTTTCAAATACTAATTTAATATTATTATTACTAGCATTTGATATTTCTATTAATTTAAATGTTTTTCCATTACGTTTATCGAATTCTTTCTTTGATTTTTCATATGCATCCATCCCAATTAATCCAGCTCCTACTAAAACACCTGCACCTAATAAACCTTTTCCTAACTTAGATACTTTTTCAGCCGATTCTTTAGCTGCTTTTTCAGCCGCTTCTTTGGCTGCTTTTTCGGCTGCTTCTTTAGCTGCTTTTTCTGCCGCTTCTTTAGCTGCTTTCTCAGCAGATTCTTTAGCCGCTTTTTCTGCCGCTTCTTTAGCCGCTTTTTCAGTTGCTTCTTTTGTTGCTTTTTCAGTTGCTTCTTTAGCCGCTTTTTCGGCTGCTTCTTTTGCTGCTTTCTCTGCTGCTTCTTTAGCAGCTTTTTCAGCTGCTTCTTTTGCAGCTTTTTCAGCAGCTTCTTTTGCTGCTTTCTCAGCTCCTTCTTTAGCTGCTTTCTCTGCTGCTTCTTTTGCAATTTTTTGCAGTAATTCAGATTGTATGGAATAATTTTCTATAGTATTCATTTATTTAATAATAAAAAAAAATAAAAAAATAATATAATATTATAAATGAATTTACTAAATATTATATTATCAATATTCGCAATAATAATAATAAGTGCGCTAATATTATATATTAACAATAAACAACAACCTGATTTAAATAAAGTATTAGAAAATAATTTTATGAAAGGTTTTGTTAATGAAAAAATACAACAATTAACACCAAAACCCGTAACAACATTAAAACCTGGAACAACACCAACAACAGCACCAACAATAGCACCTACGGTAAAACCAACAATAGCACCTACGGTAAAACCAACAATATCACCTACGGTAAAACCAACAATAGCACCAACAATAGCACCATCTACAACACCAAAACCTGATTCAACAGCTGTTATGCAAGAAAAACCAACAGCTGCACCTACAAAAGCACCTACTAATTTAGATAATATAGTAAGTACAGGAAAATCTATAGGTGAAACAGTTATTAGTTTAGCTACTAATCCAATAGCCATTTCAGCAGGAATAACTGATGAAGTTTTAAGACAAATTATTACTACAGCTGTAACTAAATCATCTAGAAAAGCTGCAGCTAAAGCAGGAGCTAAAATTTTATATACAGGAACATCAGTAGGATTAAAACTTGTATCAAAATTACTTGCAAAATTAGGTATTAAATCTGCATCAAAAGTAGCTGCACTAGGTATTAAAGCAGGTTCAGCTGCAGCAAGAATAGCTATGCAACAAGCAGCAGAAAAAGCTGCAATAGAGGCTGCGAAAACAGGTGTTAAAGCAGTAACAAAAGGATCTTCAAAAATGTTAGCTTATTCTACACCAGGAGTTGGTCAAGCATTATTAGCTTTTGATTTAGTATCATTAGCTTTAGATGTTGCAGATGTAGGTGGGTATAATAAAATGCAGACAAAAAAAGTATATATAGATATGAAGAAAAAATTGGACGAAGAATTTCAAAAAATGTTTGATGAATTAGGTATTATAACACCGATTTATAAAGGACCAGATATTGATTATATATTAATATCAGATACATTATCAAAAAAAATGGCTGAACCAGATAACGAATATGTAATTAAAATGGGTAAAGCAATAGAAGATGATATTAATTCAAAAAAAATATCACTTAAAGATTTAGAAAATCCAGAAGTTATGTCTAAATACGAAGATATTATAATGAAAGGTTCAGATATAATATTCAAAAAAATTATAGAAGAATCATGTATTAAATCAGCAGGTAGAATAATATCAACAATAAATCCAATGAGTAAATACGAACCAAAAGAAAAAAAATATCAAAATGGCACATTAATATCTAAACATGCAAAACAATCATTAGTTTATTGCGAAAAAAAATGCAATGACGATGTTAATTGTAAATCATTTAATTATAGAGAAAGAAAAATAGATAATACTGAACCAGATAAAGAAGATGTAGGAGATAATTGTTGGTTAATGAATAATTTAACAGATCTAAAAGATGATGCTGAAGTTGTTTCGTATTTAAAAACAAAAACATTACCAGATAATATGGATGTGTGTGTGTATACTAATGATATGTGTGAAAAATCTTATAGCAATCCGTTAAAAGAGGGTGAAGAATATTCTGTAAATAAAAAAATAACATATCAAAAAAATGTAGATGGTAAAATAGTTGATGTAACAGATACATTGTGTTTATCTGGAAACAATGCTTTACAGTCTATATGTGAAAATGCTGGAATAAAATATAATAAAGAAACAGGATTATGTCAAATTGACGAAACATATTGTAAATCAAAAGGCGCAAATTGGGAATTTAATCCAGAAATAAATGACTATGATTGTATTATACCTCCAGGTCAAGAATTTAGTGAATTTATTTTTGGAACTACCGTATCAAGAGGTTTAAAACAAGTTTTTGACCCTGATCAATATGAAAAATGTAAAGATTATGAAAAAGATGCTGTTTATTTCTGTGAACCATCTTGTGAATTAAAATATCCTGGATCAAGTCGTGATGGTTTATCTGGAACATGTTATAAATGTCCAGACAAATTTGTAAGATCTACAGATTTAAATGGAATTAATAGTGATAAAGCATGTATTGCAGGTAATATATTAGGTGATTGTAACGCAGCATATGGTAATGGTAGTATGACCGATAAATTATTTGCAGGTGAAAATTGTGTAACTTGTATTGATCCAACACATAAATACAATCAATTAATAGGTAAATGTGAACTTAATTGCGATAAGTTATATCCAGGTTCTTATTATGATCCTCTGTCAGGTAAATGTGCTAAAGATTTAAAAGTAGTAGGTAATTATTGTCCAAAAGGTGAAAAAGATTTAACTCAAGATATATGTTATTGGTGTGAAGATAATGGTTTAACTGGTTCAAGAACCTTATCTTCTGTTAATGCAACAGATGCATGTAAATTTTGCCCTACCGGACATGTAGAAAGTTTAGGTGAGTGTGTAAAATGTCCAGATGGAGCTAGTTTAAATGTACTTGTTTCTAATAAAGAATGGAATAAATGTACATCAATTAATGGAAAATGTCCACCAGGATATGATGAAGATCTTGTAGGAAATTGTAATACAAAAGCTTTGATTGCAAAACAACAATGTCCTGAAGGATATACTACAAAAGATGGTATTTCTTGTATTAAAAAAGCAACCATTACTAATAAAACATGTCCACCTGGATATATTACAAAAGATGGTATTTCTTGTATTAAAAAAGCAACCGTTACTGATAAAACATGTCCACCTGGTTATACATATAGTAATAATAAATGTATTAAAAAAGCAGATGTTATTGATAAAAAATGTAATCCAGGATTTACTTTAGATGCAGATGGAAATTGTTATTCTGCTGCAAGTAATGTAGATAAAACATGTCCAGCAGGTTTTAACAAGTGGGGTGATGCTTGTGTAAGAGTCAATGAAACGACCAGCTATGCTTATAAAGATTGGGCAGGAGTAGGATTTTGTCCTGATGGTTGGGAGAAAAACGGTAATCCGTGGACTTGGGATGCTCATCCATGTATTAGATGTCCTGCTGGAAGTTGGTCAACACCAGCAGTTGCTGGTTCTCCTGATAAATGTAGATCAAATACAGATGCTTCGTGCCCTCCTGGATATGAAGCTAGTGGAGATGGTAGATGTGTTAAATGTCCATCAGGATCAAATTTTGTATGGAGTGAAGCTTCTAATTCATCAAAAAAATGTTATTATCAAGCACCAGCTTGTCAAGCTCCGTATGAATGGACTAGTGATAAAACAAAATGTATAAAATGTGATAATGGATCTTTTGATACTTTAAAATCGTGGGATGCTTCTGATAAATGCGTAGCAATTCCATCATGTCCAAGTGGAACAGAAGGAACAGTGTATGATCAATCTAAATGTATACAATGTCCTGGATCAAACTTTAACACAGTACAATCAAATATTTACGCTGATGATAAATGTATATCAAGTACAGGACCATCATGTCCAAGTGGAACAGAAGGAACAGTGTATGATCTTACTAAATGTATACAATGTCCTGGATCAAACTTTAACACAGTACAAGGAAATATTTACGCTGATGATAAATGTATATCAAGTACAAGTCCAATTTGTCCAAGTGGATATACTTCAATTTTTGGTACTAATGAATGTTTAAAATGTCCAGATGGAACTTCGTCAAATGTTCTTGTAGGTAGTTATGAATGGAATAAATGTTCATTAAATTCAAAAACTTCAAAAGTATGTCCAGCGCCTTATGTTGCTGATATAATCGGTAAATGTGTAACTAAAGCAGATAATGTAGCACCTATAACATATAAAGAAGCTAATAAAGCTTATACAACAAATACTAACATTAAAAGTGAACCATTATTTAGAAAGACTACAATATTAGATACAAATTTACCAGTCACGAGAGTTAAACAAAGAGCTGTTGATTTTGGTAGTACTCAACAAATAGTAACAACTGCGCCTACAAATGCTACTTTTGTTCCACAAATAGTAAGTTTATTAGGTGTAGGAAAAAACAATTTATTATATACAATGGATCTTTTATCAAGTAAATGGGATGTTGTTTATGATTCAGGATCTGTAATATCAGCAACTACTATTAGCGATGATAGAATATTAGGAGTTGGTTTAGATAATAATTTATATATGAAAAATACATTAACATCAAAATGGGCTTTAAATGATTCTACAATTAAATTATTAAGTATATCAACAATCAAAGATGATAATGTAATAGGTGTTGGAACAGATAATAATTTATACACAAAATCTACCATATTATCACCGTGGGTGAAAGTACCTAATTCAGGAAGTGTTAAATCAGTTTCTGTATATAATGATGGTAAAATCATAGGTGTTGGAAATGATAATAATTTATACACCAGAAACACAGTAACTGATCCATGGGTATTAGTACCTAATTCAGGAAGTGTTATATCAGTTGGAATATACGGTAGTGGAAAAATATTAGGAGTTGGTACTAATAATATTTTATATGCGAGAAATGATTTAACATCTAATTGGGTAGAAGTACCTAATTCAGGACCTATTATATCAGTATCTAACAGAATAATAAAAATAAGTAAAATAGAAAAATATATTGGTATATATTAATTTTTAAATTTACAGATAAATAAATAATATTTCATCATCCATTTATTATTTTCTAAAAAAAAATAATAAATTATTTACAAAAACTCATTTGTGTTGATGGGTTTATTATTCTATTAGTTTCTACTGTTTGTGATGAATAGTTTTTATTTATAAAAAGAATAAGTTGTTCAAGTTGACATTTGTCATTAACATTATTTTTTTTATATTCTTCTGCAATTGCATATAAAATTCGAACAAGAAACGTATAATTAGTTCCTGCTAACAATAACATTACGAATTATAGTAATTCATATTAAATAATATATTTTACTATCAAAATGTTATTGGTGGGTTACCAATCCACTTTTACCTTTTCAGGTTTATCTTCTCTGGTCAGTGTTTAGAAAAGAGAGTTAGCCCTCATGTATGAATAAATTATATTATTCATTTTAAAT
>Ga0214923_10009125_pt1 | contig 10369 bp, 6 predicted proteins | sample LL1510_MetaG_FD_177993 | JGI IMG/M metagenome (GOLD analysis project Ga0214923, IMG submission 177993) | Freshwater microbial communities from Lake Lanier, Atlanta, Georgia, United States - LL-1510 | ecosystem: Environmental > Aquatic > Freshwater > Lake | place: USA: Georgia | collected 2015-10-15
TTTAATTTTTATTTCCGGAACTGGCGCAGGTTGATAGGTACTTTGGTCTACCACAATATCTACAGTTGCTTTTGGAGTAAATAGTCCCTGAATATATGCTGTTATATTTATACTAAAAAAGTATTGGAATGCGTTAATAACAATTAAAACAACCAAGATAGCAACAATAATAATACCCATTAAATTCGAGCCACTATCAGAACTACCTTGCATATTGCCTAAACTTGAAGCGCCGCTGCTTAAAGACGATGAAAAAACATAATATGATACAATAACCAATAATATGATAATAAAAACCATAGGGTTTAAAATGTAACTATTTAAATAATTATACATATTCACTGGGTCCGTTGTTGATGTTGTATTTACTACTTCCATTTATAATATATAAATAGTTATAAAATAATATAAAAAATTGAAATCAAAATTTTGTAAAGTATTAAAGATACATTACAAATTCAGAAGCACATACAATAAAGTATTTCAAATAATAATTCATTTGAAAATGAACACAACGACAAATTTTAAACATAGTTTTGCTATACCGGATTGTGTTGTTCCGCCACAATTAAAATTGGCGAACGGTAAAAATGGACACGGAGAAAGGAGAATGTATACAGGCGATAACAATCAAATAAATAAACATATATGTACTAAACCTTGGCAAATCAATTATAACGATGGATATAAAGAAGAAATAAAAGGGTTTTTACAAGATGATACTAATTTTGCAAGAAAATGTGAAAACCGTTTGGATATGGTTTATCAAGCAATAGACTCTTGTCAAAATAATATGTTGGCTATTGTTTCTCAAAACGGAACAAAGGATGTAACACGATATTATATTGGTCCCGATAAAAGTAACAAAGCAAATGTTTCATTATATGATACATTTAGATTAACGTTAATACCTAAACTTTATTCTATTGAATTGGTTGAGCAAGAAAGTTGTTTTATTTGTAGTATTGTTAAAAATGATTTTATAGAAAAAAAGAAATCAAAAAAATCTTCAAACGCAGCTACGCAATATTTAAATTATACTGCAAAAAAGTTATGTATAGAAATACAACACGAAAATAACAAGGGGGAATTTCAACTTAGAAATCCTAGTAATGGGTACTTTTGGCCAGTTGATGGTTATCATAATTGCTCGCTTCACGAATGTAGTGGAAATGCCGAGAATCCGTGCGCGTTTAATAATCATATTTGGGAGTTTCAGGGAGATTATTTTCACGGAAACCCCGATAAATATTCTACTTCCGATACATTTCACGGTACAAATTATTCAAAGAAGCACGATAAAGATAATGAAAAGAAAAAATTTTATCAAGAAAATGGTTATACTGTAAATATTAAATGGGAAAGTGAATGGGTACAAGATAAAAAAAATATGAAAAAAAATAATATTGAATGGGAGTAAATAGAAAGAACTAATATAAATTTTTTATATTTTTAATTATTTCCATTAATACATTCACAACAATGCTATTACCTGCTTGTTGATACATTCTTGTATCGGATACGACTATTTTAAAATTATCCGAAAAACCCATCAATCGTAAACATTCTCTTGGTGTTAATTTTCTTAGTTTACCATATTTGGTGACATAATTATCAATGCCCGCCCTATGCATTTTATGAACCGTTGATAATATAGGTCGCGCAATATCCAAATCTATTTCCGGATTGCTTTTGAAACCTTTTGTGCCACTTTTTAATACATACTCTTTTACTTTATCACTTAAATAGTACTTTTCAGGTATGTCTCTATATTCAAACACGAAATCTCCGTGCCAATTAAATTGCTGATTTTTTTTTTGACATAATGCAATAGAGCCGTTTATTTGGGTATACTTTTTAGCTATATTTTTATCTGAAACCGCAAATAATTGTCCTTTTTCTTGTAAATAATATTGTGTATTGACATTATCTTCTAATAAATCTTGCATTTTTAATGTTAGTTCAATTTTTGGAGGCGGAAAATTGATTTGTATATGTGAATTTGTTTGATTAATACCTATTAGGAATAACCGTTGCCTACTTTGTGGTATACCATAATCAGTGGCTTTCAATATACTGTATTGAATAGAATAATTTAATTCTTTAAATTTACTTATAACATACTCGAATGTTTTTCCTGACTCGTGAGTAGTTAATCCCTTTACGTTTTCAAAAATAAACATTTTTGGGTTACACTCTTTAATAACCCTAATAAATTCAAATATTAGATTACCTCTTTCATCTTCCAATCCTTTTTGTTTTCCTACAAATGAGAAAGATTGACAAGGGCTTCCACCTACAACGATGTCAATATTGTCATTTAAATATTTGCTTGCGTCTAATTTTGTCACATCATTAAACCATTGTTTTTCTGTAATATTATAATTTGCAAAATAACTCTTTTTGACGTATTCATCAATATCACAAGCAAAAGTTATTTCGTGTTCAATATTTAAACGTTGTAATGCGTGCTCAAATGCACCTATACCACTAAATAATGTACCGACTTTTAGTTTTACATTACTATTTAAATTTACATCACCACTAAAGAGTTGTTTGTTTGTGTCATTTCCACAGTTACTAAGCAATACATTTGTGTCGGGAATAATACTCACGATAGTTTTTTTAGTGGATTCCAGTTTGTGTTCAATTAATTCCTTTATTTCTGTTTTATTTTTAGAAGCACATTTGGTAATTCCTAGTTCTTTACACTTTTCGAGTAATTCTATTTTGCTCATTTTTGAAATATCTACATCTTCTGTAATTTTCATTACTATGTTTTCATCCATAATAGATGGTATATTATTTGTTATATCCTTAGAGTCAAACGTAGTGTTCGTTATTTCATTCAATTTTTTTTCAACGGTAATTTTGTTATTCATATAAATATAAAACAATATTATATTTATATCGTTTTATATTGTTGTATATGGGTTTTATCTAGTGCATATTTATACATTTGTCTTTTTTCTGTAAAACAAAACATATGCCTTTGGTGAAATAATATTTTCTAATAATGTGATTTCTGCCACATTAGTATCATTATAATGGTACCATTTACCATTTGCATTTTTTGCATATGCGGTATAATGCCCGCCCATTACTCCGCCACTATGATTGCACACTCCATACAATTCATATTTATAAATTTCCTTTTTATATCCGATTACATAGTCTGACAAATCAAGGTCATCTAGTGGAAAATTTATAAGAATCTGATTTTTCTGAAATCGATTGTTAAATCTTTTAAAATCTATTACTAAAATATTAGGAAACGACCAAAACAGAATTTTTTTTCTAATATTAATTCTTTGCGCATTGTCTTCATCATACCATCCATTATCTCCTTCTAAAACCTCGCCCTCTACATAATGGTTAAAACAATCAATTAAAGATGGTGATTTATTGTTATCGGGTATTGGTAAATCAATCATAAAATATGGTTCAGGTGTTATTTTCATTTGTTTACCTGTCTCCAAATTAGTAATTTCTGAAACGTGAACTGCGTAAAATAAATTCCATACTTCTGAGTATTCTTTCGAGTACATATTTTTAATCATTTCAAAACATTGTATTGCGATTTTATCTGTGTCATTTGCTGGGTTTCCTGAAATAGTCATTTTAATTTCTCTAGATAATGCAGTGTGAAAACAATCGATTAAAAATAATAAAAATTCAGGTAGGTCATTTTGCGAATATCCTGTAAACATTTCAATCCCCTTTATTTGAGCGACTTTTTGTATAGTTTTAATAAATTTACCAGGCGACACAATACAATTTTCCTTCCATAATATTTTTCTTAATTCATCCCATTCTAATAGTAATGCAGAATCACATTTATTTTGTAATTTCTTTTTATAACTCTCATCCTCTAAAAAATGATTCAATTCATATGTGTGCGAAATTACTTGTATACACGAATTAACAAAACACGTGTTCCCTAGATTAGCGAGACCACTTAATCCATTATTTTCATATTTTTCAAAATTCATAATTATTACTATTAATAATAATATATTAATACATTTAAACAGATTTAATAATATATATATAAAACAAATGGAACATTCTAGAACTTATAATATTAGTAATGAACATTTGTTACTAATTAGTATATTAAATAGTATGTATAATGATAACATACAACAAATTAATAATTTGAATCAAACTATAACACAACTTACAGACAGTAATAGACAAATTATGAATTTGTTAGTTCAAATGTTATATAACCCTACTAATAGTAGTAGACGTACTAATCTGTTTAGACCTAGCAATGTATCAAATACATCTCGTCTTAATTATAGAGGTAATCATACTACTAGGCCAACAACTGTTGAAACTACTGATGTAGCAAATGCAAACAGGGTATTTATAAATAATACACCATATATTATTGATAATATACAACGATACAATATTCCTAGAAATAATAGAAGTAACCGAACCGAAACACACGAAAGAAGTAGAGATGAAAACAACCGTTTTTCACGATTATTAGAAAGCTTTTTCCAACCTATAACGGTTTATCCAACGCAAAGTCAATTGGAAGCTGCTACACGAATAGTTCGTTATAGTGATATAACAAGTCCTATGAATCGGTCCTGTCCAATCTCTCTAGATAATTTTGCGGAAAATGATATGGTAACGGTCATTAGATATTGTGGTCATATTTTTAACAGCGATGAAATAACTAGATGGTTTAGAACAAATTGTCGATGTCCTGTTTGTAGATATGATATTCGAAATTATAATCCTAATACTAGAGATGAAAATTATAGAAACAATGAAAACACTTCGTCTTTATCAGAAAATATTGAAAGCACCGCAGCCGAAAATAATAATCAACGAGACGCTTACGATGATGAATTGTTAGAATCGGGTGAAGAGAGAAATACAGAATTACAAACAACAACACGGTCCTACAATATAAATGATGGCAGTAGCTCATCTTTATTTTTAGATATTATTATTGATGGATTTACCGAAGAAAATATCCGTGAACTTTTAAGAGAAACGGTAGATATATCAGGGAATTTTTTAACTAATGGATTTTCACAAGAAAATACTATGTTAAATCTATTTAACAACCTAAACAATAGTTCTTATCGTTAAAATGCAGTTCACATATTAAAAAGGTGTAAAAAAGGTGTAAAAAAGGTGTAAAAAAGGTGTAAAAAAAGTGTAAAAAAAGTGTAAAACAAGTAAGAATAATATAAAATATAAAAAATTGATTTATATTTTATACTGGTTAACGAATATAAATTATTAGAATTTTAAGATGCATAAACGCCATAAAAATAAAGAACAAACAGAAAATAATGATGATATGCATTTCGTAGTTGATAAAAGCGAATTAACTATCGATGAAATACGCGAGTATCAAGATAAAGAATTACACAAAATAAATATATTTGAATATTTTGCCGAATACATATACAAGTTCACTCAAAGAGGAGGTGTAATCATATATGATGCTATTTTATATATTATAAACATTTCAGGAATTTATTTACTATGGGTATTATTACATTATGTTGCATCACATTTATATATTAATTTCTGTGTTCCAACAACTATATACGGGTTTATAATGTCTCCTTTTATGATACCAGCACCTCATTGTCAAGGGCTCCGGTGGATTGTCTATAATGGTTCAAATATTATTACTAATATGTGGGTTGTTTTGGGAACTTGGTTATGTTCTGTTTTGGTTATGAATAAAGATAAAAAATAAAAATATGTAAAAGATTCAAAAAAATAAAATAATATTTACACCAAAACACGTTACATAACCAAAATATAAAAACTTAAAATAAAATTATAACTGATAAATGATATAAAGATAATACAATTAATATAATTATAATAAAATGAGCACTTGTAAAAGAAACGGAAACAGATGGACCATCAGTGAAATAATAAGACTACAAAGAGAATATGAATTATTAGAATTAACTGTTCAACAAATTGCGCAAAAACATCAAAGAAGCACAAGAGCAATATTATGCAAATTAGAAGCCGAAGGATTTATTTCGTCTTGGAATGAAGTAAAAGGATTTAACGGAAAAGAATATCAAGATATTTGTTCGGGTGCCATTGATGAAGATACTTGTGATGAATTTGATGCAGCTGATTCGGATTATGCAGATTATGATGATGACCAAGATGATGATATTACAGATGTTAATGATGAAGAAAGTGAAGTTGATAAACTTAGTGAAAGAGTTTGGAATTTAGAGACAAGTGTAAAAGATATTAGTTCGATGATTACAAAAATGTTTGATAATTGGGTTAGCAAAAAATCAACTAAAAGAGCACCACTTAGAAATTATTAAACCGGTGGAAAATTTATATATTTCTCAAATACAAAAATAGATAAACCAAAATACAATACAAATAAAAAACAAATGTAAAAATAAAAAATTATTACCATAGAATAATTTTTTATTTACATAATTCGAATACATTTATAATACTTATTTTTTCTGTACAAATTTGGTAATACTTTGTAACCCCGCTTTTTCATTATTGGTTTCTCTTAGATATTCATCAAATAATAAGGCCTTTATTTCTTTACATCTCAATGCCTCTAATTTTTCTTCAAATTTTTCATTATCATCAGCATATTCCTTTCTTAAAATTTCTACATCTCTTTTAAATTTTATTAATTTCGGTTTTTTCTTATTCATTTCCCATATTTTTTCTAGAACTAGAGCAAATACCTGTTGTACTGGTTTCATAATTTGATTCGTAATATAAAATGAATAGTCTATTTTTAATTTATTTTCTACTATAAATGTCGGCGTCTCTATTTTCTCGCCCTGAAGAGCCTTTTTGTCTTTGGTAGAAATGTACACAAATGGAATTCTATCTCCTGGACCCGGTTTATTTCCAGGGTCGCGTGCAGTAATTCTATCCGCCAAAACCTTGTGTGCAATCGACTGCGGATTTTTATACCCTGAACGTAGCGATTTTGTAATAATAAGTTTGTCCATTGCATATTTTTCATCTACAATGTTTTGTAAAGACGATTTTAAGAAGTCAATCGCTTCTTGAATATTTTGTTTCTTAATTAATATATCAATAATTCCTCCATAAATATCCTTCACGATTGGCGCATTATCTCGCCGTTTTAATACAATACCCATTTCTTTCCGTTTGCCTTTATTTGGGTCTGTTTCGTAAAGCATACCAACATATCTTTTCTTTGATAATAAACAAAACGGCATAAATGTTTTTTCGTATTCTAAATCGTGAGGTCCTTTTAAGAATTGTGATGCTAGATGACCAGCTTCTTGCGCAATTTCAATTGTAATTTCAAGCGCTTCTTTTCCGCGAATAGGTTTGCCGTCAGGTGTTTGTAAATTAAATGTGAAGAATACACTATCGGTATTATGTACTATTATATTACCTATTCCAGCTGCAAAATGATGGTTTTCTGTTGTTAAATCATATACATAGCCTTCGTATGTAATTTCTTCCATTTTTTTTATAGCAATCGGATTTTTTCTTTGTTTCCCTTTAGTCATTGTAACTCTATATATATTTGGTTTATCGTTTCTAGTATTAATTGATGTAGAATAGCCTAGACTAGCACCTAACCAACAAATATAGGATGCGCTTATTTGGTTTTTTTGGTCGATTCTAGTATAACCATTTTTATCTTTGTCTCCATCTGCATCATATAATCCATCAAAGAATGCCTGTCTAATATTAATACTTGAGTTTATGATTTCACTTGGAATTATTTTACATTTATTATAATATAATCTTCTCCTATATATTTTTACGAATTCAACAATAGAGCCATATTTATTGCTTCTAGGTGATAATTTATAAACCCCTGAACTTTCTAATGTAGGCATTATCACCCAATCAAAATTAGTATACACTTTTTTACATAAATTTAAATATTTATTGATTATTTCTCCAGACGCATTATTTAACGCCCACGATGATTTTTTTCCACTAGGACATTCATATTCACCGCAACTTCCATCCCCAAAGAAGAAACCCATAATTCTAGCCTCATCTTCGCAAATAGTATTATTTGTATTATTTGTATTTTCATTAAATGGAAGTGGATTATGTAGAAGTTCGATTCCTTTTTGCACATCTTTGGGAGATATTTCATTACCGTTTGGTAGTAATAGTGAATGGTCATCTGTTACATCTACTAAACCAGTATGTGTTAAAATTCGCATCATTTTTTTATGAGGAGCCAATGTATGTCTTATTACTCTATTTAAATTTGTCCATCCTTTTTCTGTCCAGGTTTCAATACCATTTAATTCGCATACTTCTTTCTCTTGTTTACCGTGCTCTAAACATTTAACCCATTTATTATTTCCATACTTTTCTGCCAATTGTTCAATTGTTACTATATCAAATATTTTGTTTCCATCTGTTTGTAATGAAGATATATACACTGGCGTATAATTTGCAACACTATCGCCATATATGTATTCCGCCTTTGTTAAAACAGGACCATACTTTTCAGTTTCACATATTTTATTCCCATAACACTCTTCAATGATTTTTTTGGCATAAGTCAACAATTTTCTTCCAGTTGCTGTTGTACAAGCGGCTATATCCTTTTCATAAAATGTACTCGTTTTTGCACCACACTGACCATAAAGCGAATTGGCGGTAACTTTATAACCAAGTTGCCGTTGGTCTAATACATTTTTCATAAATTCATCAGTTTGTTGCGGAATTAATTTTCTAGTATCTTTTCTAGCTTTTAATAATTCTTTTAAAATAGAAGGCATAATACCCTCTCCTTCTCCGAAAGGCTGAGCAAATCTGCACATTTTATATCCGCATTTAATTTTTTCCGCCGCAGCCTTCGGATGTTTTCTGTGATATCTATACGTATCATAATTAATATCAACATATTCATAACCTGGTAGATTATCATATATATATACACCGTTTTCGTCTTTTTCGCCCCATTCTTCAATTAAATTACCTGCCAAGTCATATTCACGTGTCCAAACCTTACTATCGTGCGATAAATTTTCACTAATCATCGAACTAGGATATAACGACGCATAATCTACACAAGCAACTGGGTTGTCTAAATACAAATCACATTTTGGGTCTAATACAATAGCTCCTTCATAACCTTCGTCTAAACCACCTTTTTCAATTACAGGCATCAGTGTGCGTTTTTCTCGGCATTTTTTTGCCACATAACTTGTTAACTTGATTCCTTGACCACGCATAACCAGGAAATTAATAGGGACGCTGCAAATTTTTGCCATCTCAATATAACCAGTGAGTATATCTGATTTATTGAACAAATAATGCACTAGATTACAATCCTGAATACAGTATTTCGCAATTACCGACCTGTCATCTGCGGTTCCATTGGTCAGCCGAAATATATCTTTAGGTGTAACATCATCCTTAGCTAAACACCAACGCACCTTTTTATTTATTAAATCAGGATTTACGACGGCGTCAATAATAAATTTACCATTATTCTTGTCTAGTTCAGTTACAATATATTTGGCACCATCTGCATAATAATCTACAGAGTGCCCGATTTCTTCAAAATGGATATAGCTACCAACCAATAGACCCGTCATATTGGATGTTTTAATAACCGTTTGTCCTGACGCATCATTCGCTACGTCAGTATATTCGAGACCTTTTACAAAATCACCTATAAAATTACCAGCTACGTAGTCTAACTTGTATGATATTAGATTTGCCTCTCGGCGATAAAAGTTATATAAATCTACTTGAAGACGCCCATTCATTTTAATAAATCGTAAATCGTGTTGACCACTTGCAATTTGTAATGTGCTTTCTTCGATTTTCCACCGCCCACTATCATTATCCTTTGTGGCGCATATTTCGTCTTTATTGCGTGAAAGTTTCAAGAATTCTTCAACGCAACCATTTTCTTCAGCTCGATGAAACATAAATTGATAATCAAAACCAAATATATTATAACCGATAATGATATCGGGGTTTTCTTTTTGCACCAACTTTTGCCACGCTAATAAAACCTCGCGTTCTGTATTATATGATTCAACAACCGAATTTTCAATCGGTATATCGGTACAACTATTTAAAACAATACAATGATTAAAATGCGGGTCTTTATTACCATAATTCATAAACGTTGAACCAATAAAAGTACATTTATCACCTTCTAATTTTGGAAATTTGGAATTCAATGATATATTCAATTCGTTGAGTTTCCCTTCGCGTTCAAATTTTTTGTCACAAATAACATCTATAATAGTGGCTTTTTTATCGGTATAGGCCTTGATGTGTTTATGGTCGCCTCCGTCTTCTTCATCCTCCGCATTCATTCGCTCAAATATAGATTCGAGTGTATTTGCATTTGAGA
>Ga0214923_10009126_pt1 | contig 10367 bp, 12 predicted proteins | sample LL1510_MetaG_FD_177993 | JGI IMG/M metagenome (GOLD analysis project Ga0214923, IMG submission 177993) | Freshwater microbial communities from Lake Lanier, Atlanta, Georgia, United States - LL-1510 | ecosystem: Environmental > Aquatic > Freshwater > Lake | place: USA: Georgia | collected...
TTGCCTATATAATAAATAGCTTTGAGGTTCGTCTAGGCTATTTTAACTTATTATTTAGAATAGACCCATATTTTAGATTACGACTAAACCACCTATTACTTAAAAATACTCATATGTTTTTAGACTGTAACCAGGATTATTGGTATAAAGATACTACATCCACTCCCTATTCTATTGTAAATAAAACAATGGATGTAGTAAAGACTATCACTAATAGATTCTTATTTGAACATGAAGTGTTAGAACAGTTCTATAAAACAGATATTCCAGACGATGTTACAAAAATTATGCTAGAGTATGCTATATAGATAAACATAATCTATTCACTATCATAATCATCATCTATTTGTTCTATATAGAACAGCTTACTGTCTCTAAAACCCAACGCATAAAATTCATCAGTATCATCTGGATTAATAAAATCATAGTCTAAGATGTCATTTTTATTTTTAAATATGTTGTTTCTAGTTAGCATATTAGCTAACAAGTCTCTGTTACTCTCTTCTATACTATTAAAAACTTCTTTAGTTTTTATCCAACTATTTAGGTAGGCTATCTCTTCTAAACTCATATAGTGTTCACCTATATATCTAAGCAAGCCTGGTATTTTTTTAATATAATCTAGTTGTTCTTCAGTAAATTCTAACTTAATTGGTAAATAATAAGACATTTTTTGCTATATATTAGTTTTCAGTTGTTATTTTCAAAATTTAAAACAAAATAAAAAAGGGTTGGTGTGTTATAGATAAATGGGTCTTTAGAACTATGCTATTATGCGTAGTGATAGACTTGGCTACAAAACATATTACCAACTGATTTTTTACCTTTCCATTTATTCACAATTTCCAATGCTTCTTTAGGGGTTGGTCTAGTGGTTAATTTATATACTTTTTGGAGTCCAGATAATATGCCTATGTCAGTATATTCAACTAAGTCACTAGCAGCTTCACCCGAGAAGTTCTTGTGAATAAATGCTAATCCACTAACACCTATGCCTGCAATTTTAGTTTTTTTAAGCATTTCTAGTGTAAAATCATCTTGGATCTGGATAGCTTTGCTTAGATACTCTTTCTTTTTAGGCGAGATAACAGTAGAAGCAAGGACTTGTTCTTTGGTAGCCATGTCTTTGACTACCAGCCAAAGTTTCTGTCCAAACTCACTACGAACACCCGCGAAACATATATAGTAAAGTATGGCTTGTTTAATAGTTGTTGGAAAGTGCTCATGCTTAGCATTAGTTGGTTCCAATGCGACTAGGTGAGAATATGGGAGAAATTCATTATTGTTCTCTAAGAAATCCATTATATAACTAAAATATTCTGGATTAACGTTAGCTATATAGTTAAGTCTATGTACAGTGTTCATCTTAAGATAGTTAAGTTACTATTAGAGTGATAGTAACATAGCTATGGGTCAAATTTTTTAAAAAATATATCTATTATAGTTTGTGAACTATCCAAGAGCCTAATCCAAAAATAACATCTAATAATAATAGTATCCAAGAAAAATGTCTAATAGATGGTATTAATAAAAAAATCCCAGCTAACACATAGAATAAACCATGAATAGGACGTAATTCTCTCCACCATGTAATACCACCTGCTTCTGGAGCATTTAGTCTTAAATTTTTAGTATATAGGACAAAGAAAGAAATTCCTATTGATAGTAATAGTATAGCAAAAGCTGTTTTTATAAATGTACTTGATGTTGATAATCCTAATATATATCCAATATAAGCTATTACTAGACGCATTGGAATACATCCTAGAAGAAAAGCCATATTACTTTGAGATTGTGTAAGAACCATTATTTATAATATATTTTTATATTTATTAGCCATTAGATATCCATTTCTAAGGTATTTAAAAGGAAGTTCCTTTATATAACTATATAAATATATAGTAGTTTTATATAATTAGTAACAGATATGGAACATTTTAATGAATCTATAAGTAATTTATCATGGACATTAACTACACTGCCTAGTGAAGCAAAAATGTTTAATAGCCAAGATAATAGCTATTATCCAATACCAGATAGTATTTTAAACTATAAGTTACCATATAGTAATAGACCTAGTCATATTGAGCTTGTTACACTTGGTAGTACAGTTGTATTAACCGCACCATTTAAGGGCAAAACATTTAAGGAATGGTTACATTCACTATATGAAGGCTTACATACTCCAATAGATAATGATAGTATATCTGTTAACCAAAGAGGTTCTATATATAGATTAGCCAGCTACTATGTTAGTAGAGAAGATAGACTTCAGATTATAGATAAACTTGAACATAGTCAATTAAAACCTGTAGAGCTATTAGGTGATAGAGTATTTTTTGAAGGACACATAATTCGAAGAAATAATATTTGGAGCTACTATTTAGGTAGTTAGGCCTTTATAATAAAACGCTAATCTAACTATATAAATAAATATATGGCTATTTCTATGACTATTTTTAAAAATTTTGATTAGGCGACTAACAGCTATTGGTCAATAATAACTAGAAAATTTATACTTACTCACACATATAGAAAAAATGCCAAGACCTAAAAACACCCAAGTATCCGTTACCTATGCTGATTTAAATCCATTAGGTGATAGAAAAATAACTATATTTACCGCAAAAAACTAAAATGAACTCGTTAATAAATTAGTTAATGAATTAAACTTAGATGAACCTAACAAACAATATATAGATGAAGACCCAAACTATGGTAGAAAAAGATTGGCTGAAGACCTCTCTAGAGCAAGATGGGTTGCCATAGACCCATATACTGAAGAGATACGAGAAGGTTCTCGTGTATTATTATTAGCTAACTCACTTGAAGAACTTGAAGAGGAATATAAAGATTCCATTATGTCTATATAGATTTTAAATAAATTACCCTTGACTAAATTTAACTATAATAAAGCTATTTAAAAAAACTATGTTTAGGCCTTTATGAATTTGCCTTATAGGATTTTTTATTATAAAAAAGACTTTTCCCGTTGCTTCGCAATGGTAGCCTATTTGAGGCTCCCGAGATAATCTATGATTAGCAAGGTATTTTTAAAATATTGATTAAAAAAATCCCATATGTCCTTTTATAAAACCTGAATAATAATGTTAGCAAATATACCTTTTAGTACTAGACTTTTAACTATAACTAACACTATAGTTAAATATCTCGTTTTCTCTTTAAACTATATATGTATAGCCATTGGTTATCTATTAGCGAATACGCCATTTAGGGGTAGTTTTTTCGCTATACTATTTTTACTTGGATTCTTTATCCATGTTAACCTTAGAATGAAAAACAAGGAAATTAGAGACAATAAAAAACAGCTGGTCTATGTTCCTAACCTTGAAAAGCTTATATGGATAATAGTTATGTTAGTACTGATATCATTTATATGCAGTATCACACTAATCACATTAACTATATATTATACAAAACCTATTAATCCAGTGTCAATTGCCTTATTAGCTATTGCCAGCATAATAGAACTATTTGTATTCTTATACTATGATATATCTGTTTACTATATGTATAAAGATATAGTCATACAAAATAAAAGCATTGCCAGTCACCATATAGGTTATTCTACAATCTAGATTATATATATAGTTTATTTGTTTTTTTATTATTTATATCTAATATAAAAAACTAAATAGATAGGATTATAAAAATTTTGAACCATATACCTACTATTTAATCGTAAAGTATATAAATAATAGCTATAGAAATGTCTAAACAATTGAATTCAACATACACATTAACTTTTAGTGAAGCAGTAGAAAATCATGCTAAAATGGAAATCATTGGGCAAAAAGCTACCAATGGTTTTAGTAATGCCTGGTGTAAAGAAATGGCAGCCAAGCTAGGCGGTGAAGTATACAATCTATCTACATGTCCAGAAGAGCCAGAAGCAATAGTGGTAGTATTTAGAAATGGGTTAGAAAAGCTTATGGGAATCAATCCCCAAGAAGTCTATAGGGAACAGGAAGTCTTAGAGAAAGATAGCAAAGCGTTTATGTATGGTCGAGTAGTGAATAAAAAGGCTAGACATAACTTATGTTTTGCTGATTGGGACCAGAGACCAGACTATGAGAACAAAAAGGGTACTGTTGTTAGCTTTGCTGGCGGTAAGATACCGCTTCTGGCACAGGTCCGCCATGAACTCTATAGGCTTTTTGGAGAGCCTTGTAGAGAGCTTTTTGCCGAAGGCAATTACTACTACGATATATCCAAATGTTATATAGGTTTCCATGGCGATAGTGAGCGAAAAAAAGTGGTTGGAATCCGCCTAGGAAGTGGTTTTCCATTACACTATCGCTGGTTTAACCGAGGAAGCCCTAGACCAACTATTCAAACTATTAATCTTAACAGTGGTGATATCTATATTATGAGTGAAAAAGCCACTGGTAATGATTGGAAACATAGATCTATTCATAATACTGTTAGACATGCTGCTGGTGACTTAGCACATCTACTAGATAGCACTGAATATAAAGTAAAGGCATATACCCAGGTTATTTTAGATAAACCTATATCTCCAAATAATGATATAGAAATAAATATAACAATATCTATCGACTAACCATAGTATTTATCAATAAACCTAGATAAACGTTTAATACCATAGTCAGTTAATTCTATAACAAATTTATTGTTTATAGGAAATTCTAGCTGTTCAAAATAGCCGGTTCTATCGTTAATTATAGGCAATTCTAACCTATTACCATTATAACTAAAGCTATCTGGATTATTTATTCTAGCGGATATACAAAATATCCTAGAGTAATCTAAGTTATTCATATAGCTAACCTCGAAATGTATACTAATTGCGTTAGGATTAGGCTGTATATTCTCAAATCCTTCTACCTGTTCTACACGCATATGTTGCGGTGGCCTAAAATCCAGTTTTATTTTTTCAATGGCGTGTTCCTGGCCATTAACAAATAGGGTAGCTTTTTCTATATCAGGCTTAGCATGTTCTTTATTAGGTGTAATAAGTCCACCAGTTTCCTTAGTATATAGGTGTAAAAGCTTCATCTATATAAACATATATGGTAAATTATCTTTATAATAAATGTTAATTAAATTATTTAGTTTAGTGCTATTTAAACTAATTGATTTAGATGTATTTTTAGTGTTAGATCTATTCTAAGTATATTTTTTTATATAGTTATTAATTATTTTTTGTCCTCTATACCAAAGTATATCTTAGCTAAATCTATTTTTTCTTCTTTAGACATTCTACCGAAACTATTTTCTACAAATAACTTGGCATCTTCTTGGCTTCTAATATTAAATAATGGGTTAGCCATTATTTTATCTTGTCGTGTTATCTTGGGAACCTCTACTTCTTTTTTATCTAAGTAATAGTTTTGTCTAAGTTCATTTATATGTTCTAATTCAATTACACAGTCATCACAAACATTTACTCTACAATCTACTCCAAATTCATTAGAAAAGTATGTATAGGTAATCTCATAATCACTAGGAACTACTAATTCTTCTTCTACTATACTATCATTATATTTCTCTAAGCCATCTAATAGGTTTCCATACTGGAACATAGCGATTTCTAAGCCATTATAACTATATCTAGGTTTTTTAGTAATGTCTATATCTTTAAAGTCCCATATAGGTATTTCTACACCATTGCTAAACTCATATTCCACAGAAATCCAACCACCTATGCTCTTATTTCTATGTATCATTACGAATAGTTGGCCAATAGATATCCACTTATTGCTAAAGTAGACACAATCGGTAGTATGGCCTTTGTAACCAAATATATCCAGTGATTTATAACTAACGCTGTCATCTGGCATTCTGAAATAGCCTAGATAGTTGGTGTAGGTTTCTGTATTATCACTATAGTAGATTTTAACACAATCGCCATAGCTAAGAGTTTCTTTAAATTCACCATTAGACATTAAGTATCCTTTATCATGATTTTTAAAGTAGTTATCCATATTGTACTAATTAGTAGTACTTATCTAAGATAGCTTTAGGTCCAGGTATACTTTATATAGCTATATTTATTATAGTTTTCTTACCAATATCAAATATGGACTTTTTATTATTATCTAAGTTATTTTATAGAGAGGCTTATATATGGCTCTGCCAGCTAACTACTCTAAGAAGATAACTATAGCTATAGACTAAGTAGATTCTGGCATGGATTTATATAGGGTTTTCTATATGTGCGCTGTCCCACATATCTAGCCCAGGAATTATGGTAAAATCACAGAAACTTTCAATGAATTTCATATAGAACCAGAGCTTAGCCGGCGTACCAATAGGGTATTTAGTATAGGGTCATTTAGAGTATATCCTACTACGCCTGAGAAATTCTATATTGGTCCATTAGTCAATTTGAAAATGATATATTTTCTTTTTACCATATATGGGTTTTCTTTTTATCCTATATAACTTAACTCAAATATAGTGTAAAGTCTATCTAATGACTATATACTTGCTAACTATTAGCCACTAACGACTTAGCTAAAAATTTTGAACCCTTCCCCTTAGCTAATTAGCTAATCATAATCTATTTTTATATAAAAATGTCAACTGATTTAACCTTAAAATTAGCTGTTAGTAAACCCGTTATTAAAATAAAACCTAAAACCGATAACACATTAGTTTATAAAACTGTTGAGGAAAAAAGAATAGTCAAAGATATTAGTGAGATAGCTATTGAATATGACTTAGTAACTGTATTAGCCACAACAGACTTTCAAATGAGAGGTAAAAAGTTCTTTAGTAATACAGGCTGGGAACACAATAACTGGGACAGAGAGCTATTATATCCAAATGTATGTGTAGATGTTAATCACAAAGGAGGCAAAACCTTTAGTGGTTACATTGTCGCAATTGAATTCCATATATGTAATAATCACAAAAGAAAACAACCGGGTTGGAAGTATGAGAGAGCAATGGGATATAATATAATGACACTATTATTACCAAAGGGTAGTTTATGTCAGCAAAAAGCTGTTAGCACATTTAAAAAACATACCGTTGTTCCTGTATCAATAGTCGCTATATATAAGTCTGGTAAACGCTATTTAACAGAAATTGCGGTATGCGATCATCCGCGTAACCATGAAGCATTCGCTATATGTGGTCAAATAGATAATACTTTCTATAACGATATTTACCCGAAAGCAGATAATAAGATATTTAGCTTCTATAATAAAGGGGCTTTCCCCTTAGGCGATTTACCAGAGGAGATTAGGGAGTGTGCCCTTAGACAATATAGTGATGTTATCTCTTATAAAATAGACAATAGTATAACTAAAGTAATTAGAGATGTTAGCCCAGTTATATATGAAACAGGCGCAAATAAAGGCAACGCCGGTAAGCTTAGCGCATATAATCTCTTTTATAAACAAACCTGGAAAACCCTTAAAGTTGAAAAAGGTGTTAGCAAGGTATCTGTATTAGCAAATATGTGGAAAGCATTAGAAGATAGAGAGAAAGCACAATGGAAATCTAAAGTAGATTTATATAATAGCCAGGCACAACTGATGTTTAAGTAGAATTCAAGTATAATTCTAGGTGTATTTATAAAGTGTATATTAGTAATTAAAAAAAACACAAGTTAGCCCTTTATAGAACTCTTCTAATTCGTTTGAGAACCCTTTTTTATTGTTGGTAGTTGGCACTAAGACATTAGCTAAAAAATTTTGAACCCTGGCTAATTAGCTAATCTATATCATATCTCATATATATTTTTATATATAACAATTAGATAATGAGTTTTAATACTTGTAGTGGCGCAGCTTCTGCTGGCAACTTAAACGAATTAAAAAGATTATATTTATTAGGTAAGTCCTGGAATAACGGCACAACTCTTAGTGCTGCCGAGGGAGGTCATTTAGAGTGTTTACGATTTGCTCACCAAAATGGTTGTAGTTGGGACTATTTAACAACTGTAAAAGCAGCGGAAAAAGGACACTTAGACTGTTTACGATATGCTCATGAAAATGGTTGTGAATGGACTGCTGAAGCACCTTATTTTGCAGCAGCAAATGGCCATTTAGACTGTTTAAAATATGCCTTAGACAATGGATGTCCCTTTGATAATAGCATTACAGCAAAAGCTGGTGAAAAAGGACAATTAGAGTGTTTAAAATACGCACATATGAAAGGATGTCAAATTACAAAGGAAGTAGTAAAAATTATTGCTTTTAGAGGACATATAGATTGTTTTAAGTATTGTTTTGAGGTCTATAATAAATCAGCTGAATTCTTTGGTAATTCACATCGTTCAATTAAATGGGGAAATGACAACGCATACTTTGATACAACTGTTAAGTTAGATAATTTAATAGATAAAATAGACTTAAGCGATATCTTTTGGAAACCCTTATTAAACATGGACCTAAAAGAACAACCGTTATTAAAAAGAAAAATAGTAGAATACAATGAAAAAATAAGAATACTTATGACAGAATTAGAAGGTATTATGGGAAAAGATGTTATTAATAGAGTAATCTCTAACTATTTATAAAAAAAAATTCAAGTTAGTCCTTTATAAAATTCCTGGTAGTCCTCTTAGACAGTTAGCCAATGGCTCTAAGACCTTAGCTAAAAAATTTGAACCCTGGCTAAATAGCTATTCTCTAATTTATCTCATTTTTATATAAAAATATAACAATGTCAACTCAAATCAAGCAAAAAACTGTTCTTAGAACAACTGAAGAAATGCGTATAATCAGTGATATTTCTGGTTATAAAGGAAAATACAATTTAATTACCTTTTTAGCAACAACTGATTTTCGTTTCAAGGTAAAAGGAAATAGCTTTAAGAATGATACTTGGGACTTAGATTTCATTGAGAAAAACCTTATGTATCCGAATAAATGCGTAGACTTAATGCATATGAAAGGTGATACTCTTCAAGGGTATATAGTAGCCTTTGAAAACCGTGTTACAAATAGTTATAAAAGAAAACAAAGAGTAGCCGAGAATGAGGTCGCCTTACATTATATCTTAGTAACAATGCTTATTCCGACAAACACTCAGTTAGAACATTATGTAAATACTGTATATGGAGAATATAAAACAATTGGCGCCTCAATCACCGCAGGACATATGATAGACCCGGTAACAAAGAAGCCTGTTAGTGAAAAAATGGGTATTAACACAGTTACAGTGTGTCACACTCCTTGTAATGAAGAGGCTTTTAGTATCCTTGGAGATATTGATAATTGCTTTCAAATGAATATGTATCCTGATAGACAAAATCAATTGTTTAAGGATTATAGTTATAATCACCTTAGAGGTCCCTTAAAAGGCGGTATTCCGCCTGAAGTTTATAAATATGCCTTAGAACAGTATAAAGATGTTAGCGGGTTTAAACCTTGTAATGTTAGAAACAATGTGCTTAGAGACTTTACTCCTGTCACAAAGGACACAACCGTTAAAAAACGCGTTGTTAAACAGAGCGCATATAATTTATTTAGTAAAGCACAATGGGCCTCAGTTCAGCAACAGGTAATAGCAGGAACACTTGGAGGCAATTATAAGGATAGAGAGAAGTATAAATTCTTTATCACCTCAAAGGTTATAGCGGAGAGATGGGCTGCTCTTAGTCAAGCGGAAAAAGATAAATACAAGCCTGTATCATAAATATAGACAACTTCGTTATTACAAGCCTTTAGAATAAATACTTAATTAAATAGAACATACTTAATAAAGCATTTGTATATTAGTTATTAATAAAGATATATTTAGCCATATGTATATTAGCTATATAGTAAATAAAAAAAACAAAGTTTAGGCCTTTATAGCCACCCAATGTTTTTTATTACATATAGTCTTTAAAGTGTTTATCTAAGTATCTATTAAGTCTACTAGCCCCACTATCAGTTAGTACTAGTTTAAACGAGGTTCCTGCTGGATATTCTACCTTAGTATTTCTAAATCTAGTAGGATTAATCCAGTAGTTAATGTTTTCGCCAAGTGTAATTGTTAAGCTATCGCCAGTAAAGTAGAACATATTGGGATTATCTATAGCAACATGAGTTAATATAAATGGAAAATAGCTAACAGTTTTATCAGCATAGGTAACTTCCATACAAACTGAAATATTATTATGTAAATCTTGGGGATGATCTATAGGTTTATATGGATACATGCTTAGCTCTAACCCACTAATCTCATAGTCTATACCGTTAATATTCATAGTTACCACGGCTATATCAGGGTTTGGGTGATCTTTAGTTTTAACTGAACGGTTTCCACCAGTAGTTTGAGTATATAAATTTATAGAATGCATTTTATAAATCTATATATAGACTTTTTTAAATAAATCAAAATTGTAAAATAAAAACAGCAATAAATCTATATAACCTATATAT
>Ga0214923_10009127_pt1 | contig 10367 bp, 10 predicted proteins | sample LL1510_MetaG_FD_177993 | JGI IMG/M metagenome (GOLD analysis project Ga0214923, IMG submission 177993) | Freshwater microbial communities from Lake Lanier, Atlanta, Georgia, United States - LL-1510 | ecosystem: Environmental > Aquatic > Freshwater > Lake | place: USA: Georgia | collected...
ACCTTGGGCATATGTATCACCATTAGGGTAACTATTGGGGAACCTGCCACCTACTCCACCAAATTGTCCAGCGTTAACACTTCCGAAAACGGAAGATGTGCCACCAGCATTGTTGGATTCCTCAATGCACCAGCGTTCTTGGTTTTCAAGAAGCATAGCAGTATTGAGGCGTGTATGATCGTCTTCGATAGCGGCAACCTTATCTGAAGTATAATTCAGAACGGGCTTCCACTTCTCCAAAAGAGCTTCAGCGCGAGTTTGGTCAATATAGGCTTGTGTTGGTCTAATTGATTTCATATTCGTTTTTTTGTTTCTCCTTTTCGACTTTCGATTAATTCAGATATTAAATTATTTAACATCTCAGCTAAAATTAGTATTTAGACAATTCTTGAAGGTAAGGATTCATATTCAAATCATCTTGAACGTTTTCACGTTTTTCTTCGATGATTTTTGGCACATCTACTCCTTTTGATACAGAATATTTAATAGCATTCTCCTTCAATTCATGAAGTCTTTCAGATTCATTTTTAAGGAAAAGATTAAGGGCATAATCAAAATTTTCATTTATAAATTGAGCACTCTTTCCTTTCATTATTCTCTTAATATAATCTCTTTTCTTATCGCTAAGACCTTCTGTTTTCTTCTCTAAAAGAAGATCGGAAGTTACAGAGTTATATTTCTCTACGAGAATTTTATGTTCTTTCTGAACGACTTCAAGCTTTTTAGTAGCTTCATCTATTTGTTTTTTACCGTCTACGATAGCTGATTTAACAGCTTTCTTGGCTACGGCACTATCAACTCCAAGAAATTCTTTTATTTGTTCTAAAACAATTCTAGCTCTTCTATTTTGAACAGCTTCATTTATTTTAGATTTTGGTAAAGCCTCTTCCACATAAGCGTCCAAGTATGTGGAAACATCATTGATAATTGTATCTTTAAAGGAACCAGCTTCATTAACAATAGCTCCTTTATATTTCTCAACTATATTTTTTAATTTTTCACCATGATTGAGATCTATAGCTTTAACAACTTTTTTCAACTTATCAGTATGATCTTTATCTATAACTTCCAATAAATTTGAAAGCTTATTAGCATAATCCTCATCTTGTTTTACTAAAGCAGCGGCAACATTCAATTTAGCTTTTTCTTCAACAGCCCTTTCGAAAGACAATTGAATTTCATTAAGAGCTTCTTCGCTCAATAATTCTTTAGTTACTTTTTTAAGTTGTTTTTTAATATCCATAATTAAATTCTTCCAATCTCTCTCATTAAAGCTTTTTGTACTTTATATTCCAAGATCGTCTTTAAGTATTTATGCGATGAGGAATAATTTTTTTCAGATAATTGCTTTAAAAATCTAGCAATCATATTTTTTTCGTCAACTTTTTTCATATTTTTATATTTTTTACCAAATTCTTCTTCAGATTCTTCGTATTCATCTTGATCAATGTCCACTGGTAGAGTCAATTCATCTTCTGCATATTCATTCTCGTCTTGACTTTTAAATTCTTCATCACCAGCAGCATATGGAGTTGATGTTATAGTGGTGCCATCAAAATTAGAAGTTCCAGCGGCATTTGCTGGTCTACTTCCAATTACTTGTTTAGTTACAGTATCACCTTGATTTCCAATTACATTACTTTGACTACCCGTAACTGTTCCTAAAGAAGAAGGTTGATATGTTTTAACAGCATTAGGAATTGTTTCTGTAGTTGTTTCAACACTATCCCACGTTTCACCTTCATCATCCACTACATCACTACTTTGAGCTTGATTTACTGGAGCTTGTGTTGTGGAAGTTTGAGCAGTTGGTTGCGCTGCTGGCCGTGGTGCCGTTGTGGTTGATTGTGCATTAGCGTAATTTGTATTATTTCTCTTATCAAGTTCTTGTTGACGAGCATACAATATTCTAGCTTGCGAATCACTCCAATTTTTTCCATTAGCCCTAGCTCTATCTCTAAAAGATATCTCTTGAGGTGTTAAAGGTGCTTGTGGAGTAGTTACCTCTACTGGTCTAACAGCTTCTTCATTTAAAACAATATTTTTCATATAAGATTCAAATATATTGTCCAAATCTGATTTCTTTTTCATATATGAATATTTATAATAACTACAAGTATTATTTATTAAAACCGCTTAATATTTTATCAAAATTGGTAGGATTTTTTAAAGTTTGATTATTCGGTTGTACGTTTGATTGAGTGTTTTGTTGAGGTGCCATTTGAGTTATTACCATCTTTCTTTGAAAATCTTGCAACTGTGCTTGTTGTTTTTTAAACTCATCTTCTCTTTTTTTGTTTTCAATATCTGATTGTTTACTCTCTTCTTCAGTTTTTTTATTTAAATCTTCTATTTGTTTAATTAAAGCTTTGATAGTATCTTGAGAATTATTCTTATCATTTATAGATCCACTTTTTTGATTAAGTTTCATTTTTTCAACATCTGGAACTTGTGTCATAGCTCCAGTTTGTAAACTTTCTATGATATATTTTCGAATAACTTCATCAAATTTCGACTTCATTTTTATCTATTTATTATTTATTACATGGTTAAATAATTTCATGGACATTTTCACAGCATATAAAATAATCAAAGAATCCAAAATAAATCAATTTAGTGGTGCTGGTATTTTATTTTTTGATGGGGGTAAAATTCTTTTATTAAAAAAACCAAATGGTAAATGGGGTTTTATTGGAGGCAAACCCATAGAAACAGAAACTCCTTTAGAAACAGCTAAGAGAGAAACACTTGAAGAAATAGGGACAATACATGGAAAAAATGAAAAGGAATTAAAATTAAAAATTCGTGGTGGTAATTATTATACTTACATTTTTAAAGTAAATGAAGCATTTAAAGATATTAAATTATCCGACGAACATATCGATTTCTCTTGGGTAAAATTGGAGAATTTAGATAAAATAAAACTCTCAAAGATATTTAAATATTGCTTACCAGATATATTAAAAGGATTAAAATCTTTGGGTAGATAATCTAGTTACCGTTGGAAATTTACCAAATGTTCCAAATTGCTTATCTCCCAATTTTTTTGTTATTTCTTCACCAGTTTTTTGCCAATCTTTTAAAGTTTGTGGTATGTTTCCAGACCCCACTACGGTTGCGACTTTAGCTCCAGTTGCAGCAGCTTTTGCACCCGTTTTACCAGCAGATGCAACAGCTTTTATAGGTTTTTTAGCGATTTCAACAACTTTTTTACTAGCATTTTTAGTGGCAGTAGCTACCGTTTTCGCAGCTTTGGGTAAAGTTTTAACAGCATTTGCAGCAGGAGTTTTTGCCAATTTGCCAAAATTTGTATTTTTAGAAGATGCTTTGGTTACAACATTTGCGGCTTTTTGAACTTTTGATAATGCAGATATTTCCTTTTTTATAGTAGCAGCCAATGATCTAGAAATTTTAGAAGTTCCTGTAACTCCAAATATTTTACGAAGAATAAACGCTGGCACACCAAACAATATTCTGAATGGCAATGTCAATAATCTGAAAGGAACTCTTACGCCTGGTATTACGGAAATTTGAGCAGCCAATAAATTCAATTGATATATATCCTCGTCTGGAGTTCCTATATTGGCTTCATACGCTTCTTTAGCTTTTGCAAGATAAGGCCAAGACATTACACCAGTAGGCTCCAAGACTGCTATGATTTTATATATAACATTTTCGCTCATGTTATTTTTTATATCATCGATAACTTCATCCCCTACGCTTTTTCTCACAATAGAACCCATATTTTCAACGGCCAAATCAGCTAAAAAGGCTTGACTATCCTGTATTTCATCCGCAACGGAAGACCATAACTCTTTACCTTTATTTTTCAAAAGATCCCATGCATTTGAGGCATCATTTTTAAAATCCTCGTAAGATTCATTCACAGATTTATCCATTTGACTCAATTCTTTGACGAAAGAATCTTCTATATTTTGACCAGAATTATATCTAATTTCAGAATCTTTTTGAAAAGATTCTGGATCGTTTTTAATTCTTTTTTTAATCTCTTCAATAGTAGAATTTACAAAAGAATCCGCTTTATCAATTTCGGAATCATTTTCATTTTGTTCATAAATCATTCTTTCAAGAATAATATCTATCGTTTTATTAAAAAGATGCATAGTAATATTTATAATAAAATTTTCTGAAAATCGCTTATAGCATTTTTATATGACTGTTTAGATTCATCGTTAGCGTTATTCGTATATTGCCAATTCCAACATATTTTATCAGAAACTTCAAATCCATAATATTTCAAAACTTGCTTTTGCGTCTGTATAACATTTTCACCATTCCAATTTTGACCTATTAAAATAATTCCAGCGGTTATATCTTTAACTATATTATTTTCTTTTAAAGTTGTATGTCTATTTTCTATCCAACACAATCTTTCTATCAATTTTTGATATATTGCGTTTGTTTGACCCCATCTAACAGAACCAAAAAATAAAACACAATCCGATTCAAATAAAGATTTAGATATTTTCCAAAGCTCGTCATCTTTATTATTAAAAGAACACCAACATCTATGATAACCAGAAGGATTTTTATCTTTATCTTTCAATAAAGCCTCTTTTTTACCACAACCGTTACCTCCAGCACTACTAACATTTCCTTCACAATTATATATTTTTAATTTTGGAACTTCTATAATTTCAATTTTTCTCATTCCAACTAATTCTTGAATATAATACGCTAACTGAGTACTTTTTGGAATGTCGTCCACATTTTTCTCATATCTGTTAGATGTTGTTAAAAACAGAACCTTATTCTTTTTTTCTAAAAAAGATATAGTCTCTTCTATATTTTTTTTCATTTTACTATCGGACACAGATTCTGTTATAAAAGATGAGAATGATTGCATATTATATAGATATTGGTGTAAATTTTTGAGATTTAAGTTGATTATCTAATCCAACCATGGCTTCTTTCGTGGTTCCTTTAACATCTTTACATTTTAAACCATTTTGTATTTTTTGAGATTCTAAAGGAGTTTTTGAATCGACTCCAGAAGCTTTAGTTCTAACTTCTTCATATTTCGTAGCCAAATTTAAAGGTAAGTTTCTAAACAAATGTTGGTGAGGATAAACAAATATACATCCATCATCGGCTATATTTCCAGCATCCATGCTATATATCGGAACCGTTTGTGTTACCGTTATAGTTCCTGTTCCAGTAGCAGTTCCAGTAACTGGGCCAGAACCTACGCCAGCTATTGTCGCAATTTGACCCGTTAAATTTAAACTCACACTAACATTTATTACTTGAGTATTTTTAATAAATCCTACCTTTAACTGTTTATGAGGATATGCTGTACCATAAAGTTCCGATTGAAATTCCGTTTCCTGTATTTCCATAGGAGCGGTTACATGTTGTAGGAAAACTTCTCCACCAAACATTGCCCCTCCCCTACAAGCCATGTTACCATCTACTCCAACACTACCTTTTATGAATGTTTGATCACCAGCTTCAATCGCTATATTGGGAGCTTTAATGCTGATTACTTCGCCAGTTGCTATATTTAATCCACTCTTAGAACTTAAGTTTAATTGTTCACCAGTTATTTCAGCAATGGTTCCATACAAACTTAAACATCCTGTACTATTCAAATCAAGTCCTCCAGAACCTCCTATCAAATTAATACCATTTTGAGCATCAATTGTAAATTGGCCACCTGGGAATTTATCAACGTGAACTTTTTCTACAACAGAACTTGTAACTTGTGAAGGATATAACCCCTTTTCTCCATCCAAATTAACTCTAATATCATGCGCTGCGCCTTTTTTATTAATTCTTATACTATCTAAATCATTCGAAGCACAACCAACACTTACAAATAAATCCTTAGTTATATTTAAACTTAAACTCCCACCATTCCCAAGCTCATTCTCGGCATCGAAAAAATTCTTTGCTGAATTCAAATATAAGTTCCCAATTTCATCTTTTCGTTTGTCTGCTGGAAATTTTCCACCCATGCTTGATGGAGACGTTCCAGAACCTTTACACACTGGACATTTTGAAGTTTTTGGAAATTGTTCTTCTTTAGCATCATCTATTTTTAATTCAGTTTTTATACCTAAAAATTTTAAAAAACTTTTCAACAACGTATCTTTAAATGTGGTTTGACCACTATCAATCTTGCTTTTATTTTTATCATCTCCATTACCACCCAATAATGTTTTGAATTTTTTACCTTGACTACAAGCTGGGCAAGGAGGATTTTTACCACCTTTTTTCGAAAGTGGTGATGAAAATAAAGATTCTCCATCATCATTTTGAGTTTCTGGTAAACTTTTTACAGCATGAATTGAAGATGCCGAATCTTTCCATTTTTGAGCAGCGGCATAATTTGCACTACCTATTTGTATTTTTACATCACCAGCAACTTCAACTGTACTATCTTCTCTACAAGAAAAATTATGACTATCTTCAACAGTAACATATTCTGGACCTTTAACTAATTTGTTATTAAGTCCCATGACTAAAGTTTTTTTTCCAGAATGATTCATTTCGCTATAAGAACCACTGTCATGAGCTATGCTTAAAGATTCCTCGTTATCCGTACCATTGAATGAAATACTGCCACCTTTATAGTTCAAAGCTGTCAATTGTCTACGTTTCAAATTTTCTGGATTTTGCTCATTTGTTGGATCATTATTCTCATAACCGCTAGGGTAATTTGTATCATCAAAAATTTGATTATAAGAGTCAGCCGATGGACTATATCCAAAAACTACAGGAGTATTTGGATTTCCATTCAAAAAGAATAACCAAACTTTAGAATTTACTTGAGGGATTCCAAACATTCCTTTAGGCGCATTATAATATGATTGAGTCTGATAAGATGCTCCTAAAGGATTTGGATTGTCTGAAGATGACGCGAATCTATCAGATGGTGGATTTATTTTCAATTCAGCACCAGCTGGCGCTCCAGTAGATCCATCCTCTTCTGCTTGTTGATTTAAATAATTCGGAGCATCCGAAGTTGTTGCTCTATTACTGGGAGAATTGAAAGAACTATAACCACCTCCTGTTATTGGTAGAGATATTTCTGCCCATGGTAATTTTAATTTTATTTTTTCAATATATTTTGTCATATCAATCATTTTTTTACCTTTTGATTGATAATTTGTTCCAAATTCCGCAAAGAAAAATTCACCATCATAGTCAGATTCTTCCAAATCCAACAATGACATATGCAAATGAGGCACAAAAACTTTAACTCTACCCAATCTTTCTGGATCGTTGTTTTGTGCAATTATACCTCTGTAAAAACCATGCAATTGTTCCATAAAATATATCTATATTTAAGAGAAAAACCTATTAAGTATATCCCTAACCAGCCAACCTTTTTGCGATTTCTTCACCGCTTTGCAACTTTTCAGCTTTTTTTTCTAATTCTTTATTATTTTTTTTAATTTTAGTAGCCTCTATTTTTCTTTGATCGGTTGGTAATTCCATTATCGCAGTTACAATTTTCTCTGGATATTTTCTTGTATATTCCATAGCCTTTTCTTTATCGTCAAAATATATACCAATTACTGGATATGTTCCACTAGGACTTAAACCTTTGGACGGTGTAGCCGTATCAACAGCTTCTCTTTGTTTTTTATCATCTGAAAATTTAACTTTAGCCCCAATTAAAATATTAGAATTATCCACGGCTAAACTGTAATCACTCACAAGTTTACTACCACTATTGGATTTTTTTGCAAAAGATTCTGGAGTAGCACCCTCCCCCTTACCCCAATAAACCTTTCGTTCAACTGCTATTTTTTTAGTATTATCCTTCTTATCAACATCCTTTTTGGAATTTTCTTTAAAAAATTCAATATATGCTGAACCATCTATTTGATCGTTTAATAAACTTTGTCCAGTAGCTAATAATGCAGCTGTATTTGTAGCTTCCAATGTAGTGTTTAAGGTTGTATTGACTACTTTTTTATAATATTCTGGATTGGATAAATCTCTCAACTGTTTGGGAGACAATTTAGTAAAACTCTCTATAGTATTTGTAGCGGTTTTATATATGGTTCCCAATTGTTGAACATCTAAATTAAGCCCAGTGGCATTATTGAGAGTGGATAAAGCCAAGTCAGCAACTTTAGAATTGTCTTTTTCAAAAATAGATTTTATATTCGACAATTCTTGATAAACAGCCTTACCTTCATTATAAACAGCATCTATTTCACCCTTAACCGTCTGAAACAGTCCCAGTATTTCACCTTCAAGATAACCTTTGATATCACTTAATCCAGAATTTAAAGATTGCTGCAATTCTGTTAAAGACAATAAACTAACCTTACCATCTTCTCCAAATTTTACTAAATTTTTAGGTAAGAATTTTTCAGCTAATTTAGAAAATTCAGATAATTCTGGAAGTTGGACAATGCTTTCTATTTCATTCAAAGCCACACCGAGATCCAATTTGCTTAAAACATTTTTTGCTTCTTCTTGTATTTCCGAAGAATTTAATTTCATAAAAATATTTACTTGAACTTTATAAAATTGCATATATATTCTAAATCCATGAGCATACATGATAATTCGGTTACTGAATGCATAGAAAAAAAATATCCCCAAACTACAGAATCGTTTAAACAAATACAAAAAAATCAGTACGAAATGTTTTGTAAAAAACTACACGATTATGGTCCTTATAATGTTACTTTGGGTAGAGAAATAAAAAATGAAAATGATATTCATACAGCTTTAACTGTAATATTGGTGAGAATTTCTGATAAATTTCAAAGACTTTTGAATATTCTGTTTTATAAAAAAGATTTAAACACGTCAAATGAACCTTTAATAGATTCTTTCAAAGATTTGGGAGTTTATGCAATTATCGCTGAGATTATAAATGATAATAAATGGAATAAATAATTCTTAGCACCAGTACCTTTTGTTCTAAATATATATGTGGAAGATTGCAATTGTTTAGAAAATAATAAAGATTATTCTAAACCGATATTTACGGTTTTAATAAAAAATTTATCATCAACTTTTATAAAAATGTTTGGTGAAAATTTTAATTATAGCACTTTGAATGGATTATATCTTTCTACTAATAATCCACAAATGTCCTCTATAGTATTAGACATTTTTAGCAATATAAAATCCATAAGTTCTAAATTTGTTCCAATTGAGGCATTTCCAGTAGAAACTTACGAGTATAAGTATGGAGAAGTCTCATTCTATTTACCAAACAATTTATTAGCTGGAAATTATGATATAATATACATTAATAATGCTGGTTATTTCAAGGCTTCAAATTCTTTAACTTTTACATATTTTACGGTTACAACTTCATTTTCCTCTCATCATAATTAAAATTAAATGTAAATAATTATAATAAATATTCTCATGCCATCAGACACAAATTTTACAGAATTTAATTTAAAAACATCATCCAGTTTAGTAACTGGCGATTATCTGGTAGGTTATGATAAAAATGGTGTTAATGAAATAAGAACTAAAGTGAGTGATGTTTTAGATTTGTTTAGTGATTATCAAACTTTAACGTTTAACGATTCTACTAGAAAATTAACAATTTCAAAAGGAAATAATGTGTCTCTATCAGCATTAGACACCACATTTTATTCTTCAAGTGGTAGATATGAAAGCGTTTATTCATCGTTTAATGGGTTGAGCGGTAAATATGAAAATTTAACTACTAACGTATACTCAAGTTCATCTTTATGGGAAGGAACAGTACCAGTTATTAATAAAAATTTTAACGGAATAACAACTTATAATTTATCTCTTTCGGATAAAAGCAGTATACTATCAATAAATAATCACACTTTAACATATGTCACGATTTCTAATGATTCGGATATAAATTTTCCAATAGGTTCCGAAATAAGAATATTAAGAAATGGAGCGGGTTTTGTAGGGGTGTCGGCAATGGATGGTGTTTTTTTAAAAAGCGTCAATGGTTTAACATTTTTGGAAGATACATATACTGTTGTTAATTTATTAAAACTAAACGATAATGATTGGGTATTGTACGGTGATTTGATTATAATTCCCACCCCAACACCAACACTAACACCAACACAAACTCAAACTCCAACAAATACTCCAACAAATACTGAGACTCCAACAAATACTCCAACAAATACTGAGACTCCTACACAAACTCCTACACAAACTCCAACCAATACTTTAACTCCTACACAAACTCCAACCAATACTTTAACTCCAACAAATACTCAGACTCCAACTCAAACTCCAACAAATACTCAGACTCCAACTCAAACTCCAAGCCAAACTAGAACTCAAACTCCAACTCCAACTCAAACTCCAAGCCAAACTAGAACTCAAACTCCAACTCCAACTCAAACTCCAAGCCAAACTAGAAC
>Ga0214923_10009128_pt1 | contig 10367 bp, 10 predicted proteins | sample LL1510_MetaG_FD_177993 | JGI IMG/M metagenome (GOLD analysis project Ga0214923, IMG submission 177993) | Freshwater microbial communities from Lake Lanier, Atlanta, Georgia, United States - LL-1510 | ecosystem: Environmental > Aquatic > Freshwater > Lake | place: USA: Georgia | collected...
GTCCGCCATTCGAACTTGGGTAGAACCGGCGAAGCAGCCCCCATTATCTCTAAACATAGCTCTCTTTGTGCTGATCGGCCTACATGCGGCATCTTTTTTTACAGCATTTCCATCAGCTGCCATGGCCGCATCGTAAGAATCTCCTTTTGGAAGCGACAATCCCACTTCCACCCAAAAATATTGATGATTCGATAGAATATTGGTCTCATCCAAATTTCCTAGGCCATCATATTTAATAGCATCATTGGCAGCATTACTGGCGTTTGATACCGCTCGAAGCGGTATCGAAAAAGTTCTCTCGACCGCCATGCAGTAATGACCAGAAGCACACATTTCATCCGAATCTTTAATTCGGTACAAGGGCAGATTGCCGTACTGATCCTTGATAATGTAATTTGAGCCAAAGTTAGCTCCACGCCCGACAGTTTCTGCACTACCTGACCTCATCGTGGCAGTATAAAGTCTGTTATCTCCTCCAGTCCGATTCTCCCTCGTATAAGTTTTATTACCCATGGTAAAAATAAGGTCGTCTGGGGCCGCACCGATGTGGTTTTCTCCCTCTACATTACTATCAGGATCCAACCCATCAGAATCTTGAAAAGTAGATTTATCTGCAAACAACAAAGCTTCATAACCAGGGTCATTAAAAGGACAACCTTGAACAAAAACAATTTCATGTCGTTGTTCCCGTCCACTCAGAGACTTTATAACCACGGTGATTTTTTCATTTCCAGTCGATCGCCTTATGTATTCTTTTCTAAATGTCTTCTCTGAGTCCGGACTTCCAGCAGGCAAGTCTTCAAAAACTTTTTCGGTGACTCGATAGTTTTTACCTTTGTAGGTTTTTTGCTTCTCCACATCTTTTGCTTTAGTTCTTTTGAAACCTGAAGCAGACCCCGGATCGGAAGTCACAACGACAGAGATATCAGCCACTGGCCCGCCTCCAGAGCTACTACAATCGGCAACTATGTTTGTGGTCTCTCCTGGAGCCGGATTGCTAGGGCTCGCATACACATTACAAATGGGATCGATAGGATAGTCCACCAGCAAGGAAGTGCTGCAATCGCGTGTGTTTCCATCCAGGTCAGAAACTCGAGCAATCATGTTCCAGCGTTGCATTGAGGGGTACAAAGGATCAAAAGTCACTTGGGGCTGTCCGATCATGCTGAGCCCTTTAGTCTGGGGTATTCGAAATATGAAGCCTTCCGACTTCAGATCTTTGAACTCACCGTAACCGGACATAGCGTAAGGATCAAAACTTCCGTAACTCACATCCGTTCCATCGGGTAGAATCACCTTCGCATGGCTCGCGACACTATCTGTCCTGATACTAAAAACAACGTCTTGATCCCCTTCCATGAGACGCACAGGCTGTGCTGATTTAACCGATAATTCGCACGACGGGGTCGCTGGAGCGGGAACAGGAATTAAAGCTAAAGTCTCTCTCCCACTTTTACTGACTGACACTAAAAGCTTAGATAATTTGTTGGGATTTGTTTGATCTGCAATTCGCTTTTTTATTGTGACAGGGACCGATTCCATGACCTTTTCTAGCGGAAGCAATGCACCTGGTGCCGAGAGAGTTAACTTATCTTCGATGCTGAGTAGTTCTAAGTTGGGTGACGCAATCAGTGCGCTAGGCGCCTTTGAAGCATCGACTCCCGGGTCTTGTTCTAATGAACGAACCGCTCCAAAGCCGCTCGCATCCACTTTGTACTTAACGACGTCACAATCTTTGGAATCTGTAGACTTTTTAGTGACCGCAGGAGAAATGGGGTGACACTGTTGGGTTGAATCAATTTTCCCTCGAACAAGAAATAGATTTACATAAGTTTCTTTTTCGATAGCTCCCGTTTGAAGAGACTCGACGGCAACTAAGGATGTAGCTAAGTTTGCGTCTCGATCAGTTTGCATCTCCTCAGCACTCGGATAATGAGCTGTAAACCATTCCGATTTTTGCTTCCCCTGGATAGCAAATTTTTTCATGACAAAATTTAAAACTTGAGCGTCCGAGGCAGCACCGGAAACTTGCCTCTGAGAATTGCCAACTTGAGCAGCGTATTGTCCCAATTGGGTGACAAGAAGTGCCAGCGAGCCCATGCCGACTCCGGCAACCACAAGAACTAAAATTAGGGCGTTACCATTCCGATCGGTAAACTTATTCATTATGTACGTCTCCTTTCGTGCCCCTCTAGACTCTTATCTTAGCTGGCCTGAATGAGAAAATTCCATGAAACAATTGAGGAGATTCTTTCACAATTTAGAAGTCTGTTTTCGGGCTTGGTTTCAAGTACTTACGTAGGCTAAGCGCAAATCAATCTTTATTTATCGACTCAATTTGTGCTATGAGGCCGCATGGCATTTCTCTCCGAAAAAGCTATTGTCAGACCTACCAAGCTGGGCCCCAAAGGGGATGCTCCTTACCCAAGCGCCAGAGGAACCATCTACATTGAGCGAGCTGCACCTCTTGACCTCGTAAAGATTAAAGCTTTTAAAGATCCTAAAGGAATCCAACGTGCGGAAATTGTGAAGATTATTGAGCCCTCCCCCTTTCGAAAAACAGCTTCGTGCCCTCACTACGACCAATGTGGAAACTGCACTCTTCTCCATCTGAAAACCGAATACTACCGCAAATGGAAAACAGAGGTCGTTAGAGAAGCTTTTTTGAAAATCGGAGTTAGCCCAGAGCAATGGCTTAAGCCCATTTTCTCGGAAGGCCACAACCGAAGACGAGCCACTTTAACTCTCTTAAAAAAGAGAGGAAAAACGACCATGGGTTACTATAAACGCCGTTCTCAAGAGCTTTCCGAGATTAACAGCTGTGAGATTGCACATCCTAAGATTCTCGAGTTGAAAGCTTTTCTTAAGCCTTACCTTCATCTCTTAGCAACAGAAGGAGAACCCCTCGATTGTTTAATCCAAGTAGTTGGAGACCGTATTGACTTAGTTTTAAAAGGGCCCGTGGGTAAACTCGGAAAGCCTGATCAAGCTTTTAAACAACTAGTACGAGACATTTTTGAGGTTTCAAGTGTAGCTAGAGTCAGTTGGAAGGATCAATCCCGCATTCAACCCCTATTTGAATCGATTCCGATGGAAATTTCTTTTGGTGAACTTAAAGTTAAATTACCTCCAGGCGCTTTTTTACAGCCTACCCAGGAGGGAGAAAAAACACTGGTGGAAGCTGTGCTCCATTCAATCCCCCATTCTGGCAGATATGCTGACCTTTTCGCAGGCTGCGGGACCTTTTCTGGACCTCTGTTGAAATATGGTTCTGTGGAAGCATTTGAATCAGACCCTCTCGCTGTCAAAAGCCTAGCTCAAGCTTCAAAGAATAAAAAACTAGGCATCTATCGACGAGATCTCTTTAAGAATCCACTACTCCACAGAGATATTTCAAAGTTTGATGCGGTTGTTTTTGATCCCCCCAGAGCAGGCTGCATTGAGCAGTCACATGAAATGGCACTTTCAAAATGCCCTACCCTTATTGGAGTCTCATGTAACCCCGCAACTTTTGCTCGCGATGCGAAAACCATCGTTAAAGGGGGCTACCGACTAAAATCTCTCCAGGTTGTCGATCAATTTTTAGGATCCCATCATGTCGAAGTGGTGGGTGTCTTTAAAAAATATTAATGAGGCTTTAATGTTTCCTATTCACGTCAGAACAGCTAAGGGTCTCGAGGAAGTTTTAGCTAATGAGCTTCTAGCTCTAGGCATGCAAAACATTAGCACTCGAAATAGATTAGTCACTGGGACTGGAGACAAAAAACTACTGTACAAAGCTAATCTCTGGTGTCGAACTGCTATTCGAGTCCTACTTCCCATCGCCACTTTTTCCTCTGAAACCGAAGAAAGCTTTTATGAGTCGGTAAAAAATATTGATTGGAGTCCGTGGTTGTCGGTGAAGGGCTCTTTATCGATTGATGCCCATGTTCACTCATCTTTTACCACTCATTCACTCTACTTAGCTCAATTAGCAAAGGATGCGATTGTCGATCAATTTAGAGAAAAAACGGGCGATAGACCTTCGGTAGACTTAGAGAACCCAGATTTAAGAATAGCCATTAACTTATTTCGTAATATGGCTGAGATCTCAGTCGATGCCTCAGGAGAATCTTTACACAAGCGAGGCTATAGAAGGCAATCTGGGGAAGCGCCTCTGAACGAAACCCTAGCCGCTGGAATTATCAAACTCAGTGGTTGGGATGGCACCTCTACTTTCTTGGACCCCATGACAGGTTCAGGAACTTTTGCAATTGAAGCTGGACTCATGGCCAAAAACATTGCCCCAGGACTTCTCAGAGGTCATTTTGGTTTTCAAAAGTGGCAAGACTATGATGCTTCTCTTTTTGAGAGCCTTGTTCTTGAAGCAAGAAACTCGATCCGAAATGAAGTCCCGGTGGCGATTTTAGCTTTTGACCAAGATCCTAAGATGGCAGCGATTGCCAAGCAAAATATCGAAAGAGCGGGACTTCAAGGTGTTGTTTCCATGGACACACAGGATTTTTTCAATTGGGATGGACTTTCCGTAAAAAACGGAACTCTCGTAATGAATCCTCCTTACAATGAAAGACTGCCCGTTGAAGATATGGCTAAATTTTGTGCAAAACTAGGAGAGCGACTAAAAGAAATGTATTCCGGCTGGAAAGCAGTTGTTCTTTTGGCTGATTCGGAGGCCACCAGAGAAATCAAGCTAAAATCCCATCGTAAGACGCCCTTACTCAACGGCGCTATAGAATGTCACCTTTGGGAATTTAATCTTCAAGACTCACTTGCTTTAGATAACTTGGATTCTGATTCAACTGCTATTCCTTCTGCTTGGATTCCAAAAGTAGAAGCCTTTACAAATCGGCTTAAGAAGAATTTTAAGCATTACTCTAAATGGGCCCAAAGAGAACGGCTCACTTGTTGGCGAGTTTATGATCGTGATATTCCCGAGTTTCCTTTTATTCTTGATATTCTGGGTCGATACATTCATTTTGCTGAAGTTCCCAGAAATCACGATCACTCTCCTCTTGAACATCAGCGATACTTGGAGCTTATGAGGCAAGCCGCAGCACAAGTGACTCAAATCCCAGCTGGGAATATTTTTCTAAAAATCCGAAAAGCTCAGAAACTTCCCAAAAATGAAACCTCTTCTCCTATCGAGGTTAAAGAAGAAAATCGTAGATACTTTTTAAACTTAGTCGATTACGTTGATTATGGCCTCTTTTTAGAATACAGAAAAGTTCGAAGCTGGATTCAAAAAGAATCCGCGGGAAAAGACTTTCTCAATCTTTTCTCATACACGGGAACCGCAACGGTGGCTGCAGCGATCGGGAACGCAAAATCTACTGCCAGTGTCGATGCTTCTAGTACCTACAATGACTGGGCCAAAAAAAACCTGGAGCTTAACCAACTTCGCGGTTCTGATCATATGTTCTACCGTTCAGATGTCTTTGACTTTTTAAATGGATCTAAAAGATTTTTTGATCTTTGCTGGGTAGATCCCCCTCTTCATTCAATTAACCGAACCACCGGACAAGAATTTAATATTCAAGAGGATCATGTGCAGCTTTTAAGACTTGTCTTGGATCGAATTCGTCCCAATGGGCAGGTCCTATTCACAACCAATTGCCAAGCCTTCCAATTGGAGGAATGGTCCATTAAACAAATTTGCCAAGTTGAAATCAAAGAGATGACCTTTGCACTCACACCCACCGATTTTGAAAAGTCTCGACCATTTCATGCCTGGTTAATTGTTAAAAAGTGACAAAAAACGCTCTATTGATTTTTTTACCCATTTCTCTATACCTCTATCCATGAAAAACTCTAGTACTTTACTAGCTGTATTTGCCACTTTCCTATTCTCATGTGGTATCCCAAGTTTCGGTGCAGAGCCTATCGGACTCATAAACGGTAAAGATCTCAAAGGCTGGGTAGGCACTAAAAACCAGGACCCCGCTTCTTGGAAGGCCTACGAAAACTTCATAGAAGTGGTCCCAGGTACGGGAGATATTCAAACTGAACAAGTGTTCAATGACTTTGAACTCCATGCTGAGTTTTGGATACCTTACCTCCCAGAAAAAACTGGCCAGGACCGAGGCAATAGCGGCATTTTTCTCCGGGGACGTTATGAAATTCAAGTTTTAGACACCTGGGAAAACGAAACCTATCCAGACGGTATTTGTGGTGCCCTTTATAAAATACTAACACCGAAATTCAACGCAAGCCTTCCTCCAGAGACTTGGCAAACTTACGATATTCGTTTTATTGCTCCCAAAGTTGAAACCGATGGAAAAATTCTAGAGCCAGGTGAGCTGACCGTTATTCTTAACGGCAATCTCATTATCGATCGAGGGCATTTTGAGCACCCAACCGGATCGGCGAAGAAAATGAAACAGGGGGTTCCCGGCCCTATTCGACTTCAAGACCACGGAAGTCCAGTCCGCTTTCGCAACTTTTTTCTTAAACCGCTTAATTAGACCTACTGCTCTTTACCGAAAATAGTTAGTTTGATTTTTTGTTTTTCGACTTCAAGCCATTCGGGAAAAGGTCTCTTAGGAAATATTGCCGCCTGGATTTCATAACTATCTTTTTGCCAAGGGGTAGGTTTTAGATACCTTACGACCAACCACATCTCTCCCTGGTCGATGATTTTCTTTGAAACTTCTCCCGCCTTGAGAGGGGACAAAATTTCATCAATCCATTTCTGACCCTCTTGGGAGTTTTTCTCCTCTTGCTCTTTTTTGAGTTTGGGATCCACATGGACGGGGACAGGAGGTGCATCCGACAATAAAGTTTCTTTAATCGTCTGGGACCCTTTTTTCTGTGGTGCCCGATGCAATTCTAAACCCTTCTTAAGTGAAACTTTAAAATAGGAGACTGGAATATTTTCTTGTTTAGCCAATGTTTCAAATTGAGAACCCAAATCGGAGACTTTCAGTCTCCAAAGTTCTGCTTTACTAAAAGATTCTTGATGCAACGATTCAGTTTTTAAATAAAAATCATAGTAAATAATTCGATCGGCTAGATTGGGGATGACGTAACCCATTTCATAGGCCTTTGAGTCCTCTCCACCACAAGACGTTTTTATCTGAGCCAGCTTGTCCGGTGTTAATGTGGTCGCATTGATCAATTCTTTCTCTTTTTTTATGTTTTCTGGAGTTATTACCACGCCATAATTCTTTAACACTTGCACATTTTTATAGGACTGAATTAATTGATCCCTACCTAATTTCCGCTTATCTTCTGGAAAGCTCGCGGTGATCACCGCGTCCCTGCAATTTACAGCACTTTTTTTTATGATGAACTCTCCCACTTGAATAGCATCCGGATCAAAAAGACAGGCGTTTAAAAACAAAAAAAGAATAACGGGGCTGTACAGAAATAATTTGAATCGTCCCCCTGTTTCCATGGCGAATTTTTTACCAATCTTTATCCAAGGGGTAAAGAGAATAGGCTCTATAACAGCGGGTCCCCCTAAATTTAAATTGCCCCTTTGGAGATCCTCTCTTTTTGCCGATACAGTGCAAAACATTCAAAAAACAGGTAATCCCATGAAAAAAATATTAACAACTTGCAGCATCTTCTCCTTCTTTGTGTTTACGTCCTGCGCCACGCTCAATAAAGAACAATGTCAGACTGTTAATTGGAAAGATCTGGGCGTAAGAGATGGTTCTTACGGGTTCGATTCGACCCGAATTGCTTCGCACTCAAAAGCTTGCTCAGAGCACGGCATTACTCCTGACGTTAACGCTTACAATCAAGGTTACAAAGCTGGATTGAGGGTCTATTGCACACCTGAGAAAGGTTTTGAAATCGGCCAAACAGGAAGCTTTTCCAGAGCCACATGCCCTGCGGACTTAGCCCCAGCTTTCTATGCTGCAGTAGAGAATGGAAGAAGGGCTTATCAAGCAGAGTTGGCAGCACGCGAAGCCGAGCGAAAAGAGAAAGAGAGACAACAAAGAAACCTAGCCTACTTTTCTCCAGAACCTAGAGGAGGACTGTGTGATTCATCAAGAGCGACTGGGATCTGTTTTGTTTTTTCGGGTACTAAATATTTGAACGCCTCAGAACAGATGCCCAATCGGATGGCTTGCAATCTACTTCAGGGAGAGTTCCGGTCCGCCGGCCAGTGTAGCCCCGCAGGTCAACTTGGACGCTGCACAATAGCGAAAGGATCTCCCGATGAGTATATGCTCTATTATTATCAGAATAAAAATCTCGATTTAAGAACCGCTCAACAAGACTGTGCCAACCCCAAGAGCAGTGTTCATATACAAGGGGCTGGAGAGTGGGCCCAGGTTCCTTGAACTGAGCCTGTAGTGCGGGTGTTAGCTAAAGCTTGTAAAATCGTTTTTAAACGATCTACGTAAGTGTGGTTTCCTCTGAGAATTTTTTCCTGAGTCAATTTCACAAAATGACTTCGAAGTTCCTCAGAACTGATGAGTCTTTTTACTTTTTCTGCCATCTCTTGCGGGGAACTAAAAAAATAGAGTCCTCAGAACCGAGGATCTCTAAATGTTCTTCAGTGAGCTCATTTAACATACACCCACCCATAGCGGGGCCTTCAAAAGTTCTCATGGTGTGGCATAAGAACCGATTTAATTTTATCTCTGTCACACAGTTGAATTAATTCTCGCTGTAATTCAGATTGGTGCCATAACTTTCTATCTAACAGCCTATGTTATGACCTATTCTAGGTTCGAATTTTAATCGCCATGTTCGGCCAAAACACAGTCTTTCATATCATAGACTGTTCGAATAAAAACATAACCGTTGTTGACTGTATTGCTCGCATTATTTTGGACCGTGGGACTAGTATCTCTGTATTTTACCTGACACTGATAAACGTTAGCCTTGAACGGTTCTGAGGGGCGCTTTAATGTAGCGAGATAATCAACCACACTTTCGTTGGCTGCGACAAATTCCTCTCCCGCCATTGATTCTCCTCGTTTCCACAAGGCGACTTTTTTTGAACTAAAATCCATGCCACAAATCTGAAAATTAACGATCAGAAAGCACCCTATGATTCCTAGATTAACTGTCTTTAGCATTTTGATGCCCTCTTTGAGGGTTGAAGTCTTTTGAACCAAAGAAACAGACTAAAAACTCCTAAACCCGTTTTTTAAACAAAACCAAACACCTATTCCAAAAAATATCAGTATCGCCCCAAATAATAAGGCTAATAGCGTACTAAAGCTTTTAGTTGCTCTCTTAAATTGAGAACTATTTTTTTCTTGGTCTTCGTCGCGATCGGCCCCCAAATATAATAGAGTCGAAACAACAATAATACTTAGTGACACCCCTGGAAAGATCCCAAAAAGAAATGAAAAACCCAAGCCCAAAGCGAGACAAGTCCCTATGGAAAGAATCAGACTCCCACCTAACACGGCTCCTTCAGTCTCGGGTCTCTGAGCAGCAGGGACGATAACCCCATGTTGAGAATACTGATGACACAACCAGCATTTTTCGGAGTAGAGATTCTGCCTAGCACCACAGTGGCCACAAAACTTATCATTTAATTTTTGAGTCACAGAATTCCCCCAGGATTTAGAGTTCTTCTGTGATGGTAGTCCTCGGAAATTAAACGCAATCTCTTCAATAACTGAGCTAATAAAAATCCGCAAAGCGCGAGAGCCGCAAGAAATATCAAAGAGTAGTAATGAGGTATCTTGGGCTCAGCTTTGATTCGAGCCGCTACCATCAGAACGAGATAACCTAAAATAGCTCCGGAAGTAGAAAACCAAACCAAAGCTGCACTCAGCCTAATCGCCGACAGAGCTATGATTAGAAAATAAGAAACGATGAGAGGGCTTCGAATTCCATCAGCTACATTAAGGATGGTGGTCAACATAACAACGTCAAACCCAGTGGATACAAATTTCAACTGGTGTGGAAATATCTTTTTTTTCACACACAAAAGAACTAGACACCCAAGCAATGTCCAACTCAATGTAAGAAAAGTGATCGCTTTGTGCAGTTGAGCATCAACGACTTTAGGAAACTCCAAAGGCCCCCAACTCAAACCAAAGAAATTGATAAGATGTATCCAATAGAAAACCATAATGCAGAGAAGCCTTAAAAAATTGGCTCGTGCCTCTCCACTATACTCTTCCCATCTCTGACTGATGTACCACTGAAGATTATTCGGCATTATTTCGGCCATCGTTCTCACTTTTTAGTTAAAATTTTAATCGAACGATTGAGTTTTTCAACAAAAAGTACCCACTTCCTTTTCAGAAAAAACCGACAAAAGTAAAGCCGTACCTTTTGAGGGACTAGTAACCGCGAAGTTTTTGTGCAATTTCTTCGGGCGTCGTAAACCCGGGGGATTTTCTTGCCGTTTTTGAGATGATCTCGGCCAATCTTTCATCAGAGTTAAACTG